>Ga0315910_10001380_pt1 | contig 22400 bp, 17 predicted proteins | sample EdamamesoilMG_FD_204470 | JGI IMG/M metagenome (GOLD analysis project Ga0315910, IMG submission 204470) | Garden soil microbial communities collected in Santa Monica, California, United States - Edamame soil | ecosystem: Environmental > Terrestrial > Soil > Garden | place: USA: California... | reverse complement strand
GTGCCCGTGCCTTCCGTAAACGGATCGGCATTATTGCTTTCGTTGGTCCAGTTTCCGCCAACCGTCAGGTTTAGATTGTTAACACTGAAAATGGCTGTATTCTGTATCAGTATAGAGCCGTTAGCATCCGTAGCTACCGAAAGCGTTTTAGTTCCGCTGGTGGATAAGGTAAGATTATGGTATTGACTTCCGGAAGGATTTTCGATGGTTTGATTTCCGGCAGCATTATAGTTTACGGTATTGTTGATGGCATTGAAGTTCATCACCACATCGTTATCAATATCTCCACCTAAATTCAGAATGCCATTGGTGTTGTTGTTGAAGGTGGTGGCATCAGCACCGGCAACTGCACCCGTTAGTGCTCCATCCAGGGTAAAGGTGCCGGTGTTAGTGAAAATAGCATCGTCCGTACTCGCAGCATTTGAAATGGTAATAGCTGTTGTTGTGAATGTTCCTGCATTATTAAAGGACAAGTTATTCATCGGCACATTATTCTGATTGATAAATGTTTGTCCGTTAACATCAACCGTGGCGCCAGCATTTATGGTAATATTCATATTGTTGGCAGTTGGAACGGCTGAGGAAGGTCCAAGCCGAAGCCTTACGCCAACGGTAATATTGGCCCCGCTGGTAAACGTCAGGTTGAAATCATCACCGTCATACACAGCAAGTGCATCGGGTATGGTCATGGTAATACCCACAGAGACGTTATCGCTTTGCACATTGAAATCTGCTCCCGCAAGCGTAAGCGCCATTGTGCCGGTTCCGTTTAAGGTAAAGTTTGGTGTTCCCAGGATCGTGAAAGTGCCTGCGGTAATATTCATGGTATTGTTCAGCGTCATGGTAATGCCACTTGCGTTGATGTTGCAATCGCCTACTGTAGTAGTGGCCGATCCGCCAAAGGTTACGGTGCTGTTGGTGCCATCAAGTTCTATCGATTCTACTGTTGTAGTACCATTGTTGGTAAACGCCCCGCTTCCCGCAAACTGTAGTGTTTCAGTACCAGCGCCACCAAATGTTCCGGCCACTGTTGCACTTCCATTATTCAAGACGTTGATGGTAATGCCAGCCGTGGCAGCATTGCCGCGCAACGTTCCATTTACGGTAAGTGTGTTAGTAATATTCAGCGTATGCGTAGTAGCCGCTGTTGTGTGTTGTAGTATTCCGGTTCCGGCAATGGTGAGCCCACCCAGGTTGTTAGCCGGGGAAACATTCAGAGTAATGGTCTTGCCAGCCTGGATGGTTACCGTACCAGTTCCGGCATTTTGCCCTGGGTACGAAGTGGTGTTCATAAACATTGTTCCATTGTGTAGCATCCACACATTGTTGGCGTTCCAGTTGCCGGTGGTGGTACCGGTTCGTACCTGGTAGTCACCTGCTACCTGAGCTACACCATGAATGGAAATTGTTAGTAGGCTCGTGATTAGTACTATGCGCAAGGAATGGCACGCGGCCATGCATTGGCCGCGCAGGAGCAGGGTTAAGAGGGTCATAGGGTTGGGCTTTGTTTGCAAAAAATGGGTACAAACTTTTTCTAATGTACAAAAATAGATTTACCGGAACAAGGTAAGGAAGTGGTGCTCAGCGGTGACGGTTACTGATTTGAGTTTTTAGAGGTGAAAGGCCTGAGCAGTGCCCAGCGTTTTCGTCCATCATAAGTCATTTGCGAAAGTGGATTTATCGGCCTACTTTGACGCGCTTTGAACAACTGGTAGTACCTAACTGAACCTTTGAGAATGAATGCTGGCAAAACTTTTTTTGGTCACCCGCGCGGCCTTGCAACACTTTTTTTTACCGAAATGTGGGAGCGGTTTTCTTACTATGGTATGCGGGCGATGCTGTTTCTTTTTATGGTGGCTGCAGTTGAGAAGGGAGGATTAGGCCTTGAAGAGAAAACCGCTGGAGCGATTTATGGTTTGTATGCGATGTTTGTTTATCTGTTGGCACTGCCCGGTGGATGGCTTGCCGATAAATTTTTCGGATTACGTAAATCAGTCTTTTACGGAGGATGCATCATCGCGTTAGGCCATTTCTGTTTGGCGTTTCCGATGCTGGAAACATTTTTTCTTGGGCTACTCCTTATTATGATAGGTACTGGAATGTTAAAGCCAACCATCAGCAGCCTTGTGGGAGAATTGTACACAGCCGATGAGCCAGCGCGCAGAGATGCTGGCTTTTCTATTTTTTATATGGGTATCAACATAGGCGGGGCCATCGCACCGCTTATCTGTGGTGAATTGCGTGTGTATAATTGGCACTACGGTTTTGCTGCAGCCGGAATTGGTATGGTGTTCGGATTGATTCAATATAAATTAACCGAGCGTCATCTTGGGGAAGCCGGCCTTTATCCTGAAAGACTTACGGATGAAACGCAACAGCAGAAGCGTGAGCGTTCCATTCGAAATGGGTTGATCGTTTTTATTCTGGCACTCGCTGCGTTTGTGGTTTTACTGATGACGAAAGTTATTGTGATCAATCCAATCGTGATAGCGCAGTCGTCTGCCTTTATTCTGCTGGCGAGTGTAGTTATCTACTTTCTTTATCTTATGTTTTTCACAGGTCAGGATTTGCAGGGAAGACTGAAGTTAGTTGCCTTAGCTATTTTCTTCGTTGCCTCAGCAATGTTTTATTCTGGGTATGAGCAACAGGGTTCATCCTTAAATCTTTTTGCGGAGCGTTACACCGATTTGCAGATCGGTAGTTTCAGAATCCGACCTGAATGGTTTCAATCCGTTCCTTCATTTGTAGTTGTAGCCTTTGTTCCGGTGTTTGCGTGGCTGTGGGTGTGGTTGAGCAAGCGAAAGCTAAACCCGATGACACCGGTGAAAATTTCGCTTGGTCCTATCTTTACAGCCCTGGGATTTTTGATGATGATGGGGGGATCGATGGTCGTAGCAAAGGGCGCTCTCGCTTCACCGTGGTGGCTGATCTTAACGTTCACCTTTCATACATTCGGAGAAATCTGTCTTTATCCAACCGGCATGAGCGCAACATCCAAACTCGCACCAAAGAATTTGCTCGGTCAATTAATGGGTGTCTGGTTCATGAGTCTTGCATTTGGAAATCTGGTAGCCGGATTGTATGCCGGAGAATTTGATGCGAAAGCAATCGAGGCGAATCCACAAATGCTGGTTGATCTGTTTGCATACTTTACGAAGATCATGCTTGTATTTGGATTGGTTATCCTCGTACTCTATAAACCTATCCGCAAGCTGATGGGGAATGTTAATTAACAGGTAGTAAGCAAAGGGCAGCAGGCAACATCATGAGGGTTGCCAACGGTCTTTTGTCTACGGCCAGCGGAAAGAAGAACTCATTAAACCTAAACCTATACTCATGGAAGAACCTAAATCTTTCAAACCGTACATCGCACCCGAGCAAAACGTAGCGGAGTTTACAGCGAAGTCCATTATACTCGGATCACTCGCGGGTATACTCTTTGGGTCTTCAACCGTTTACCTCGCACTTAAAGCAGGCCTTACGGTTACAGCATCTATTCCCATTGCTGTGATCGCCATTACGCTTGGTCGTAAGTTTCTGAAGACCACTATCCTTGAAAACAACATTATGCAAACCACAGGCTCGGCCGGTGAGTCGATTGCAGCCGGGGTTGCTTTTACATTACCAGCCTTTCTTTTCTTGTCTGCGGGTGACGATGGGAAGAGCGTAGGCGAAGAATACTTCAGCTACCTTACCGTACTGATCCTGGCCTCCTTTGGTGGTATGTTGGGAACAACCATGATGATTCCACTTCGCAAGTCTTTAATAGTGAAAGAACATGGTGTGTTACCTTACCCCGAAGGAACGGCTTGCGCTTCGGTATTGCAAGCCGGTGAAAAAGGAGGAGTGTATGCCGTTACCGCGTTTATAGGAATGGGCGTAGCCTTTGTATATGCTATTCTTCAAAAAGTATTTCACCTCATTGCCGAGATACCCGGTTTCATAACAAGTCATACTCAGAAATACTGGCCAGATGCTGCTACGCGCGGTGAAATCACCCCGGAATATCTGGGTGTTGGATATATCATTGGTCCCCGAATTTCCGGTGTGTTGGTGGCAGGCTCGGTGTTGGCATGGTGGGCGCTTAATCCCTTGCTGGCCAAGTTGGTTGATCCGGATGTAATGGCCGTGCAGTTGGTCAAGCTAGGGCAGTTGAAAAGTGTAACGGAAGCAGGCGGGAGAGGCGGCTGGGATCCGGTTACGCATACATTTTCCAGTTATGCCGATGCCGTGTATTGGGCATACATCCGTCTTATTGGTGCCGGTGCCGTTGCCGCTGGCGGGTTTATCACCCTGATTAAGACCATTCCCACCATTGTGAGTTCGTTTCGGAGCAGCATAGCGTCATTGAAAGATGGCAGTGATAAAAGTACACTTCGAACGGAGCGCGATCTGTCTTTTAAAGTTGTGATTTTCGGTAGTATTATTTTAGTACTTCTCATTACGATACTTCCCAATATTCCAGGCGATGGATTTTTTCAGAAACTGTTAATCGGTGTCCTGGTGGTGATCTTCGGTTTCTTCTTTGTCACCGTGTCGAGTCGTATTGTGGGATTGGTGGGAACAAGTAATAACCCGATTTCCGGAATGACCATTGCCACGCTTATGGGTACTTGTTTGATTTTTACCAGCGTGGGATGGACCGGTAAATTTTATGAGCCGTTGGCCATTGTGGTGGGTGGAATGATATGTATTGCCGCAGCCAACGCTGGCGGAACTTCGCAGGATTTGAAAACCGGTTTTCTGGTAGGAGCAACCCCCAAGTACCAACAGCTGGCCTTGTTTATCGGTGCGATTGTTTCTTCCATTGCTATCGGACTGGTGGTTAAAATTCTCGATACACCCACAGAAGCGATGCTAGCCAACGGCATTCATCATGCCATCGGACAAGAAACGTATCCTGCACCTCAAGCAACGCTCATGGCCACGTTAACAAAAGGTATTCAATCTCAGAACCTGGATTGGCAATACATTATTGTTGGTGTTTTTATATCGGTTACGCTCGAACTTTGTGGTATTAAAGCGCTGGCCTTTGCTATTGGCTTGTACTTACCGCTTTCCACCACGTTACCTATTTTTGCCGGTGGTGCTGTGAAAGGTTATGTGGATTGGAGAGCCGAGCGTAAAGGCGAAAAGAAAGAAGATGATGAACTGGGAAGAGGTAGTCTCTTTGCTACAGGTTTGATAGCGGGAGGTGCACTTACCGGAGTGCTGGTGGCAATACTGGCGGTGGCTTACGAACCCATAATGAAAATGCTCAACTTCGAACATGTATTCGAAAATGCGTTGGGTGATAGTGGCTATCAAATTTTTGGAACACTGTGTTTTGTTGGCATGATGATCATTTTGTACCGTTTGGCCACCAAAAAATCAGTAGAGTAATTTACTTCCTCGAATTGATCAACGGGATTAGTTTAAGAAGCCCGGCAAATTTCGCTGGGCTTTCTTTTTTGTTGAATGTCGGATTTGCCCCCGGTTAATGTCAGAGTCAAACCCCTTTGCTTTGGGTGTGAGATAGTAATCTTGTACTGTTAAACAACAAACAGTTACTTCTATGAAAAACCCAATCTATCCCTGCCTGTGGTTTGATGGCAACGCCAACGCTGCGGCTCACTTCTATTGCTCCGTTTTTAAGAACTCAACAATCACCCATGAGTCTCCGATGGTCGTTCTATTTGATCTGAATGGTCGCAAGTTCATGGGGCTGAACGGTGGACCTCAATTCAAATTCAATGAAGCTGCTTCTTTTGTAGTGGAGTGCGAAACGCAAGCAGAGATTGACTACTACTGGGAAAAACTCATAGCAGAAGGAGGGCAGGAGAGTATGTGTGGATGGCTTAAGGATAAGTTTGGTCTTTCCTGGCAAATCATTCCGGCTAACATTAGTGAACTGTTGGCCGATCCACAGAAAGGTCAGCGTGTGATGCAACTGGTTTTGCAAATGAAGAAACTGGACATTGAAAAACTGATGAATGCGTAAGATGATTCGGATTCAGGAGTTGAGCCGATCAATCCTGAATCCGAATTTGAATTTAGTTGATCGGAAGTCGCATAACGGCTACAGCACTTACACCGGCATTGTTGGTTCCATCGGTAACATCGGTGGCTTCACCATTCTTCCAGAAGCGGGCTTTATAGGTATCTCCGACCGACTCAAAACCACCCACGAAAACATCATCGCCCACTACATAAAGTGAGGTGATGTTGGGGTTAGCCGTTTCGGTTATTAAATCAAACGACAGATTACCTTTCCAATATTTTCCCGGACTGGTGGTGTAAACATTTTCACCCGCTACAAAGATGGTAGATGTTGCCTGTTGAAGACCTTCGTTTAAACTGATCAGTGAACCATTCTTCCAGTATTTTGTAGCAGAGCCGAAATTGCCGGAGATGTAAACATCATCACCCTTCACATAAAGGGAGGAAGCAATAGATCCCACAAATTCTACCCGGGTTCCATTTTTCCAGAAACGGGCTTCGAGATTGCCAAGCTGATTTTTTTCACTTCCGATCACATAAACATCACTTCCGGATACAACGATCTTCCTCGCGTAAGCATCGGTCTCTCCATCGGTGAGGTTTAGTTGTACTCCGTTTTTCCAATAAACGGCTACTGTATGCTGACCATTGAATTGATCTCCGGCAACATATACATCCTCTCCAGAAACGAAAATATCTTCCGCTGATGAATATAGGGTACTGCTGCTATCTCCTAGAATTACGGCCGAACAGTTGGCCCAGTACTTGGCGTAGTATTGATTTTTTGAATTTTGTTCGGAGCCAGCTGCGTACAAACTAAAGTTTTCACCAATAGCCAACGCTGCAATGTGCGCATTGCGTGTACCATCCGACATTCGTACCGGAGTTCTTTCACCATCGGGTCCCCAGAGACTGGCCACCCACTTTCCATTGATGGATTCATTGAAGGCAGCATACACATAATCAATGTGATTTGCCTTTACAGGTTTTTCAGTAACCGGTGGAACAGGTTCGATAACTTCGGTTTTCTGAATTTCCTCTTCACTACAAGCAATAACCACAATTAGGATCAAGGGAGCGATCCAGAATTTCAGCACGTGTTTTGATTTCATAGCGATTTTTTTAAATACGAATAACTTGTTTTGGCTGTATTAAAATTCCAAAACACCTGATGTCGTTTCAGGCGCACACAGGACGGAGGGAATCAGAAAAAGGTTGCTAGCATTCGAAAAGATTGCTTACAGAATCAGCAACGGTCTGACTGAACGTAAGGATTAACCGATAAATTCGATCCGGTGAATAACCATGTTCGTGGTTTTATGGAGGAGTAGTGTATGGCGGAACGGAGCTTTGAGACAATCGTAAACCACATAGTCTTCCCTGGATGCAAACCAAAAAGTTGATGCATTTTCCTGTTCAAGATCGCAAGGATGTTGTAGTTCTGTTGGTAAGTTTTCAAACGAGATCGGCCGGCAAGAAGTATCAACACGGCTGGCGTATAAGGTTGCCGGTAAGCTGCCAACAGCGCGGAGAAGATTTTGGTGATCGGCCTGGTACTCAAAGTAACTTGCAAAGTTGCCGGTGGGATACTTTACTTTGATTCCATCCACATCTGCGATATGAAGTCTTTGAAAGGCACTTTCGCCCAGGGTATCGGCAAGGGAAGTTGCCAGGATGATAGGAGTATTTCCATGAAGGGCCTGATGGTCTGGCTGAGGAATATTTTTCTTGAATAAGGCGAACGAGAATAGCACCGCAAAGGGTACCATCAGCAGGACTTTGAGTCGTTTGTTCATCCGTTTGATCCTTTAGCAATTAGTTTGGCAATGGTCTCTAACGCTTTTGATTCAGAAGAGTTTACTTTTCCATCAGCGCGGATGATGTCTTCAATGTCTGTAAACACGGTGTGATCTTTTACCATGCCGTTCGATTTGAAGTGTTCAACACTGGCACTGAGCAGATCATCCAACTTTGATTTATCAAAGGCGTTGTATTCGCGAATGGTACCGTATAACTTCTTTTCAATGTCAGTTCCGGCAGGGAACAGATCGGCCATCTTCGTTTTTATTACGGCCATTTCAGAAGGATCGTAACTGCTGTCGGAATGGGAGATGTGAACATAAAGAAAGAGCGCGAAATCGGAGAAAGTTTTGTGGATGATCATAAAGAGTATGTAAAGATTTAAAACCTAAGATAATGAAATGCGATTAATGTAACGTAGGTAACAAGAAAAAGCCCCATCTTCCGATGAGGCTTTTTCTTGTTGCTCTGTTGACACGAATTACATCATGCCGCCCATGCCGCCACCGTGTGGCATAGCAGGTGCTGCTGGCGATTCTTCAGGGATTTCTGATACTACTGCTTCAGTAGTCAACAGAAGTCCTGCGATAGATGCAGCGTTCTCCAGTGCCAGACGCGATACCTTGGTAGGATCGATGATACCGGCATCGAAGAAGTTTTCATATTTGTTTTCGCGGGCATTGAAACCGTAGTCTTTCTTGCCACCACGCACATTGTTCACAATTACCGAGCCTTCCTGGCCTGCGTTTTCAGAGATGGTTCTCAATGGAGCCTCCAGCGCCAGGCGTACGATGTTTACACCGGTTGCCTGATCTTCGTTGTCGAGGCCAAGGGTAGTAGTATCTTTCAGAGCATCGATCGCACGGATGTACGCCACACCACCGCCCGGAACGATACCTTCCTGAACAGCAGCACGTGTTGCGTGCAACGCATCGTCAACACGGTCTTTCTTCTCTTTCATTTCTACTTCGGTAGCAGCACCTACATAAAGGATTGCCACACCACCTGAAAGCTTAGCAAGACGTTCTTGCAGTTTTTCCTTGTCGTAGTCTGAAGTTGTGGTTTCGATTTGTGCTTTGATCTGATCAACACGTCCCTGGATAGCGGCCTTCTTACCAGCGCCATTTACGATAGTAGTGTTGTCTTTGTCGATGTTTATTTTCTCAGCACGACCCAGCATGTCGAGCGTGGCGTTTTCCAGTTTGAAGCCTTGCTCTTCAGAGATTACCTGCCCACCGGTAAGGATGGCGATATCTTCCAGCATTGCTTTTCTGCGATCGCCAAAGCCGGGAGCTTTAACAGCGGCTACGCGCAGCGCACCGCGGATTTTGTTCACCACCAGCGTAGCCAGTGCTTCGCCTTCTACTTCTTCAGCAATGATAACGAGTGGTTTGCCAGTCTGTGCCGATTGCTCAAGAATAGGAAGCAATTCTTTCATGCTGCTTACTTTCTTGTCGTAGATCAAAATGAAAGGACTGTCAAGATCAGCTTCCATTTTCTCAGTGTTGGTAACGAAGTAAGGGGAGAGGTATCCTCTGTCAAATTGCATACCTTCTACAGTCTTCACCTCGGTTTCAGTACCCTTTGCTTCTTCCACGGTGATCACACCATCTTTACCCACTTTATCCATGGCATCAGCAATCATCTTACCGATGGTAAAGTCGTTGTTCGAAGAGATGGTAGCAACTTGTGCTACTTCGCTTGAATCTTTAATCTTCTTGGATTGCTTTTTCAGGTTTTCAACCACAGCATCAACGGCTTTGTCGATACCGCGCTTCAGGTCCATGGGGTTAGCACCAGCGGCTACGTTCTTAATGCCGTGAGCGTAGATTGCCTGAGCAAGAACGGTAGCAGTAGTAGTACCATCACCGGCAGCATCAGCCGTTTTAGAAGCAACTTCTTTCACGAGTTGAGCACCCATGTTTTCAATCGGATCTTTTAATTCGATTTCTTTTGCTACCGATACACCGTCTTTGGTTACGGTTGGAGCTCCGAATTTCTTATCGAGGATAACGTTGCGGCCTTTCGGACCGAGCGTTACTTTAACAGCATCTGCTAATTTGTCAACGCCTTTCTTAATGCGATCGCGGGCGGAGGTATCAAAGGTTATTTCTTTAGCCATATATCGTAGTGTTTGTAGTTTTAGAATTAGATAGTTCCGAAGATGTCAGAGTTACGCATGATGAGATACTCTTTGCCATCGATATTGATTTCTGTTCCGGCATACTTTCCGTAAAGGATGTTGTCGCCAACTTTTACTGTTACCGGCTTGTCTTTCAGACCTTCACCAACGGCAATCACTTTGCCTTTTTGAGGTTTTTCTTTAGCGGTGTCCGGGATGATGATGCCCGATGCAGTTTTGGTTTCAGCTTCAGCGGGTTCAACTAATACCCGGTCCTCGTTTGGTTTGAAGTTGATTTTTGACATATACAATTGATTTTTAAGGTTTAACAATTTGACATTGCCCCACCTGACAGTAATTGTGCCATGGGGAAAAGAGACGCGAATAACGGACAAAATTTCAATATCAGGGCGGTTTCTGTGGATAATTTGGATCGTTTGCTGACAGGTTTTTAGCGAGTAATGGCAGGTTGGCAGGGCGGACGTGCGAAGTCGATTTTCTTTCCTGTCGACAGACAGACCCTGCCGACTGACCTGTTTTCCGCAGAACTTGCCTGGCGGTAGCCCTGAATTGCTAAGAGGCGCAGAGTCGATCGGCATGATTCAACGGGTATTCTGCTGCAATAAATCGTACTTCGTACTTCGTAATTCGTACCTGGTAGCATATCTTCACCATCCTCAATACTATGCCTAAATTCTCAGCGCTGCACCGTCAACAAATTCTGGCTTCGCTTCAGGCAGGTACATACGATTTGCTTGTTATAGGCGGGGGAATTACCGGTGCCGGTATTGCGCTTGATGCCGCCTCGAGAGGATTGAAAACGGCATTGGTTGAAAAGAACGATTTTGCTTTTGGTACAAGCAGTCGCTCTACCAAATTAATTCATGGTGGGTTGCGGTACCTCAAGCAACTGGAGTTTGGCCTGGTAAAAGAAGTGGGCAGTGAGCGTGCCATCGTGCACAACCTGGCGCCTCATTTAGTAATTCCGGAGAAGATGCTGTTGCCGCTTTCTGAAAAGAAAGGTCTTGGTTACTGGCTCACGTCCATCGGATTAAAAATCTATGATTGGCTGGCCGGTGTTAAACCCGAAGACCAGCGCAGAATGCTCACGCGACTGCAAACCCTGAAGTATGAGCCGCTCCTGAAGAAGGATGACGTGAAGGGAGGAGCAATCTATGCCGAGTACCGAACCGATGATGCCCGTCTCACCATCGAAATCATGAAAGCAGCAGCAGCACACGGAGCACAGGTAATCAATTATGTACAGGTTGATGATTTTCGTTACCAGCAAAACAAAATTGAAGGAGTATCGGCTAGGGATGTAGTATTGGCTCAATCCTTTTCAATCAAAGCTAAAGCTGTGGTAAATGCCGCAGGCCCATGGGTAGATGAGCTTCGTGCTATCAATAAATCAAAGGCCGGTAAACGACTTCACCTCACAAAAGGTGTTCACATCGTGCTTCCGCAGTTGAAACTGCCGGTCAGCCAGGCCATCTATTTTGATGTAGCGGATGGCCGGATGATTTTTGCCATTCCAAGGGGAAGTAAAACCTATGTAGGTACTACCGACACCAATTATACCGGAGACTTAGATCATGTAATGGCTACAAAGGAGGATGCCGTGTACCTGATTAATGCCATTAATGCAACATTCCCCACTGTGAAGGTTTCCCTTGCCGATATTGAATCCAGTTGGGCGGGGCTCCGTCCGTTAATTCATGAAGACGGCAAATCGGCATCGGAGCTTTCGCGCAAGGATGAAATCTTTGAGTCAGACTCGGGGTTAATTTCAATTGCCGGTGGCAAACTTACCGGTTACCGCAAGATGGCCGAGCGAGTGGTAAACCTGGTGATCAAAAAATACTTTGAGGATGGTGAATACAAAGCCTGCGTCACCGACAAGATCAAGCTGGGCGGATCGCTTGCTCATTATACTGAAGTAAAAAAATTAATACGTCTGGTACATCAACGGTTATTATCCATTGGTATTTCCGATGAAACTGAAGCCCGGTACCTCGTGAATAACTATGGACGGCAGACGGATGAAATTCTGAATTCAATTGTATTAACGGGCGATTCAGATTTCGATTTGTTGGTATCCGAATTAAACTTTACCCTGGAGTACGAGATGGTTACTTCGTTGGCGGATTTTCTTGTACGAAGAACAGGCTTACTATACTTTAATATTTCGCGCGTTAAAAAGTACTACGGGAAAATTGCGTTGGAAATGGCCGAAAAATTTCAATGGAACGAATCCCGAATGAAAAATGAAATAAGTATTTTAGAGGCCCTCTTACATGAAGTTTCAAATTTAAAATAGTAGCACCTACATACATAAGGCGGAAATTGCAGGCGTGGAATTTAGAGACAGCTATGACGAAGCAAAAGAAAGATAGTAGTAAAGGCACAGTAAAACTCTGGGGAGTTGATATGGGGGGCACCAAGCTTGAAGCTGTGATTCTGAAATCAGCCGAAGATCCAGCAGTACTTTTTCGCGAGCGGATACCCACTGAGGCTGATCAAGGGTATGAACATATTCTGAAACAAGTAAAAAAATTAATCAACCTGATGATCGAAAAATCAGGTGAGAAACCCGCGGTAATTGGTTTTGGAACACCCGGCACATTAGATCCCAAGCTTGGTGTAATGAAGAACTGCAATACCGTAGCCATGAACGGCAAACCCATGAAAGCCGATCTTGAAAAACTTCTGAAAGTAAAAGTCGAAATGGCCAACGATGCCGATTGTTTTGCACTGGCCGAAACAAGATTTGGTGTAGTGGCTGAACAATTTCCAACTGCACGGGTGGTGTTTGGGGTGATTATGGGTACTGGTATAGGAGGAGGTATTGTTATTGATGGGAAACCTATCATCGGGTTGCAGGGCATTGCCGGTGAGTGGGGTCATAACTTTCTCGATACGTCAGGCGGTTTATGTTACTGCGGAAAGTCCGGTTGCGTGGAGCAGGTAATTTCAGGGCCTGCATTGGAGCGATACTACTTCAACGAAACCGGAAACAAAAAGCCATTGAAAGACATTGTGGCGCTGGCGGAATCGAAAGTTGACCCAACCGCGCAGAAAGCTATGCTACGCCTTATTGAGTTTTTCGGGAAATCATTGAGTGTGATCATCAACATTCTTGATCCCGATGTGATTGTGATTGGTGGAGGGGTAGGGAACATCGATTTACTTTACGATCGGGGGATAGACTCACTCAAAAATTATGTTTTCAACAATCGCCTGGATACCCCCATTGTACGACCTTCACTGGGCGACAGTGCCGGAGTTTTTGGTGCAGCGTTCCTAGTTACATAGTTTCGGGTTAAAGTTCCGGGTTGCGAGTTAGAATCCAGAACAACCAAGACCCAAACCCGAAACTCAAAACCTGAATGAAGCATTGAATTTTGAACCCAAAGCATGAAACGAATAGCAATACTTGGCCCCATACCCCGCGATCACATTGTCACGCATCAGGGAGACCTCATTCAAAAGTGGGGGTGTGTTACGCATCCGGTGATTGCGTTGTCAACACTGGCCGGAGATAAGATTGAGATCGTTCCGGTGTGTCACCTGCGGCAGGTTGACCTGGATAATGTGAAGGAAGTATTCCAAGGATATCCGGGTATAAATTCTAAATTCATTACTACGAAGAACGATCAGGGCGACATCATCAGCCTGCGGTTCATTGATCAAAACAACAGGCTCGAGCGGCAAACCGGGTTCATGGACCCGATTATGCCCGATGATGTCAAGAAACTTCTCGACTGCAAAGTATTTGTTTTCATTCCCATTAGTGATTACGAAATTTCGCTAGAGACACTGAAGTTTCTGAAAAAGAAAAGTAAGGGTACCATAATCTTTGATGCCCACGGACCCACCACGGCTTGTTTGATTAATGGTGAACGCCAGCGTAAGTTCTGGATCGACCGCGATCAATGGCTGCCCTACATTGATGTGTTGAAGATGAATCTTGAAGAAGCACATGCATCCTGGTTCAAGAAGGAATATGAAAGCCAGGATTTTTCCGAAGCACCCGATGTTGACCGCGATAATCTTCGTGTCTTTGCCACGCACTGTCTCGAACACGGAGTAAAATGTGTTTACATAACCGTGGATTCGCGTGGCTGCCTCGTCTATTTTAAAGAAAGGGGAAAAATCAGGGAAGAGCTGGTGCCGCCTGTTAAAGTAGAGAACGTGATTGATACCACCGGTTGTGGAGATTCATTTGCCGGAGGTGTTGGTTTTGGGTTGATGCAGAAACCGCGCGATTATATAGGCGCGGCCCGCTACGGTAATGCATTAGGGGCACAAAGAACACAAGGAAAAACGTTTGCAGTTTTTAAATCGCTGGAAGAGACCAATAAGATTATTAAAGAAACATATTTTTGAAAGTTTGCGCCTGTGATAAGCAGCGCTTGATGTGTAGATATCTGTTGCTCAAGTGGAGCAGGAGTAGTAACGTAACCATTTAACCTAAACAGAATTGATTAAAGCTGTCATATTTGATCTTGATGGTGTGATTGTGGATACAGCACACTATCATTACTTAGCCTGGAAACGACTGGCAAATGAACTGGGTATTGAACTTAGTCTTGCTGACAATGAACGATTGAAAGGTGTGAGTCGCATAGAATCCCTGAACATTATTTTGCAGCTTGGCACCATTACACTGAGTGAACACGACAAAGAGCTGCTCGCTAATAAAAAGAATACCTGGTTTGTTGATTATGTAGAGCGCATGGTTCCAGAAGAAATTTTTCCAGGCGTACTGCAACTCCTTAAAAATCTGAAAGCAAATGGTATAAAGGTGGCACTGGCTTCCAGTAGTAAGAATGCGAAAGCCGTAATCAAGCTGCTTCATATCCAGCAGGAATTTGATGTAGTAGTAGATGGCACCATGATCACGCACTCAAAGCCAAACCCTGAGATTTTTTTGCTGGCCGCGCAGAAGCTTGGTCTGGATCCAAAAGAATGCCTGGTGTTTGAAGATGCCGAAGCCGGTGTTGAAGCGGCTGTTGCCGCAGGCATGGCGTGCGTGGGCGTTGGCTCGGTTGCGCAGCTTTCCAAAGCCGATAAGGTGATTTCTAAGACCGGAGAGTTTGATATTGCGATGCTCGAAGCGTTTGGAAGGTTAAGGTTTCAGGTTTGATATTTCGAGTTTCCGGTTTCGAGTTTAAAATCTCATATCTCATATCTCATATTAAAGTCACACATTCAGCATGAAAGAGTATCTCAAGAAACACGAGTGGCAAATCATTGAAGAAGGATTCGATCCGCATTACAATAAAATTTCAGAAAGTATTTTTAGTATTGGTAACGGCCGCATGGGCCAGCGCGCCAACTTTGAAGAAGACTATTCAGGAGAAACCCTTCGCGGCAGCTATGTAGCCGGTGTTTATTATCCCGATAAAACCCGCGTGGGATGGTGGAAGAATGGTTACCCGGAATACTTTGCTAAAGTATTGAACGCACCCAATTGGATTGGCATTCACATCAGTATCGAAGGTCAGAAGTTTGATCTGGCAAAATGCAAAGTGGAAGACTTTAAGCGTGTGCTCGACATGAAGGTTGGTTTACTGTCACGGAGTTTTGTGGCAACACTGGCAGATGGCAAGAAAGTTAAAATAGACACCAGCCGGTTTTGCAGCATGGCGCGCGGGGAAGTAGGGGCGATTCGATACGCCATCACCCCGATAAATTTTTCAGGCAAGGCTACGCTGTCATTGTATATTGATGCTGATGTAGTAAACACCGATTCCAACTATGATGAAAAATTCTGGGAAGAAATCTACAAAGATGCCAGCGAAGGCAAGGCGATTGTAACCGCTCAAACAAAGAAGACACACTTTCATGTAACCACCGGTATGCGGTATGTGATGGAGTCAGCAGGTAAACCGGTGAAACTGGATCGCATCAACCTGGAAACACGCGAAAAATTTGCGGCTAATGTTATTCAGTTTGATTTAACCGAGGGAAAAGAAGCCGTTGTTTATAAGTATGGTGCTGTTCTCTCTTCGGAGAATCATGCGAAGGATAAATTGGTGTCAGCCTGTGAAAAGGTATTGAACGATGCCGTAGCAACCGGTTTTGATACGTTGTTTGCCGAGCATGTTAAAATATGGGCGCACAAGTGGGAAGAGTGCGATATCACCATTGATGGCGATGTTGCAGCGCAGCAAGGAATTCGCTTTAATATTTTTCAGTTAACACAAACCTACACCGGTGATGACGAGCGATTGAACATCGGCCCGAAAGGATTTACCGGTGAAAAATATGGTGGTGTTACCTATTGGGATACCGAAGCTTACTGCTTGCCATTCTTTTTGAGTACTTCAGAGCCCAAGGTAGCGCGCAATTTATTGGTGTATCGGTATAAACATTTACCAAAAGCCATCGAGAACGCAAAGAAGCTTGGCTTTAAGGATGGTGCAGCATTTTACCCATTCGTAACCATGAATGGTGAGGAGTGTCACAACGAATGGGAAATTACATTTGAAGAAGTTCACCGCACCAGCGCCATGGCTTATGCTATGCGCGATTATGTAGACTACAACGGTGATCAAGCATACTTCACGGAGTTTGGCCTTGAGGTATTGATCGGTATTTCACGGTTCTGGTCGCAGCGTGTCAACTGGTCGAAGGATAAGAACAAGTATGTGATGCTGGGGGTTACCGGACCAAATGAATACGAGAACAACGTCAACAACAACTGGTATACAAATTACCTGGCCGCGTGGACACTGAAGTTCACCAAACGCGCCATCGACTATGTGAAACAAAATGATGCGAAGCGTTTTTCAGAAATCGTAAGTAAAACGAATTTCGATGAGTCTGCTGAAGTGGCGAAGTGGAATGATATTATTGATAACATGTATTTTCCAGCCGATGCCTCGCGTGGTGTGTTTTTACAACAGGATGGATTTCTGGATAAAGAACTGCTCACGGTAAATGAGTTGGCGAAAGAAGATCGGCCGATAAACCAAAAATGGTCGTGGGATCGGATTCTTCGCTCATGCTTCATCAAGCAGGCCGATGTACTTCAGGGTATTTTTCTTTTTGAAGATGAATTTGATATTGATACCATTAAACGAAATTTTGATTTCTACGAGCCGATGACGGTGCATGAGTCATCGCTTTCACCTTGTGTTCACGTAATACTGGCGTCAAAGCTTGGCTATGAAAAATTAGCTTACGAAATGTATTTGCGTACTGCACGTCTTGACCTCGATGATTATAACAACGACACAGAAGACGGCTGTCATATTACTTCCATGGCAGGCACCTGGATGAGCCTGGTGAAAGGTTTTGGCGGTATGCGGATACGCGAGGGTAAATTACACTTCACTCCGTTTATACCTTCACAGTGGACATCGTATTCATTTCGCATCGAGTTCAGAGGCCGTGTGTTGAAGGTGAAAGTAAGCAAAGCAGGAGCGGAGACTGTACTGGAATCGGGTGAGCCGCTGGAGATTATTATGAATGGGAAGACAGTTGTGTTGAAGCGGTGATGTACTCAGCGACTATGGCTAGGAATTTATATACCTTAACAATTATGCTTTTCAGTCCCTGAAGATTTCTAACTTAGCTGAAATATTATCTTCAGAATGAAAGTTTCCACATACATCAAATTATTCAAGAGCGAAAAGATTGTTCCGCTTCGGTTAAAGCGAACACCTCGCGGGTTCCTCTATGCCGTAACAAATTACGGGCGGGTGATTAGCTATACCGAAAAACCTGAAGCAGGGAGATTGCTCAAGCTTGGTTTTGTTTCCGGGTACCCCAGTTTCTCCGCACGTGTAAACGGCAAGAGCCTCACATTTTTTGTGCATCGGCTGGTGGCAAAATACTTCCTGAAGCAGCCCAGCGCCAGGCACAAGTTTGTTATCCACCTTGATTACGATAAAGAAGAAAACTACTTCAAAAACCTAAAATGGGCAACACGTGAAGAAAGTGTGCTGCATACCCGGCTAAATCAGAACAGGCGCAGGAGTAATCAGAAACTGATGCCCGATACCGTCTATAAAATCAAATTGAAATTGCACGAAGGAAAATCAACGTTAAAGAAACTAGCCAAGCAGTTTGGGGTAACCGATATGCAGATTTATCGCATCAAGAGCGGTGAGAATTGGGGGCATATAAAGCTCAAGTAGAAGATGAATCAAAAGAAATATGACGTCATCATTATTGGTGCCGGTCATAACGGTCTTGTAGCAGCCACCTATCTGGCAAAAGCTGGGAAACAAGTGCTGGTGGTGGAAGCCAACGCAGAACCCGGTGGAGCGACTACAAGTGTAAAGGCCTTTCCGGAGTTTGATGCCCGGCTATCACGTTACGCTTATCTGGTTTCGTTACTACCCGATGCGATTATTCATGATCTGGAACTACGTTTCAAAACATTGTCACGACAGGTCGCGAGTTATACGCCTTATCGTAACGCTGGTAGTCATGAAGGGCTGTTGATATCGAGAATCTGGGATGAGAAAACAACAGCCTCTTTTAATAGTCTGCCGAACGGAGCGAACGAAGCTGCAGCCTGGAAAAACTTTTACAGCGAGATAGAACAGTTTGCCACGCGCATGGCACCTACTATGCTTAAGCCATTACCTTCGCGGTCTGAATTGAAAGCTGTTATCGACATGCCGCACGTGTGGGATTACCTGATTGAAAATCCAGTCGGGGATATTATTACAAAAGTTTTTAAGAACGATGTTGTGCGCGGTGTAGTACTGACGGATGCGTTGATTGGTACATTTGCATCGGCCTTTTCGTTGCAAGCTAATAAATGTTTTCTCTATCATTTGATTGGTAATGGAACAGGCGAATGGAAAGTTCCACAAGGCGGTATGGGCGCACTCGTGAAAGAACTGGAGCGTGTGGCTGCTATGGCGGGTGTTACGGTTGCCGTTGATAGTCGCGTAACGAAAGTTGAATCGGATCAACACGAAGTAATGGTTACGCTGGCCGATGGTACCACGTGGGTATGCGATCATTTGCTTTCCAATGCAGCACCTCAGGTTCTGGCAACCCTGCGCAACAAACCGGTGCCCGAAAGCCTGGAAGGTTCTCAACTTAAAATCAACCTGCTGGTAAAGCAGTTGCCGCGATTAAAATCAGGCGTTGATCCCCGCGATGCTTTTGCCGGCACCTTTCACATCAACGAAGGTTTTACTCAATTGGAGACAGCGTACCAGCAAGCGAAGAACGGAAACATTCCTGCGCAGCTTCCGCTTGAGATGTATTGTCATACCTTGACAGACTCAACGATCTTAAGCGATAAATTAAGACAGGAGGGCTACCACACCTTAACATTATTTGCGTTGCACACACCAGCCAGGTTGTTCGATGTCAACCCAGAAGCAAAACGGACCGAAGCCTGCAACGCTGCACTTGCTTCGCTTAACGAATACCTGGAAGACCCGATCGAATCGGTGCTGACGCGATCATCTTCTGGCGAACCGGCCATAGAAGTAAAGACTCCGCTGGATATTGAAGCCGCTATTGGAATGCCCAGAGGAAACATCTTTCACCGCGACCTGGATTTTCCATTTCGCGAAGATGATGAACAACCGGGCTGGGGCGTTGAGACGGATGATCCACGAATATTTATTTGTGGCGCTGGTGCAAAACGCGGGGGTGGCGTAAGTGGAATTCCTGGTCACAACGCAGCGATGGCGGTGCTGGCGCAGAAGACCTCTTAAGGTGTTACTTTGTTGTGCCCTTCTTCTCTTCGGAAGAAGTTGTTACACCAATCCCTTTGCTTACAGCCATTAATTCGTGCAGGGTGCGTTTCATGTTTTCGGATGAGCCATCGAGGAAGATAACATTGCCTTGCCCTTCTTCTGCGAAGTGACGAATCGATTCCGTCCACATCGAAAAAAGAATAAAGGAAGAATCCAGGTTGGCATCCTTCATTTCTTTTGCGGCATGCGACATACCTTTGGCTACTTCTTCACGGAAGAGTGCAACACCCTGACCGCGTAATTGTGATGCAATTTTTTCTGCCTCCGCAGCAATTTTGATGGCATTACCTTCGGCTTCCGCAGCTTTTGTTTTGGTAATCAATAGCGCCTGGCCTTCGTTCTCAGCGGCAGCGCGTAAGTTATTGGAAGCGACCACACGGGCCATTGATTTCATGATGGTATCATCAAACGCGATGTCATTCAGTTGAAGATCGAGAAGATGATATCCCCAGCCCTCCAATGTTTGATCGAGTTGTCGTTTTACTTCTTGCACAATCTCTGTGCGAAGCGCCAGAATTTCAGATTGTTTTTTCGTGGCGACAAAACTGCGAATGGAGCCTTCAATGGTTCTGACCAGCGCAGTGGTGAAGCTATCTTCGTCCATAAATTTGAAGGCCACGTTCTTGATTGTCTCTTCCATCTGGTTTAGTACCGAGAACAGCAGCATCGCTTTGAAATTAACATTGGCCTGGTCTACCGTTGTAGCCTGAAAGGCCAGTTCAACGGAGCGGTTTTGAATGGATATTTTTGAATGTACTTTTTCAATGATGGGTATGCGCACATTTAGCCCCGGGCGGAGTATGCGTCTGTATTTTCCAAACACGGTAATCACCCCGATGTTACCCTGTTGAACTGTAACAAACATGGTTACGATAAAAACCAATCCAAGAATAAGTGCCAGGATGAAAATTAGATCAAAGCTATCCATAAATTTTTTAAACGGTTAATCGCCCGTTAATATAGAACTTTGCCCCACGCAAACAAACTGTGGTGCTGCTACAGTATCTTTACCCGAATGATTTTAATGTGCTAAGCGTATGAAGAGGATTTTTGTCGTGATTGGAATTTTGTTTCAGGTTCTTGAAACCAGCGGCCAGTCAACCTCGGGTAATCCCGTTATTGCCGGGTGGTATGCTGATCCGGAAGTAACCATCATCAACAAGCAGTTCTGGATTTATCCAACGTTCTCGGCACCCTTCGATGAGCAGGTTTTCTTTGATGCGTTTTCGTCACCTGATTTGGTTCACTGGAAAAAGCATGAACGTATCTTGGATACTACTGCCGTTACGTGGGCCAGACGCGCCCTGTGGGCTCCGGCTATTGTTCAGAAAGGAGAGAAGTTCTATTTGTTTTTTGGTGCCAACGATATTCAAAGCGATCGGGAGTACGGTGGTATTGGTGTAGCTGTGGCTGATAAGCCACAAGGACCCTTCAAAGACTTGTTGGGAAAACCCTTGATTGATAAAATTCATCACGGAGCACAACCCATCGATCAATTTGTTTTTCGCGATGTTGATGGTACCTACTACATGTTTTATGGTGGATGGGGGCATTGTAACGTGGGCAAGTTGAATGATACCTTCACCGGGTTCGTTCCTTTTTCGGATGGGCGAGTGTTTAAGTCTGTTACGCCACAGGGGTACGTTGAAGGATCCTTCATGTTTATCAAGAATGGCAAATACTATTTTATGTGGTCGGAAGGAGGATGGACGGGCCCTGATTATTCTGTTGCATACGCGATAGCAGATTCACCGTTAGGCCCGTTTAAGCGCATCGGAAAAATTCTGCAACAGGATCCAACGGTTGCTACGGGAGCAGGACACCACTCGGTAGTGCAGGTGCCGGGAACTGACCAATGGTATATTGTTTACCACCGCAGACCCTTGGGCGAAACGGATGCGAATCATCGGGTAATGTGTATTGATAAATTGGAGTTTGATAAGGATGGCCTGATCAAACCCGTACACATCAGTAAGGAAGGTGTTTCGAAGGTACGGATAAAGTAATACTACTACCGGATTTCTACTCTTCTCTTTTCGGCCACAGATTTATAGATCGCTTCCACTACGCGAATGTCTTTTAGTCCTTCTTCACCTGGAACAAGCATCGGGTTGTTGTTCATAATCGCGAGTGCATCATCATCCATTTGTCGGGCTTGTTGGTTGGCCGTTGTGGGCGCGAGAATAATTCCGCTGCTGGTAGTTCCTTTTATTCCGCTATAATTTTGAAACGGTGAAAGATTGTACCAGCCTTCTGAACAGCTAACGCGCAGATCATTCATACCTTTTCCAAAACTGGTTTCGCATACGGCCGTTGCTCCGCCCGGAAATTCAAGATTGAAATTCATGGTCTCTTCTACTTCGGTATAAATCTCGGGCCTCGTAGTAGATGCTTGTGCTGTTACGGCAATCGGTTCGAGGCCTGTACTGTAACGGGCAGCGTTCAGGGGATAAACCCCCATGTCGTACATGGCGCCACCGCCCAGACTCTTCTTTTGTTTCCAATGATCGGTTCGTCCATCAAAGTATCCGGCTGCTGCTTCAACTTTTATTACCTTACCGAAGGTTTGATCTTTTCGATACTGAATAATTTGTTTTGTGTTGGGTTCGTGTTGCATGCGGTAGCCGATGCTGAGCTTCACGTTATTCTTGTTGCAGGCATCAATCATCTGCTGGCATTCAAGAACTGTCATCGCCATTGGTTTTTCGCACCACACATGTTTGCCGGCCTGGGCTGCACGAATACTATACGCTGCATGC
>Ga0315910_10001379_pt1 | contig 22402 bp, 12 predicted proteins | sample EdamamesoilMG_FD_204470 | JGI IMG/M metagenome (GOLD analysis project Ga0315910, IMG submission 204470) | Garden soil microbial communities collected in Santa Monica, California, United States - Edamame soil | ecosystem: Environmental > Terrestrial > Soil > Garden | place: USA: California... | reverse complement strand
TTGCCATTTCCCGAGCTTGACGCCTCCGTGAGGGACGACCTCGCTGCGTATCGTGCATCGCCGCTCGTGCGCCATGATGTTCCGGTGCGTGGCTTCGTCTACGACGTACGCACGGGGAAGCTGCGGGAAGTGCAGTCATGAGTGCGCGGTCGGGCCGAAGGTTGTGAGCGGCGAGGGGTCGCTCATGCGGACCACAGCGGCCCGGTTGATGTCGTTGATGCAGGAAAAAATCTGGCGGAAACGCCGACGCTGCTGGGTTTTATTGGCTCCTGCGCATCCAGGGCGGCAGAATCACGGCGATTGAGGGTAGGATGCGCCCATGACGTCCGAGGACCCCCGCGCCCAGGAAATTCAAGCGCTGCGCCGCGAGGTGGAGCGCCTGACCGCCTTGGCGTCGCAGGATCGCTCCTTGGTCGAGTCGATCCTCGACGCGAGCCCGTATGGGATCATTGTGAGCGATGCCCATGGCAAATTGATCCTGCAGAGCAAGGCGGCCGAACGCATCTGGGCCGGGAGCGCCAGTGCCTCGGACATTGCGGGGTGGGGACAATTTCGAGGATTTCATCCCGACGGACGGCCCTATGAGGGCCACGACTGGGCCATGGCCCGTTGTCTATTGAAAGGCGAAACGGTGCACCCTGAGGAGATGCGCATCCAACGTTTCGACGACAGCTACGCCGTGCTCCTGGGCGGCTCGGCGCCCATCCGCGATAGCGCGGGCAAGCTCTTGGGTGCCGTCTCGATCTTTGCCGACGTCACTCGACTGAAGGACACCGAGGCAGCGCTGCAACATAGTTCACAGCGTTTTCTTACGACGCTCAAGTGCATCGGGGACGCAGTCATCGCTACCGACGCCGAGGGGCGCGTCACTTTTCTCAACCCTGTTGCCGAGCAACTGACCGAGTGGAGCGCACACGAGGCGAACGGCCGGTTGCTCTCCGAGGTGTTTCGGATCGTCAACGAAAACACGCGGCAAGACGTCGAGAGCCCGGTCGAAAAGGTGCTCCGCGAGGGCAAGACGGTGGGATTGGCCAATCACACGGTGCTCATCGGGCGAAACGGCCGCGAGGTGGCCATCGACGACAGTGGAGCGCCCATTTTCAACGACCAAGGCGTGCTGGTTGGGGTCGTCTTGGTATTTCGTGATGTGACCGAACATCGGCGTGAAGAGGACCGCCGCAACTTTTTGAACGAGGCAAGCAGCCTGCTTGCTTCATCGCTCGAATACGGCCCAACGCTCACTAGCGTGGCCCGACTGGCTGTGCCGGCAGTCGCGGATTGGTGTGCGGTGGACATCGTGGAGCGCGACGGAAAACTCGCTCGCCTGGCGGTGGCCCACGTCAATCCGGACAAAGTGCGGTTTGCCCAGGAGCTCGAAGCTCGCTACCCCTCGGACCCAGCAGCGCCCCACAGTGTTTCTTCCGTGATTCGCTCGGGCAAGTCCTTGCTCATGGAGGAGATCCCTCAGTCCCTTTTGATTGATGCGGCCGTCGACGACGAGCATCTGCGCCTGATTGAAGAGCTGGGCCTCAAATCGGCCATGGTGGTTCCCTTGCGCGCGCGCGGAAGGACTTTGGGAGCGATCACGTTTGTGGCGGCTGAATCCAATCGTCGTTATGGCGCCAAGGACCTATCGTTTGCTGAAGAGGTCGCGAGCTGTGCGTCCCTTGCGGTCGACAATGCGTCGCTGTTTCGCGAAGCGCAACAAGCGAGCCGCGCCAAGGATGAGTTCCTTGCCACAATTTCGCATGAGCTACGCACTCCGCTCAACGCCATGCTCGGTTGGGCGACCCTGCTCCAAGCCCAAGACATGCCCGAGGAGAAGCGCATGCATGGGCTGCTCACCATCGAGCGCAACGCCAAAGCGCAAGCGCAGTTGATCGAAGATCTGCTGGACGTTTCGCGGATCATCTCCGGCAATCTGCGGATCGAATTCCAGCCGGTCAGCATGGTCGCCATCATTGAAACGGCGACCGAAGCCATTCGTCCTGCTGCGTTGGCAAAAGGCGTGCATTTGCGGCTCATCCTCGATGCCGGGGCGGCAGAGATCACTGGGGACGCCACCCGCCTGCAACAAGTCTTGTGGAACTTGCTCTCGAATGCCGTGAAATTCACGCCTGCCGGAGGCGAGGTGACGGTCCGTCTGCACAAGGCCGATGGCCAGGTCGAGGTGCAGGTGACGGACACCGGGATCGGAATCGAAGCCGAATTTCTACCGCACGTCTTCGAGGCGTTCCGGCAGGCCAACTCGGCGACCACGCGCTCCCACGGCGGGCTCGGGTTGGGGCTTGCCATCGTTAGGCATTTGGTTGAGCTGCACGGGGGTACGGCGAGCGCCGGAAGCGCCGGCGCGAAGCGGGGCTCCACCTTCAGGATCAAGCTACCGCTTGCGGCGACGAGTCCAGCGTCCGCGTTCGAGATCGACGCCGAGAGCCCATCGGCCCCCGAGCACCAGGCCCCTTCGCTCGATGGCCTGCGCGTCTTGATCGTCGACGATGAGGACGACGCCCGCGACATGCTGGCGGAGGCCTTGCGCCAGCACGGCGCGGAGGTCACGGCCGCGGATTCGGTAGCGGAGGCGCTGCGCATGGTCCAAGAGCTTCGCCCGGACGTTATCGTGAGCGACATCGGCATGCCCGGCGAGGATGGCTATTCGTTCATCCGCAAGGTGCGAGCACTGACCCCCGGTCAGCGACTGATTCCCGCAGCTGCCTTGACCGCCTATGCGCGCAAGGAAGACCGTACCCGCGCCATGATGGCGGGTTTCCAAGCTCACATCTCCAAGCCAGTTGAAGTGGAAGAACTGATCGTGGTCGTGGCGTCCCTCGCAGGGCGTACGGGCTAGGGGGGCGACATGGCCTGGGCTGTCTTTGCACCGACGTGAGCCCGGCCCCCCTGCCATTATACTGCACTACAAAAGAAAACAGGTGAAACACGAGCTGAGCCGCGTTCCACCTGTTCGTATGGGCGTTGCGTTAATTCAACAAGGCAACTTCATTGCCCGTAGTACGTCAACTTCACATTGCCACCGGTGCCATTCAACTGAATGAGCGTGGCGCAATTCTTACTCGTGGGTCCAAAAGTGCGTGACTGCCAGTTGCCGCTGAGGTTACCCGAGCCGTGCGTGCCCTTGCATGAACTCTCCCAGTGGTACGGAACGGGGTACGTTCCGCCTGAGCCAGTCTGGAGCAATACGGTGCGTGAGGTGCCCCACCAGCTGGGGACGTTCTTGATCTTGACGCAGGCGTTGTTGGCGACCGTCTTGGTCGTACCAGGAGTTCCCAGATCGATGGCTTTGCTCTCCGTGCAGGCGACCGGAGCCACGCAGCGCGCGCCTGTGCAGGTGCCTGATACGCAGTCGTCTGCCGTTTCGCACACTGAGTGCGCTGCGCAATTGCCGCAGTCTTCGCCGCCGCAATCGGTGTCCGTCTCGTTGCCGTCCAGGACGTTGTTGTGGCAGCTCGGGCCAGCTTCGGGGTGCGCGGGAGGATTGGCGCAACCTTCACCCCAATGAGCTGCCGAGAGGACGATGGCTTTGTCGAACTCGTTGACCCAACCATCGCGGTTGAGGTCCGCTTTGATGGCGATTTGCAAGGGTGCTACCGCCTGCTTCAACCACACGTCCTTCTGCTTGATGATGCTGAGGTCAGCTTGGTCCGTGCAACCACTGTCGTCCACGTCACCGGCCAACTTGTGCGTCACGCCGTAGGTGGTGCCGTCGCCACGCACGAAGGTGCGGAGCGAACTCTTGGCCGTGGAGTTGGCAAAGGTCTCAAAGAGCGCCAGCTCCCGCTCCTGAATGGAGGTGAAGGAACCGGAGGCGACTGCTGGTGCTACGCTGAGGCGCGATAGGGAAATGCCGTTGCCAGCGCTATCGTTGCTGGGGGCCTCTGGCGTACCCAAGAAGAACGAGCGGGCCATGAGCCCCGACTCTTCCGCCCAGTGGTCAGGTACCACGAAGTCCGCACATTCTACGCCGCTTGCAGTGGTGTCGTTGCAAATGGAGTAGTGCAGGTCGACTTTCCAATGCATGGCGTTGGGGTTGGCGACTGGTGCCGTGCAGATGTTGCCGGGGTCATCAGGACCAAAGAACCGACACCACTCAGAGTTGTCTATCGTGCCGCTGGGAACTTGCAGTGCTCCCGAATCCACGATGGCGGCCTGAGCGGTTTGGGGAAACCGCACCACACGGCGCAGTGTGCGGGCCTCCCAGCCATTGAGGGGGTATCCCCAATCGGGCAGAGTCTCCTCGGGAAAGGAGTAGGTGTCGTTCTCTGCCGCATTGAAGCAGAGACCGTCACTGTTGTTCTCGTTACCGTCGGCTTCCAAAATCACGGACTTGATACCGCTGCGATTGCGCACTGCCGTGATGGCGGTGCACAGACCCTCCGCCAAAGGTGTCTGAGGTCCGCCGTAGATGGGCGGATGTCCTTCGTAGATGACCCCGTTATCGGCAGGATCGTCGATTTCTCCGGGTCCGAATGCATTGACAAAGGGTTGCCAAAAGTCGGGACTATCAGTGGGCATGAGGCAGATGGTTCCAATCGGATCCAACGAATCTTCACCGTACAAATTCTCGATCTCTCCGCCTTCGAGATCGGTGCAGTCCTCGTCCGTGCTCGGCCAAAGCTGCGCAGCGCCACCGTCCTTGAAGCCCCACACAGATACGGCGTGGCCTTGCTCTGCAGACTGCGCATATGATTCAGCCCACACGCGAGCAGCGCTCGTGGCGTCGTCCCAGCGTACGCCATTTTCGATGTTCCCCGACAAGCCGGCCCGCGCCATGCTGCCGCTTTGGTCGAGTACGAAGATGACCGTTTCTGCCTGCGCGGGCGTCGAAAGCGCACACAAACCAATGACCGTGGCGACGCCGCCCAAGAAATGCTGCCCTAGGTTCCCCAATTTCCGTTTTTGCTTCATGACCATGCTTTCCGTTCTGTGTGTGTTGTTTTGTGTGTCTTCTCCTACCCAGGCACACCTGGGGCGGAGCAAATTTTCGCCATTGGGTCTTGGTCTGAGCGGGCTAGGGGAAGAGCCGGACCGGCGGGCGATTGCCCGGCACGGACTCTTCTGTTCCCCCGACGTAGTCGAGCGGACCCGGGGAAACATAACCAAGACCTAACTGTCCTTGATCATTGCGCCCCCAACAACGCAGCTCCCCCAATTCAGTCAGCGCGCAGGTGAACTGATCCCCACCGGCGATGAGCAATGCATAGCTGGGGTTGCCCTGGTTATTTTCCCCAAGATCGACCGACAAGCTGAGCCCTACGCCAGCGTACGCGAACGCGGTATTGTCGATCCCCAATTGTGCTTTATCGTTGTAGCCAAAACACCGCAAGGTGTAATCGCTTAGGCTCACGCAGGTGTGTTGGCTCCCCATGGCCACTTGCCAAACTTGGCTCCGACCCCAGGTGTAGAGCACCGAACCAAATTCGTCTGCGACACCCACGGCCAAGGCACCATCGCCATCGTAGCCCAAGCAATGATTGCCTTCTCCCGTGACAACCCCGCACGCCCTTGGACCGCCCGCCACGAGGCCTGTGGTTGGGCCATACTTGTAGAGAATGGCCTCGGACGCGGGTTCGTCATCCCCGATGTCCTCTGCGGGGTAGACCGTCAAATCGTTACCCCAACACTTGATCCCGCCGCCTTCGGGGATGGCGCAGATGTGTTCACCCCCACCCACGGCTACATCAGTCGCTGCTTCGCCGAGCGGTACTTCAGCTTTGGCTTTGGAGGGAGATTCAGAGTCGCCGATGGTGTCTGTGTTCCCTAAGCCCAATTGCCCATGGTTGTTGCGACCCCAGCAACGCAACGTTTGGTCCTCGAGCAAGGCGCAAGAGTTCTCTCCGCCGGCAGAGACCGTGATGGCTTTGGCCCCCAGCTGCACTTTGGAGACCGCAGCTGTTGGGTGCTCGCCGTCGCCGATGCTTCTCGTGTGACCGAGCCCCAGTTGGCCGATCTCATTTTTGCCCCAGCACTGTACGGAGCCGTCCGCCATCAGCGCACAGGTGTGATTGCGTCCGGCGTCGATGCCTACGGCTGGCCCCCCGAGCTCAACGACCGGGATCTGAAACGGGTGCTGGTCGCCCAAGAAGTTGGTGTGCGCCTGACCGAGCTGGCCCGATTCATTGCCGCCCCAGCAGCGCACGTGTCCGCCCACGAGCAATGCACAGGTGTGGTGCTCACCAGCAGTGAGCGCGATGAGTCCCGAGGTCTTGCAGTCCGGTTCACAACCGTCAGCGAGCACGTCGTTGCCATCGTCGCATTCTTCTTCCAGATTGATCTTGCCGTCGCCACAAAAAGGCTCCTGACAGCTGCCTTCAGTGCATACACCACAACACGCGGTACTGCTGGTGAGGTTAACGCGGTCTGGACCACATTCTTGCATGAGGTCGTCGTCACAGAATGTGTCGCCGGGTTGCTTGCTTTCACAACCTTCGAAGATTTCTGTGCACACTCCGGTCAGGCGGTCACAACTTTGATCGTCGTCACATTCAGTGAGCACCATCCACTGCCCCTGGTCGCAATACAGGGCACGCTTGTCGTCGGCACCCCCGCAAGCCAACGCTCCCCAGGTGTCACAATACTGTCCTTCCTCCGCGATGACTGCATTGCTGACGTCCGTACCTTCGAACACGGTGACGACGTCATCACATACTGGAGGTTTGCCCCCGCTCCCGTCACCGCCCGTTCCTGCCCCATTGCCACCGGCGTGGGCGCCGCCTGCGCTTTGGGCAGAGCCAGTGCTTGGCTCTCCCGCACCGCCGGCGTCCGTATCTTCGGTGTCTCCGCCACCGTCCCCCGAGTCCGTCGAACCTGCGCTGGTCGCCGTGGTGGGCCCGTCGGTCGTGGTGTCGGAATCGAGCGTGTCGTCCCCGTCCCCATCCCCATCTCCTTGCGCGTCCCCGTCTCCCGAATTTGAATCGTGCGATCCCCCAGCACCGTCGGGGTACTCACCGGTGGAGCCGCAGGCCATGTAGGCCATGCTAGCGCCGAGTAGGATCAAGGAGCGACGGGAGTGGAGCATGACGTCACTGCGCGGAGTTGAACAACAACAGGAACGCTAGCTTGTCAGGGGTTTGGCTTGGATCGCCACCCATGTAGTCGGGTGCTGCGGAGGCATACCCAAGGCCAAGTTGTCCGACCGTATTCGAGCCCCAGCAGCGCACTCGACCGTTGCTGTGGAGCAGGCAGGTGCTCGCCAAACCGGCGCCCACATAGCTGGCTGTGAGGCCCGATCCGAGAATCGACGCAGTCATGCTTGGAGGTTGCTCCGTGACGCCGCGCCGATTGGTGTCCGCCAAGCCCAATTCAGCGGTGTTGTTGTACCCCCAGCACTTGAGTTCCCCAGTGCTGTGCACCACGCACGTGCTGTCGCCCCCGAGAGAAAGTTGCGTAGCCGTCACGCCGACCCCCAGTTGAACGAGACCATTGAGGGCGGGTGCCTCACCCGGCCCGTCAGCAAGGCGGGGAGCCGATGAGGCCAGACCGAGCTCGCCGTTGGTATTGGAGCCCCAACATTCGAGCGTCTGATTGCTGAGCAGAGCGCAGTAGTGATTGCCGGTACCGAAGACTTTGCTGATGGTTAGTCCGGGGGCAGGCGCAACTAGACCAGTGTTGTCGAAGCCGGCAGGTACATTTGGATCGACCGCGTTGGGCAGTTCAGTGTCACCGATGTTCACCGCGTGTTGACGGCCGAGCTGACCGGACGAGTTGGAGCCCCAGCAGCGGACACCACCGGAGAGTACCGCGCACACCGAGGTCCCACCAACGGCCACATCGGTGGCATTGCCGCCGATTGAAATAGTGGAGAGTGCACTCGGAAGCGTGGTCTCGCTCACAGGAGTGGTGTTGCCCAAGCCGAGTTGACCGAGTGAGTTGTTACCCCAGCAACGCAGGGCCCCAGTGCTCAGCCGCGCGCAAGTTTGATTTGAACTCGCGGCGATCTGATTGACCATGCCCCCGACCGAGATCGCACCGATCGTTACCGGGAGCTGTGTGGACATGACCGTGGTGTTGCCCAACCCCAATTGGCCGTTTTGGTTGCGTCCCCAACAACGGATGGACTTGTCGCTCAACAGGGCGCACGTGTGGTTGGCCCCCGCTACGACGTCGGTGGCTACTCCACCCAAGTCCACAAGGGCGTTTTGGTAGGGATGCACATTGGTGCGCAGATTGGTGTGTCCGAGGCCCAACTGGTTGTAGGTATTGTCGCCCCAGCAACGCACGTCACCGCGGCCCGTCAAGACGCACGCGTGGTATCCGCCCACTGCGACCTTGACGACCTTTGACCTCTTGCAGTCGGGTTCACAACCATCGCCCGGGTTGGTGTTGCCGTCGTCACATTCCTCAGACAAGCTGGCTTGAATCTTCGTATCCCCACACTTGGGTGCCAAGCAACTGCCGGCCGAACACAGACCATCGCAGGTGATGGAGTCGGTGGTGACCAAATCCGCGCCGCAAGTGTGGAGTTTGTCTGGGGCTTCGCAGAACTTGTAGCCAGGGTTCTGACTGTTGCAGCCCGAGACGATGTTGGCGCAGCTGCCGTTCCGGGTGTCGCAGTTTTGTCCACCACCGCAGGACGACGCCACCGCCCATTTGCTGTTCGTGCAGCTCAGACGCACCTTTTGTGCGTTACCAGCGCAGGAGGTACCACTGCCGGTGCACGGGCAGCTTGCAGTGGGCGTGCTGGGGCACGCTACGCATTGGTTCCCGTAGTAGCCCGTCTCGCAGACGTTGCAGGTGTTCCCATCCCAACCCGTATCGCAGTCGCAGGCGCCCGAACCAGTGATGCCTTCATCACAGTCACCATGCTCGCAAGAGCACAACGCGCAGGTTGAGCCGTAGCGATTGCTCTGGCATTGGTCGCACGCAGTGCCCTGAAAGCCAGTCGAGCAGCTAAAGCAATCCCCGTTTCCTTCTAGACCATCGCTGCACGTCCCCCCGCCGCAATTGCACGCGGTGCAACTGCTACCCCAGAAGTTGCTCGAACAATCACTGCAATTGGGCTCGGCCCAGCCGTTTTCGCAGCTGCAACTGCCCGACCCAGAGAGCCCATCGTCACAGGAGCCCTGACCACACTCACAAAGCGTGCACGAAGGACCAAAGAAACCAGTCTTGCATTCCGAGCAAGTGTCACCGTTCCAGCCCGTGTTGCATTCGCACGCGCCACTTCCTTGGACACCGTCGTCGCAGGTGCCGTTTTCGCAAGCGCATTGCTCACAATTGGGCCCGAAATGATCGGTTTTACATTCCGTGCACAAGGCATCGGCAAATCCAGGACTGCAAGTACACGTCCCATTGCCGGTCTTGCCGTCGCTGCAGGTCCCCTCAGGGCACGGGCACGGTTCGCAGCTGTCGCCAAAATGGTCGGGATCGCACTGATCGCACAGATCGCCAGTGAAGCCGTCCTCACATGCAGGATTGTCACCGTCGCCATCGCCCGAACTCTGATCACCGCCCGAGCCGTCGCCGTCGCCCGAAGTCTGATCGCCGCCCGAGCCATCGCCATCGCCATCGCCGTCGCCCGGAGCATCACCATCCCCGTCCCCTGCGGTGGGGTCGGTCACATCCCCGCCGGAGCCGTCGCCGTCGCCGTCGCCCGGGTCTAGCGTGTCGGTGTCAGTGTCGGGATCAGGGAAGGTGTTTTCGTCCCAGTTGCGATCCGGACCGGTACAGCTGACTGCTGCCACGGTGCTGAGCGCCAAGAACAAGACCCATTTGTTGTTGCGTGTCATAAGATTTTGGTGCTCCCTGGCTCAAAACGTCCCGCGCACGCCTACGGTTTGAAAGCCTATCCATGGGTCGATGTGAGCTCTTGCCGTCTTCTCGCTGGGGGTTCGATTCAAGACCAACAGCGTCACAGAGCTGACGAGTGCTGCGGCGCCCACGCCAAAGGACGCAAAGGCAACTATTTTTGCCGTCTTACTCTGTTGGTCCAACTCATCGACGCGTTCCTTTTCCGAGTATGTGCAGTTTGGATAACACTCGTACTCGTCGTTGGCCTGGTTGCTTTTGGTGATGGCGCGGGCAGTGAAATAGCCGCCCACCCCGACCCCCACAGCAGCCACGCCGAGCAGTGCGTAACCAGTGATTTTACCAGCGCTTGGGCCAGAGTCTTCGACGTCTGTGGGTTGGCCTTGCTTATCCTTGGCTTGCGCTGCGCGGGCAGATGGTGGCAGAGCGACGAGAGAGACCTCGACCGTCTCACTGGCACCTTCTTTGATGTTGACCTGGACCTGGCGGCTTGCGTAACCATCCGCATTGACCGTCACTGTGTAGCTGCCGGGATCGACCGGACGCTCTAGCCCGACCATCGCGGAGGGAATGACCACCTCGCCCACCCGTACCTCACGATCGACCTTGGTGGGCGTCACCTTGATGGTGAGGCGTCCGATGCGCGGACTGAGCTCCTCGAGCTCCTGATGCGCTGCTTCCACGGCGTCGCGCGACACGGTGGGCGAGGAACTGGTGAGTTCCTCCCGCGTGAGGGAAATATAAGTTTCCCGAGCTAGGACGAGCTTGCCCAGCTTCACCCGGGCGCGTGCGAGGTAGAGCAGGTGGACCGGGGCGTGGTACAGCGTCTCTGCCCGCTCCATCAGGTCCTCAGCCTTCTCGTAGTTGCCCTGCTTGTATTCTTTGATGCCCGACTCAGCGGCGGCGCGGGCAGCGGCCCGGCTTTCGCTCGCACTTTGGGCATAGGCTGCATCCGGCGCAAGGACGCCGGCTACCCCTACCGGGGCCAAAAACGCGCAGCACAGGCGCGCGACGGTCAGGGGCCGCTTCGCCAGAAAATTCATGATCCCCATCCCGTTTTTAGCTCCACTTCCAGTGCAATTCATCGCTGTCAGCCTTCAAAGAAACTTAATAGTTGTAGTTGAACCCATGCTGATCTCAAGACGCATCACACATTTGGCCACTTAGCCGGCGTCGCACTGGTTGCCCTGCGGAGGCGCTCCTCCGACCCTGCTCTCGGGATGCGTGGTGACTCTCGTGAACGCGCGCGGGGACCAAGTGTGGCCATTCGAAAGCGGCTGCTGGAACTGACCCGCCGTTCATGATCGGAGCTCGTACAACTGAGACCTTGAAATCACTGAGATGATTCGAGACGAGGCGCGCCACATGAGACGCCGGAGAAGGCCTGATCCAGATTGTGACTGCCCATCAATCACAATGCCCTAAGCGATTGCTATCGCCCACTCGCTCATCATCCGCGAGTGGTAGGGCAAGTCTGCACAGCTTCTACGGTGTAAGCGTGCAGTCGACTTCACAACCGTCGCCCGGCTGCGTGTTGCTGTCGTCGCACTCTTCACCCTGACTTGCTTGGATCTTGCCATCACCGCAACGGGGGGCCAGACAAAGCCCGGAGGAGCACAGCCCCGCGCAGACTTCGACGGTGGTATCCACCAAATCTGGACCACACGTGTGGACCTGATCGGGGGCGACACAGAACAGGTAGCCCCCATTTTGCCCGTTGCACTGCGGCACGATGTTGGCGCAGGAGCCGTCCACTTGGCTGCAGTTTTGCAAGGCCGAGCAGGTGGAGGCCAAGGCCCATTGGCCACTCACGCACTCGAGACGAACTTTCTGCGCGACGCCGTCGCACCCGAATTCACCATCAGTGCTGCATGGACAGCCGAGAGCTGGCTCTGCCGCGCACGCCTCACAAAGAGGGCCGCCGTAACCCGGCGCACAGATGTCGCACGCAAGGCCGGCCCAACCCGCCCTGCACGTACAGGCACCGGTGCCTTGAAGGCCGTCGTCACACAAGCCGCTCCCGCATAGGCACGCGCTACAGTCGCTGCCGAAGTGCTCGCGCGTGCAGCGGTCACATTTTAGCCCAGCCCAGCCGCTGTCGCAGCTGCAACTGCCGTCACCGCTGAGTCCATCATCGCACGTGCCGTTTTCACAGGTGCAGGCTTGGCAAGTGGTTCCAAAGTGGCCGGGTGCGCAGTCGGGCGCGCCCGTATCGCCATCGCCATCACCCGGCCCGTCACCGTCGCCATCACCCGGCCCGTCACCGCCGCCTAGGCCGTCGCCATCCCCATCCCCGCAATCGCACGGGCTGGTATCGGTGGAGCTGTCTCCATCGCCATCGCCATCCCCTGGGTCTGAGCCCCCGCCGCTCGTGTCCGTGGTCGTATCGCCGTCGCCGTCGCCCGAGGTGCTCTCGGTGGACTCCGCCGTGTCTGGCACGCTCACACGGCCGCAGCCGAATACAGCTGCGCCCAGCGACCAACACCCCAGCCCAACTCCACACCACGCCCTCCGGGCGTACCTCTCACTCCAAAGTCTTCGCATTGCCCGCCGCCTTCAAAGAAACCGGGCCAGTGTAGCTGAGGGCTCCTGGATCTCAAGGGGGCGCTGGGGCGGGCACGGCGATGGAATGCACAAAGCAATGCGCACGCTACGATTTGGCCGAGCTTGGCTCGGGTCGATCATGGCTCGGGTCGATCATGGCGTGCGCAGATTGATCAAACGTAAAAGCGAGGGCTCGCTCAATCCTCGAGTTCGTCGATCGAGACGTTGCGCAAGTAGGCGCGATCCGTATCGATGGCGAGACGCGAGGTGGTGGCAGCCGGGTTGAGCTTTGGCCACACTCCGGTAACGGGGGGGCTGATGTTCGCTTCGTCGTTGTAGTTGGGGCCGGCTACCCAGGTGACAGGATGGGTCAGCGCGGCTTCGTTCAAGGTGCCGCCAGGTGTGTAGGCGCCCACGTCGTCCGGATGGAGTTCGGCGTGCTCCGTCAGCCAATCCAGATCCGTGCGGAAGGGGAAGTCGGCGCTGACGAGCTGCTTGTTGGGGGCGATCGTCGTACCGTCCTCGGGACCCGCGGAGAGATGGCCCCATTCGATGAACGAGGTTTCGTAAAAGCGTGTCGGGTAACCCAGGATGACGTTAGCGACCAGGCCAGTGACCGTGGAGCGTTGGTTGGTCCTGCAATACTGGATGGTCGACTCCGCGTCGTTGTCCCAGCCGGATTGGGCGTCGAAGATGGCTTTGACGTCCGCGTACGGCTTGAGACGGAAGCCGTTGGCCGCGTTGTCGATGAACTGCGGCCAAGGCACGCTCTGCGCGCCCTTGATGCGTCCCTCGAAGGGCGTGGAGCACTTGGCGTTGGGGGCAGTGCCGGTGTAGCTGGTGCACTTGATTTGCCCGGTGGAGGTGGCTTTCTTTAGACCATAAGCCTCCGCTCCTCCGCGTGCATCAACGATGCGCACTCCGTCGTCGTACGATGGGTCAGCGTCTTTCCGCTCTGCCAGCAGGTCGACAATCTCCTCGAGCGAGATGGACACGACGGTGTTGTCGACCCCGAGGTCGCGCACCGACACCGTTCCGTCGTCGGGTGGGACGCTGTCGGCATGGCTCGCGGCGGTCGAGAGCGGAAGCCCGTGATTGGTTGCGTTCCAGTTCACGCTGCCATTCAAGATGGCAATGTGTTCGTTCTGTACGCCCCAGTACTTGAAGAAGAGCCACGTCCGCCCCACCGTCTGCACCACGGAGTTTTGCGTATCACCCTGCTGTTCAAAAGTGATCACGATCAAATCCTTGCGTGGATCGATCCCGAAGTACTTGAAAACACTGTCAGCTTGCGTGCCGTCGGGGATGTCCTTCTCGAAGCTGGAGAGCCCATTGTCGCGCGGCCTGTTGAACTTGTCCCCCGCGACCAAGTAGCTGTAGATCCCCGCTTCGTGGTTGGGGGTGATATGAGCGAAGGGGGTCACGCCGTCTGGCCGAACTTGCAGGATGATCAGGCGCCCTTCAATGCCGTCCGGTTTGGTGCCTTCCCAATCGTCCAACCATTGTTTGAGCCGGCCGCCGGTGATGAGGCCGTGCTTGTTGTCGTGGTAGTTTTCTGAGGACTGGTCGGTGAGGTCGTCGATGGAGGAGACGTAGATTTCCTCGGTGTTCGACTCCGTACCGCCGCTGCCGTCTTCAGTGCCGCCAGTGCCGGTCTCTGCGCCACCGCTACCACTGTCGCCGCTCGTTTCCCCGCCTTCACCCCCAAGGCCTCCGTCGCCGCCGCTGCCCGACTCCGCTCCGCCGCTGGCTTGATCGCCGTCACCGTCGCCATCGCCATCGCCGTCGCCATCGCCGTTGTTTGTGGTGGCATGCTCCCCGCCATCGCCGTCGCCGTCGCCGCTGGGGTCGGAACCATCCGTGCACGCGGCCAGGAACGAGCCGCACGCCCACGTGCTCAAGGCAAGGGTCAGAGCCAGGCGGGGGGGCCTAATGTGAAAGGTCTTCATGAGTCTTCTCCAAGTAAAATGCAGGGTTGAACACATCGGAAACTCCGATGCTCCTCCCCCCAAGCGTTGCTCGGAGCGACCTCAGTGGCTGCGACGTCACGCGGAAGGGAGGTGTCGTTTTGCGCCTGCCAGGGCGGCAGGCGCGCAACTACAGCTTCCGATCACAGTCATTTGTGGCTTCATTTTTGGCAGTTCGTTTCCGACAAGACGTGCCGGAAACTTTCATTATCAAAGACCAAATGTCCAGCGGAAAAGCGAAACAGAACCCCTCAGGGCGCGCTTTGCTTGCAGGATCCGTTAGTCGCCACGGGTGCATCACACTTGGTGGGGACCGGTCCTGGCTCCTGCCGGTGAACTAGCGCTCCGCGCGCGTAAGCGGGCCCCCTGTTGGCCCCGGGGGGCAACTCCGCTAACTTTGCTGGTTGTCTATCCTCGACCCGTTTCCGCATGGCCCGCACTGCACCTGCCCCTAACCTGATCGCTATCCCCGGCATGAATCCTGGCAACATCGTGGCAGGCGGCGGCGGAGGCGCGGGCGGTGGCTCGGGTAAAGGCGGTAAGGGAGGCAAGGGTGGTAAGGGCGGTGGACCCGGTCGCGGTGGAAAAGACGCCGAAGGCGCCAAGAAAGCTGCAGGGGACTGCGGAGCTGGTGGGGCCGCGGGTGCCTGCACCAAACACTCCGCTGGGGCGAGTGCAGGTGACCCGGTCGACATCAGCACCGGGGAAGTGTTCACCGAACCGCACAGCGACTTGGATCTCAAAGGGATCATTCAAGTCGTTTTCGATCGCCAGTACGCGAGCACGGCGGCGTCCGTCGACATTGGGTTGGGTTACGGCTGGTGCCACACCTTCGATTGGCGTTTCGAGGTGCGGCGTCGAGGCATCGTCGTGCGTCACATGGGCAAGGAAGTCGACTTTTCTTTCGACTACCATCCGCAAGTGGCCATTGGTGTGGGCGGCTGGATGCTCCGCAAGGTTGCGCAGGGCTACGTGCTCGACACCAACGATGGTTTCTTTCATGAATTTTATTCAGTTGATGGGCAAGTCAAACGCTACGAGCTTCTTGTCGTTCGTCATCGAGACGGCAGCCGGCTGACTTTTGGTTACGATGACTTGGGACAACTGGCGAGCATCACCGAGGTGACCGGACGGCCCATCCATTTCACTTGGGACCGCGGGCGGATCGTGCGTCTCAGTATGACGGACCCGACCAGCGGCTACACCATCAACTTCGCCCGCTACGACTACGATCAGCGCGGTGATCTGGTGCGCTATACCGACGCGAATGGTCATTCGACTGAATACGCCTACGACGAACGGCATCGTCTTGTTCGTTACATCAACGCAAATCGCCTATGTTTTTTCTTTCGCTATGGGCCGGACGGGCGCTGTTTCGAGACGTGGGGGCAGTATTTGGATCACACCGATCCGGCAATTGATCCCGATGTCCCGCTCGTGCTCCGTGATGGCACCGCCGCCAAAGGCATTCACCACGTGCGCATCGACTACGTGGCGGACGAACTCACGCAGGTGGTCGATTCACAGCGCCTGCGTACCTACCACCTCCATGACGACGGTCAGATCGCAAAGGCGACAGCGGGCCAAGGCGTGACCGATCGCGAGTTCGATCACCGAGGCAACATGGTGGCGCACACCGATACCGAGGAAAACACCTGGCGCTATGAGTGGGACCTCCGCGGTCGACTCACCGCCAGCGTGGACCCCAATGGTTTTCGCGAAGAGTATGACTACAGTTTCGATGGCGACGTCGTCGAGAACAGAAGCTCCGACGGTCGCACCGTGCGGCGTTGGTTCGATTTGCTCGGCAATCCAATCCAGGTTGTCGACCAGGCGGGCTTCGCCACGTTCTACGAATGGGACGACCGCAATTTGATGATCGCGCAGACGCACGCGGATGGCACGCGTGAGACTTACGAGTCTGACATCTACGGCAATTTGAGTCAGATCACTTACGCCGACGGAAGCCGCGAGCTCTATGAATGGGACTACTTTGGTCGGCTCTTGCGTTTCACCAACTCAGTTGGGCTCGTGACCGAGTACGCCTACTCCGATGCGGGCCAGTTGCTGCAAGAGGTGCAGGGTCAGTTGGCTCGCGTCATCTACGGCTACGACCCCGTGGGGAACATGACGAGCTACACGGACGATTTTGGTACCATCCAATTGGAGTACGGCGGGCTGGATTGGTTGTGTGGGCGCGTCTTCCCCACCGGTGAGCGTGAGCTGTTCCTCTACAACTTGGAGGGATGGATGACCCGCGAAGTGAACGAGCGCGGGGAATCGCGATCGTTGACGCGCGATAACGTGGGCGCCGTCATCCAGGATCGCCTGTTCGACGGCCGCACCAAGACGTACAAATACAATGCAGAAAGTCAGGTCATCGAATTTGGGAACGCCCCCGGCCCCGTGCGCAAGTACGAGCTCGATGCGCTCGGCAATCTCACGCACGTCATCTACGAAGACGAGACGGAAGAGTTCTTCGAGTACGACGTGCGTGGCGTGCTCGCAAAAGCGACCGGTCCCGGCGGTAGCGTGGAGTTCGTTCGCGACGCGCGCGGCGAGATCTTTCAAGAGATCCAGATCGCCGACGATCAGTTCGAACAAGTGGGGCGCACCGTCGATGCCATGGGTCGGGTGCGCAAACTGTGGCTGACGGACGGGGAAGAGTTCGACTTTCCCCGTACGTTGCGGGGGTTCCGCCGCGACGTGCGGCTCCCTGGCGGTGAACGCTTGACCGAGAATTATCGAGCCGACGGGGCGTTGGCGGAGCAAGTGCTTCCCCATGGGGGAGTCATCAAGAGTGACTACGATGCGCTTGGGCGCTTGCGCGGACGTTGGGTGGAAGGCGGGTCAGGCGATGTTACGCGTGGTGCGACCGAGCCGGATTGGGTGGGAGGCAGCCAAGGCGTCGTGTTGCACAAGTCCTTCCTTTATAGCCAAGGGCCCAGTCCCGCGACCAAATCGGACACCCACCGCCCGCTCGTGAACTATCGCTACGATGCTCGCGAGCGACTGTTGGCCCTCGAAGACGAACGCGGCGATGGCGAGCATTTCGTGCACGATCCCACTGGCAATCTTTATGAAACCGGACCCGGGGCTCCCGGTCGTCGCTACGACGGTGATCGTTTGGTGATCCGCGGCAACACGCGTTATGCGTATGACGCGCTGGGTCAAATGGTGACCAAGGTGCAGACGCTCGATGACGGAGCCGAGCGCACTTGGTCCTACGAATGGAACCTCAAACAGCAGCTAGCAGCGGTCGTGCGACCAGACGGCATGCGCGTCGAGTTCGCGTACGATCCGTTTTCTCGGCGCACCGTCAAGCGCGTGTTTGTGCTCGACCCGCTCACACGTGCGCCCCAAATGATGCGTGCGACTCGCTATTTATGGCATCTCGATCAACTCGTGCTGGAGCGTCAGTTCGAGCCGCTCGAGGACGGGACAGAACGCGAAACCGTCACCTCGTATTTCTACGGCGACTCGATGGCAAGCCCCTTGGCCCAGCAACGGACGGTGTTCCAGGGGAGCACGGAAACCAAGGGCCCATGGTTATTTTTGGTCGGTGGGCAAAGTGATGCTCCCGAAGAGTTGGTCGATGGGGGCGGCGTGGTTCACGCGCACATCGATCGGACCGCTTATGGGGTGATGACTCATCGCCCTGGTGCGAAGGAGCGCACGACTGTGGGCTTCTTGGGCCAATTCTTCGACGAGGAAACTGGGCTCTTTTACAACCGCGAGCGCTACTACGATCCAGAGATCGGTCGTTTCATCAACCACGACCCAGTGGGGACCCAGAGCGGCAGCAACGTTTATCACTACACCCCCAACCCCATCGGCTATTGCGATCCGCTGGGCCTTAAGAAGCATCCACTCGCGGTGAGCGTACAGTATCCACCTCCCGCACCAGGGGCAAAGCCTCCCAAACCCGTAGAGAAGAGCTTTGAGTCGGGTCGTGACTCACCCGAAGGAAAGAAGTGGTCGGTTGGAACTTCTCAGTGGGGGACGCACACTGAGCCGCAAGCCATGAAGTGGCTCCAGCAAGAGCAAAAGAGCGGGAAAAATCTGAAGGGAGCGACCGTCAAGATGGAGGGCGCCAGCCCTCCTTGCGTGCAGTGCAGCAAAAAGATGCGGAGGTTCGCCAACAAGACGGGCGCAACGATCGAGTACACCTATCCGAACAACAAGACCGTGAAATATGCTCCCGGGGCGAAGCAGAGCCCCGAGCCCGTTGCAAAAGATGGCAAGGTTGATCCTGGGGTCAAGAACCTTTGCCACAATTACAATGAACATCATGACCACACAGTGGGCAAAAATGTAGGTACCAAGGATGGTAAGGGCGTCGTCGGCCCCAAGACGGACAAGCCCAACTACGAGACTCCGCCGCAGCCGAGCAAAAACGCTCAGCTCACGAACGCGGAGAAGGAGCGGCAACAAACGGCCGTCGACCAGGACCGCAAAGACCTTGTGGACGAACGAAACAAGAGGCGCGAAAGGGACCGAGCGCAGCGCGAACAGGAGATTGAGGAAAACAAGCAGCTCTCGCCTGAGCAGAAACAGCAGGCTAAACAGGAAAACAATCAGCGGGCCGAAGAGACGAAGCAAAACAAGGCTGCGGAAGACAAGGATCTCGCCGACAATCAGTACCAGCCCAAGCCTGAGCATTCCTACCGCTCGGAAAAAGCGATCGGCAACAATGGTGACGGTGAAGGGGACTAGTGACCTATGTTGACTGCGGAAAACATCATCGAGTTCACGTGGAAGAAGGCATTCCCATCGCCAGAGTCTCTGGAGACGATTGAGCGCGTGATCCGCGTCTTGGACTACCGTGAGGAGGAAGGGATCAATGCGCTCTACCGCCATGCTCTGGATGACGCCGAATCCGAAGGGGAAGGCGACGACTTTCCAGACATCTTGAGGTGGCTGGCACTTCAACGTTCCATCGATTTTGTTGAGTATGGGGATGTAGCGTTTGGTGACTTGAGGCCCTTTGAGGTTTTCACACATGCTCGGACATTGCATATGCCGGTCACGTTGGACGCCGACCTTGCTCCGTTGGGAAAACTCACTCAGCTGCGCAGTCTCTCGGTGGTAGGAGCAAAAGATGGGGACTATGGCTTTCTCGGATTGCTGCCCGAATTGAAGAGCTTGCACATTTCTGGACTTGGCGGCTGCGGTCTGGAAGCGAGTTCTGGGCTATTGAAGCTCAAGAAGCTGAGTCTCAAGGGCATCTCCATCGACTTGGATCAGGTCATCCACGAAGGGATTGAAGAATTGACCTTGGATGGCTGTGGGGTCACCTCGCTGGTAGCTCTGGAACGCCTAGAAAATCTTAAGGTTTTGTGGATCCCCAACAACAGCGTGGCCGACTTGTCGCCCTTGGCGGGACGGAGGGAGTTGTCGTTCTTGATGTGCGACGACAACTGCATCAAGGATTTCTCCGTTCTCGACACTTTGCCTGGACTGACACGCGAGAATAAGGCTTCGGTCCGCAAAAGTGAGCAGTCCACGAGTGGCACGGCAGCGAAGTAGACGTACTGGGGAAGATTCAAAAATTGAACACTGAGGGATATCACCCAAACGCGGGTGCGGATGATGAACGACCATGGCAGCCAAGAAAAAGACTTCAAAAACCAGCTCTAAATTTACCCCGCCAGCAGGGCTGCCTGCCCACCTCGAGGCGTGGAGAACTCTCTATCCCGAACGCGAAGCGCAAAGGACGATCGACGGCATCGTTGCCGGTTTGGGACGAGCACGCAAACAAGGCAGCAGCAGTGTGCTCCACGGCACATTCGAGAATGAAGTAGGAATTTCTCTAAAAAAGCAACCGGCGGATCCCTATGAATGGCTCTGTCAGGCGAAATCACTTTGGCTGACGAATGTGACGCCCTTTGATGATGTCGTGTTCCGGGACGTGCGTCCGCTTGAGATCTTTACGCAATTGACGCGTCTCGAGGTGAATACATCGTTCGACACCGACCTATCCGCGCTCGGTGCATTGACCCAACTAAAAACCCTCTATGTGCACGGCGGGGAGCGATCCGATTGGTCATGGCTTGCGAAGCTTGAGCTCTTGGAAGTTCTGAAAGTCAACGCTAGTGATGACGGTTACTCCAATGACGAGCCTGCTCAGAAGTTCACAGTGGTTGCGAATACTCACTTGAAACGCCTAGAGTGGTTTGGCAACTACAGCAATATATCTCACCTTGGTTGCGGTCCGCAGTTGGAAAAGATCAAGTTAGTTGGTCAATTCAGTGACATCTCAAGCCTTTCTCACGTGAGCGGTTTGAAGGAGCTAGACCTAAACGGCTGTGAAGTGCGAGATATTTCTCCGGTTTTTGGTCTAACTCATTTGGAAGTTCTGGATATCTCTTGGAATCGAGTTCGAAGCCTGAGCGGGATCGAAAACATGTCCAAGAAGGTACGGCTTGAGGCCAAACATAATTGTATATCGGACTTCGAGCCCTATCGCAGGTTGATGGTGGACGTTCCTGACTTCATCGAAAGGTGGATCGAAGAGACTGCTCCGACACAACTCAAACTCACGACACCCGAAGCGCGTGCGGTGTACGACGACTGGCTCAACCTAGAGAAGTGGAAAGCACTTGCCGAAGTTCTGGAGAAAGCGGGTGATCCGATGGGTCAGGAAATCCGTCAACGTTTGGGCAGTTGATCGGGACTGTGCGCCCGTCCGAACATGGGCCGACGAGCGGGCCCGCTTCCATTCCTAGGGTAAGGAAGGTTCCTCGGAGGCGAACAACGCCCGGACGCGTTTGCCAATGGTCTCGTGATTCTCCCATGCTCGCGCTTCTTTGAGACTCTGTGCCGTGGGTGCCACTCGATGACGGGCGATGCTGGCGGCAGCCCTTGCCCAAATGTTCAACGGGTCGAGCCGCAGTGCCTCAGAGTATGCCTGCTGGGCTTCCTCGTAGCCTTGTCGTTCCACACACGTGTCACCAACATCCAAGTACGTCGTCACTTGCCCGGGGTCCAAGGCAATGGCTCGCCGATAGTAGCCCAAGGCTTGGTCCAACTGTCCGATAGCCCGACAAGCGTTTGCTGCAGTCACGGCCGTCCGCCACGAGGGGGCGGACGAAAAATGGTCGGTTGCTGCTTCGAGTGCCAATTGCTTTTCCCCCAGCCGACGCAGTAGGGTGATCTTCAGTATCATTAGCTGTTCGTGATGAAGGTGGCCGGCGAGCAACGTCTCCACCAAATCTAGCGCTCCTTGAGCATTGATGCGCCGGCCCGGATTCTCTATCTGAGCCGGTCCAAGCGCTTGCACGAACCCGGCCAGGCTGGGTCCAATCTCGTCCAGATCACACTCTGCGATGGGCAGATGCTGCCATTGGTTAAGCCATTCGAGGTAGGGTAAGTCGGGCCGAAACGCGGCGACTTGGAGCAACAAGGCGAAACCTTCGGCCGTCTGGTTCTGGTGTGCATGCAGGCGAGCGCGCAGGGCGACGACGCCAAAAAAGTCTCCGTGTTCCTGAGCAGACGTGAGCGCCTCGGGATACTCCTTCAACCACGCGTCGGCGAGCTTGAGGCGGCCTGAGTGGAGTGGATCGAGGCTCAATGCCGTGGCCAGTTGCACCCACGCCGACCCAAACTGTCCGTCTTCGGCCAGGGCGATGGCGGCTGCTTCGTAGTCTTCTGCGCTCGACTGCTGGGTCACGGGTGGGCAGGCTAGCCATATCTCGTCTCCTGACCATACTCATCATTTTTTCCTGCGCGACGCATAGTCCCGGGTGGGAGAACGACTGCGCAAACGGCTCGTGCATGGTGTGCGGGTCAAGGTTCAGCTGCACCCGGGTTGCCGCAAGGTTTCTACACGCCGCGCTGAAGCATGTTCGGCCCGTAGGTCGAGCGAGTGAACAGGTCTGGACACCCAGCTTGAGGCGTTGTGCCGCGTCAGTCGTGAGAAAACCGGTAGCAGCATTCAGAATCCAGGAAACGCTGAGCGGTACATCTTGCGGTCAAGGGCTTATCAGATGTAGGTTATCTGTGCTTGCGAGTTGTTCGAGCAACAAGGCGAGATGGTCCCAGGTTGTTCAAGAATGAATCGACCGCCGCGAGCGCTACCTGGTCGCCACAGTACAAGACGAAAGAAAACAATGTTGTCACCAGGTGAGCTC
>Ga0315910_10001378_pt1 | contig 22404 bp, 15 predicted proteins | sample EdamamesoilMG_FD_204470 | JGI IMG/M metagenome (GOLD analysis project Ga0315910, IMG submission 204470) | Garden soil microbial communities collected in Santa Monica, California, United States - Edamame soil | ecosystem: Environmental > Terrestrial > Soil > Garden | place: USA: California... | reverse complement strand
AAGAACAGGGACGGCAACTTCGTGACGCCGGACGACGCCAACTTCAAGGCCTCGGCAGCGGGGGCCGACTGGTCGAAGACCTTCTACCAGATCCTCACCGAGCAGCCCGGCAAGGACACCTGGCCGCTGAGCGGCGCGACCTTCATCCTGATGTACAAGTCGCCCGACAAGCCGGCGCAGGCCGCGGCCTCGCTGAAGTTCTTCGACTGGGCGTTCAACAGCGGCGATGCGATGGCAGCCGAACTCGAGTACGTCGCGCTGCCGGCCGCCGTGAAGGACCTGGTGCGCAAGCAGTGGGGCGAGATCAAGGCCGCGGCCGCCAAGTAGGAAGCAGGCGATCCGCTCACCCGATGGAGGACCGGCGATGACCGCTACACTCCCCGCGACTCCGACCCTCCACGACGCGCAGATGGATCGCACCGACCCCGCCGGCGCCCCGCCGCCGGCGCGCCGCGCCTCACCCTGGGCCGACCGGCTGTTTTCGCTGCTCGCGCACGCGGCGGCCTGGCTGACGCTGGCGCTGCTGGCCGGCATCATCGTCTCGCTCGTGATCGGTGCCGGGCCGGCGATCCGCGAATACGGCCTGAGCTTCCTCTGGCGCACCGAGTGGGACCCGGTGCAGAACCAGTACGGCGGCCTGGTGATGATCTACGGCACGCTGATGACCTCGTTCATCGCGCTGCTGATCGCGGTGCCGGTCAGCTTCGGCATCGCGCTGTTCCTGACCGAGCTGTCGCCGTCGTGGCTGAAGCGGCCGCTCGGCACGGCGATCGAACTGCTCGCCGCGGTGCCGTCGATCGTCTACGGCATGTGGGGCCTGCTGGTGTTCGGCCCGATCCTCGCGACCTACGTGCAGCAGCCGCTGCAGGCGGCCTTCAGCGGCGTGCCGTTCCTCGGCGCACTCGTTTCCGGGCCGCCGGTCGGCATCGGCATCCTGTCGGCCGGCATCATCCTCGCGATCATGGTGATCCCGTTCATCGCCTCGGTGATGCGCGACGTCTTCGAGGTCACCCCGGCGCTGCTGAAGGAGTCCGCCTACGGCCTGGGATCGACCACCTGGGAGGTCGTCTACCGGGTCGTGCTGCCGTACACGAAGACCGGCGTGATCGGCGGCATCATGCTCGGCCTCGGCCGGGCGCTCGGCGAGACGATGGCGGTCACCTTCGTGATCGGCAACATGAACCAGCTGGACTCGCTCTCGCTCTTCGAGGCCGCCAACAGCATCACCTCGGCGCTCGCGAACGAGTTCGCCGAAGCCGGCGAGGGGCTGCACCAGGCCTCGCTGATCTACCTCGGCCTGGTCCTGTTCTTCATCACCTTCGTCGTGCTGACGCTGTCCAAGGTGCTGCTCGCCCGCCTGAAGAAGAACGAAGGGAGCCGCTCATGAGCACGCTCGCGACCCTGGACGCATCGCGCTTGGCGATGCACCGCAAGCGCAAGCGCGTCAACGGCGTCGCGCTGGCGCTCGCGCTTGCCGCGATGGCGTTCGGCGTGTTCTGGCTGATCTGGATCCTGATCGAGACGGTCCGGCTCGGCATCGGCGGCATGGTGCTCGCCACGTTCACCGAGATGACGCCGCCGCCGCAGGCGGAGACCGGCGGCCTCGCGAACGCGATCTTCGGCTCGGCGCTGATGGTCGGGCTCGCGACCGCGATCGGCACGCCGATCGGCATCCTCGCCGGCATCTACCTCGCCGAATACGGCCAGAAGACCTGGCTGGGCGCGACGACGCGCTTCATCAACGACATCCTGCTGTCGGCGCCGTCGATCGTCGTCGGCCTGTTCATCTACGCGGCGGTGGTCGCGCGCTTCAAGAGCTTCTCCGGCTGGGCCGGCGTGCTCGCGCTCGCGCTGATCGTGATCCCGGTCGTGATCCGCACGACCGAGAACATGCTGAGCCTGATCCCGCACGCGCTGCGCGAGGCGGCCTACGCGCTCGGCACGCCGAAGTGGAAGGTGATCGTGATGATCACGCTGAAGGCGGCGCGCGCCGGTGTCGTCACCGGGGTGCTGCTGGCGCTCGCGCGCATTGCCGGCGAGACCGCGCCACTGCTCTTCACGGCGCTGTCGAACCAGTTCTGGACCAGCAACCTCTCCGAGCCGATGGCGAGCCTGCCGGTGACGATCTTCAAGTTCGCGATGAGCCCGTACGAGAACTGGCAGAAGCTCGCCTGGGCGGGTGTGTTCCTGATCACGCTCGGCGTGCTCGCGCTGAACATCCTCGCGCGCGTGCTCTTCCGCAACCGTCAATAGGAATCTCGATGGACGCCAAGGTCAACCTTCCCGCAGGCGAGAAGATCAAGCTGTCGGTGCACGACCTGAACTTCTACTACGGCGGCTTCCATGCGCTCAAGCGCATCAACCTCGACATCCCCGAGCGCAAGGTGACGGCGTTCATCGGCCCGTCGGGCTGCGGCAAGAGCACGCTGCTGCGCACCTTCAACCGCATGTTCGAGCTCTACCCCGAGCAGCGTGCCGAGGGCCAGATCCTGCTCGACGGCGAGAACATCCTCGAGAGGCACCTGGACGTCAGCCTGATCCGCGCCAAGATCGGCATGGTGTTCCAGAAGCCGACGCCGTTCCCGATGTCGATCTACGACAACATCGCGTTCGGCGTGCGGCTGTTCGAGACGCTGCCGCGCGTCGAGATGGACGAACGGGTCGAGTGGGCGCTGAAGAAGGCGGCGCTCTGGAACGAGGTCAAGGACAAGCTCGGCCAGAGCGGCTCGGGCCTGTCGGGCGGCCAGCAGCAGCGCCTGTGCATCGCGCGCGGCATCGCGATCAAGCCCGAGGTGCTGCTGCTCGACGAGCCGTGCTCCGCGCTGGACCCGATCTCGACCGGCAAGATCGAGGAGCTGATCACCGAGCTGAAGCACGACTACACGGTCGCGATCGTCACGCACAACATGCAGCAGGCGGCGCGGGTGTCGGACTACACCGCCTACATGTACCTTGGCGACCTGATCGAGTTCGGCCCGACCTCGGAACTCTTCATGAAGCCGAAGAAGAAGGACACGGAAGACTACATCACGGGCCGGTTCGGCTGAGCCCAGGAGCACGCGCATGACCGAGAAGCATCTTTCGACCCAGTTCGACGCCGAACTCAGCGCGATCTCGACCCGCGTTCTCGAGATGGGCGGGCTCGCCGAGTCGCAGGTCGCGCAGGCGATCTACGCGCTCGTCAACTTCAGCGGCGAGACCGCGACGCAGGTGCTGATGCGCGAGGAGCAGATCAACCAGATGGAGGTCGAGATCGACCGCGACCTCTCGACCATCATCGCGCGGCGCCAGCCGACCGCGCGCGACCTGCGCCTCTTGATCGCGATCAGCAAGACGATCGGCAACCTCGAGCGTGTCGGCGACGAGGCGGCGCGCATCGGCCGCACCGTGCAGCGCCTGATCAACACCGGCGTCTCGAGCCGGCTGCGCCTGCCGGTCGGCGACGTGTCCTTCGAGGCCAGCCTGGCCACCACCTCGCTGCGCAAGGCGCTCGACGCCTTCGCCCGGCTCGACGCGGTGAAGGCGCTCGAGGTCATGAAGGACGACAACCAGATCGACCAGGAGTTCGACGGCCTGATGCGCAAGCTGATCACCTACATGATGGAAGATCCGCGCACGATCTCGGCCTCGATCGACCTGGTGTTCGTCGCCAAGGCGATCGAGCGGATCGGCGACCACGCGAAGAACCTCGCCGAGCAGATCATCTACATCGTCAAGGGCACCGACGTGCGGCACAACTCGCTCGAGACGGTCGAGTCCATCGTCAGGTGAATGCGATGAGGCAGGGACGTACGATGTCGAGACGGAGCATGCCATGAGCCAGATCCTGGTTGTCGAGGACGAGGCCGCCATCGCCGAGCTGATCTCGCTGAACCTGCGCCACGCCGGGTACGAGGTCACGATCGCGGCGAACGCCGAGCAGGCGCAGGCGGCGGTCGACGGCGTGCTGCCCGACCTGGTGCTGCTCGACTGGATGTTGCCGGGCCAGTCGGGCCTGGCGCTCGCGCGCCGCTGGCGTGGCGAGTCGCGCACGCGCGAGCTGCCGATCATCATGCTGACCGCGCGTGCCGACGAGTCCGACAAGGTGTCGGGCCTGGATGCCGGTGCGGACGACTACCTGACCAAGCCGTTCTCGACCCACGAGCTGATGGCGCGCATCCGCGCGGTGCTGCGCCGCAAGGCGCCCGAGGCGCTGGACTCGGCGGTGGATGCCGGCCCGCTGCGGCTCGATCCATCGACCCGGCGCGTGACGCGCGGCGACATCGAGCTGAAGCTCGGGCCGACCGAGTTCCGCCTGCTGCACTTCCTGATGACCCACCCCGAACGCGTGCACAGCCGCGCCCAGCTGCTCGACCGGGTCTGGGGCGATCACGTCTTCATCGAGGAGCGGACCGTGGATGTGCACGTCAAGCGCCTGCGCGAGGCACTCGCGCGCGGCGGGTGTGCGCACATGATCGAGACGGTGCGCGGCGCCGGGTACCGGCTCACGCAGCAGGTGGCGGAGCCGCAGGCCTGACGGGCCGGACGGGAAGGGCGCCGTGAACTGGCTGCTGCCGCGCCTGCTGACCCGCGTGCTGGCGATGCTCGCCGGCGGGCTCGCCGGCCTGCTGCTCGGCCGCCCGGCCGAGTCGCCGGTGGCCAGTGTGCTGATCGGCGCGGCCGTCGCGGTCGGCCTGTTGGCCGTCGTCGACACGCTGCGTGGCTACCGCCTGATCAGCTGGCTGCGCGGCCAGCAGGACCATCAGGCGCCGCGCGACACCGGCTTCTGGGGCGAGATCGGCTACCGCGTCGAGCGTTCGATCCGCACGCGCGAGGAGGGCCTGTCGCTCGAGCGCACGCGGCTGGCGCAGTTCCTGTCCGCGATCGAGGCCTCGCCGAACGGCGTGCTGCTGCTCGACGAGAACGAGCAGATCGAGTGGTGCAACTCGGTCGCCGCCGACCACTTCGGGCTCGATCCGCAGCGCGATCGCCGCCAGCGCGTCACCAACCTCGTGCGGGCGCCGACCTTCGTCGCCTACCTGCAGCAGGGCCGCTTCGAGGAGGCGGTGACCTTCCCGAAGCCGCGCGGCGACGGCACGCTGTCGGTGCTGGTGCGCGGCTACGGCGAGGGCATGAGGCTGGTGCTGTCGCAGGACATCACCGACCGCGAGCGCCACGACGGCATGCGGCGCGACTTCGTCGCCAACGTGTCTCACGAGATCCGCACGCCGCTGACGGTCCTCTCCGGCTTCATCGAGACGATGCAGAACCTGCCGCTGACCGATGTCGAGCGTACGCGCGTGCTGGCGCTGATGGCGCAGCAGACGCAGCGCATGCAGACGCTGGTCAGCGACCTCCTGACGCTCGCGCAGCTCGAAGGCAGCCCGCGCCCGACCGCCGATCGCTGGGTCGCGCTGGCGCCGCTGTTCGCGCAGGTGGAAGCCGACGCGCGGGCGCTGTCGGCCGGGCGGCACACGATCACGGTCGCACGCGCCGGCGACGTGTCGCTCGCCGGCGCGCAGGCCGAGCTGTACAGCGCGGTCACCAACCTGGTCGGCAACGCGGTGCGCTACACACCCGAGGCCGGGCGGATCGACGTCGGCTGGCGGACGCTGGCCGACGGCACCGGCGAGATCAGTGTGACCGACACCGGCCCCGGCATCGCGCGCGAGCACCTGCCGCGCCTGACCGAACGCTTCTACCGGGTCGACGGCAGTCGCTCGCGCGACACCGGTGGCACCGGCCTCGGCCTGTCGATCGTCAAGCACGTGGTCCAGCGCCACGGCGGAGAACTCGACATCCAGAGCGAACCCGGCAAGGGCTCCTGTTTCCGCCTGCTGCTGCCGGCGGCGCGGGTGCGCCAGGCGGCGCCCCCGGCGGCCGCCTGAGGCCTCAGGGCGTGCGGCCGCTGCGGCGGTAGATGGCGACGATGTCGTTGCGGTCGGTCGGGCGCTGCACACGCGCGAGCAGCTCCCAGCCTTGTGCCGACGGGGCGTCGCCGCTCGGGACGTCGCCCAGGATCAGGTAGTCGCAGCGGCTCGCCGCGGCCGGACGGGCGGCGTCGACCGGCCAGCCGCCGAGCACCTCGAGTGCGGCCAGCAGCGCGCGCGGCGCACCGGGCGCGGAGACGCAAGCCTGCGGCGGAATGTGACGCGCGATGCGCTGCACCATCGGCCGGTAGCTGCGCCCATAGTCCAGCAGCGGCAGCCACAGCGTCATCGCGAGCAGCCAGCACAGCGCGACGCCGCCGGCCGGCAGCACCATGCTCTTCCACAGCGGGTGGCGATTGCGGCCGGCGCGCCACTGCACCAGCCACAACCAGGCGAGCGTGGCGAGCAGCGCCGCGATCAGCGCGATGACCGAGAAGCTCGGCGCGAAGCCGGGCGCGAGCCGCGCCACGTTCGCGGCCGGCTTGGCCGGCCAGCCCGTGTGCACCGCCGCGTAGACGACCCAGATCGCGATCGCGCAGGCGGTGAAGAAGAAGACCGAGAACCAGTCGATCGCGGCGGCGGTGCTGCGCTGCAGGGTCGGCAGCGCAAACGACGCGAGCACCGCGAGCGCGGGCAGCGCGAGCAGCAACGCGCGATCCGAGCCGGCCATCGCGAGGCTGGCGCCAAGGGGAACGAGCACGCAGGCCAGCGGCACCGCGATGTGGCGATGGGTGAGGTGGGCGCGCCAGCGCCACAGCGTCCACAGTGCCAGCGGCCACGCCGGCCAGGTGAACCAGATCAGCTGGCGCACGACGCTCCACAGCTGAGATGCCGATCGCAGGCCGCCGATCCGCCAGCTCCATGCGCCCAACGCGGCGGCGGCGAGCGCCGCGAGCAAGGCGGCGACCACGATCCACGGCACCAGCCGTCGCACCGGCGCGTAGGTCGAACGGGCGCAGATCACCGCGCCGACGCCGGCCAGCGCCAGTGCGATGGTGGGTGCCCCGCTGGCGGCGATCAGGCTCAGCGCTCCGATCACCGCGACCCGCGCATGCAGCGTGCGGTACGGACTGCACGCGAGGCCGTAGAGGAACAATGCGGTGCCGGCCAGCTGGCCCAGTTCGGGTGTCGTCTCGTGCCCGAGCTGGAGCAGGCCGAGAGTCGCCACCAGCGCCAGCACGGCGCCGTCGGCGATCGCGCGGGCGTAGTCGATCGGTGCCGCTTCACCGCCGAACGCAAACGGCAGCGGCTGAGCCGCGTCGGTGCGGGCGAGGTGGTAGGTCGCGTACCAGGTCAGCATCAGCACCAGCACGAGCAGCACGGCAAACGGCAGCCGCGCCGCCAGCGCCGGGCCGACCCACGGGTCGAACAGCCGGATCGCCGCCGCGCCCAGCCAGTACGGCAGCAGCGCGGCCTCGGCCGGCAGGCCGGCGAGCGACGGCGCGAGCCAGGAGGCGCGGCCGTCGGCGATGGCTGCCATGTGGCCGAACGCGGCGATGTCGGCGTTCTTCCACGGGTCGCGGCCGAACACGCCCGGAATGACGTAGGCGGCGCAGAACAGCAGCAGCGCCGGGCGCGGCAGACGCTCGGCCGCGCGCTGGGTGACGAGGGCAGGGTTGGGAGAGTTCAAGGGAGCGGGCAGTCGCGGACGCGTCCGCGCGCATCATGCAGCAAGTCGGGCCGGTGGCGCCCGGCCAACAAAAAGGGCAGCCGAGGCTGCCCTGATCGGTCCGCGCGCGCAACGCGCCGCCCGCTCACTTCTTGAGGTGCGCGAACTTGTTGCGGAACTTCTCGACCCGGCCGCCGAGCGAATCGACGCTCTTCTGCGTGCCGGTGTAGAACGGATGCGATTCGCTGGTCGTCTCGAGCTTGATCAGCGGCAGCTCGCGGCCGTCTTCCATCGTGATGGTCTCCTTCGTCTGCGCGGTCGAGCGCGTGACGAACTTGAAACCGTTCGACAGGTCCTGGAAGCAGATGTCCCGGTAAGCGGGATGGATGCCTTCTTTCATGCCTAGCCTTTGCGTTGTTCACTCGGGAGCCACGCCGAACCTCTCGGCGCACTTTCCGACGCTGGGAAACCGCGGATTGTAGCCGATTCGCTGGGCGCGGATCAGCCGCCCCGGCGCATCATGTCGAAGAAGTCCAGGTTGTTCTTCGTCGACTTCATCTTGTCGAGGATGAACTCCATCGCCTCGATCTCGTCCATCGGGTAGAGCAGCTTGCGCAGGATCCAGCTCTTCTGGAGGATCTCCGGCTTGAGCAGCAGTTCCTCGCGGCGCGTGCCCGACTTGTTGATCAGGATCGACGGGTAGACGCGCTTCTCGGCCATGCGTCGATCCAGGTGGATCTCGCAGTTGCCGGTGCCCTTGAACTCCTCGTAGATCACCTCGTCCATGCGCGAGCCGGTGTCGATCAGTGCGGTGCCGATGATCGTCAGCGAGCCGCCTTCCTCGACGTTGCGCGCCGCGCCGAAGAAGCGCTTCGGGCGCTGCAGCGCGTTCGCGTCGACGCCGCCGGTCAGCACCTTGCCGGACGACGGCAGCACGTTGTTGTAGGCACGGGCGAGGCGGGTGATCGAGTCGAGCAGGATCACGACGTCCTTCTTCAGCTCGACCAGGCGCTTGGCCCGTTCGATCACCATCTCGGCGACCTGCACGTGGCGCGCCGCGGGTTCGTCGAAGGTCGAGCTGATGACCTCGCCGCGCACCGTGCGGACCATCTCGGTCACTTCTTCGGGGCGCTCGTCGACGAGCAGCACGATCAGGTAGCAGTCGGGATGGTTGGCGACGATCGCGTGCGCGATGTGCTGCATCATCACTGTCTTGCCGGTCTTCGGCTGGGCGACGAGCAGGGCGCGCTGGCCTTTGCCGATCGGCGCGATCAGGTCGATGATGCGGCCGGTGATGTTCTCGTCCGACTTGATGTCGCGCTCGAGCTTGAACTGCTCCTTCGGGAAGAGCGGCGTCAAGTTCTCGAACATGATCTTGTGCTTGCTCTCCTCGGGCGTCAGGCCGTTCACGCGGTCGACCTTGACGAGCGCGAAGTAGCGTTCGCCGTCCTTCGGAACGCGCACCTCACCTTCGATCGCGTCGCCGGTGTGCAGGTTGAAGCGGCGGATCTGGCTCGGGCTGAGGTAGATGTCGTCGGTCGACGCCATGTAGCTCGTGTCCGGCGAGCGCAGGAAGCCGAAGCCGTCGGGCAGCACCTCGAGCACGCCGTCGCCGAAGACCTGCTCGCCGCCCTTGGCGCGCTTCTTCATGATCGCGAACATCAGCTCCTGCTTGCGCATGCGAGCGACGTTCTCGATCTCGAGCTCCTCGCCCATCTTGATCAGGGCGGAGACGTGGAGCGCTTTCAGTTCGGACAGATGCATGGAGGTGATGCACTCAGGGTTGCGACCGCCTTGCCATGGGACGGAGGCAGGATCGTCCGGCCCATCCCGCCGCTCCGGTTCGGCCGGGTGCGACGCAACGCGTCTGGAAAGACAAAGAACGCTGGGGTGGGGGCCGGACCCACGCGCATGCGGCGTGGTGGCTGGATTTCCTGTCGCGTCAACCGGCGGCTCGTGGGCGCCGGATCACGCGACGTTTGCGGAAATTATAGATGACCGTCGAGGAATGCGGTCAACTGGGCTTTCGAGAGGGCGCCGACCTTGGTCGCGGCGAGCTGGCCGCCCTTGAACAGCATCAGGGTCGGGATGCCACGGATGCCGAACTTGGCCGGCACGTCGCGGTTCTCGTCGACATTCATCTTGGCGACCTGGAGCCGGCCGTCGTAGTCCTTGGACACCTCGTCGAGGATCGGCGCGATCATCTTGCACGGGCCGCACCACTCCGCCCAGTAGTCGACCAGCACGGGCTTCTCGGACTTCAGGACATCGCTGTCGAACGACGCGTCGGTGGTGTGCTTGATCAGTTCGCTGGCCATGGAGGCATCCTCGTGCGGGCGCCGCTCGATAAGGGCGGCAGGGCACAATGATTCTGACACAAAGCCCCTGTTGCCGTGGTCCGCGGCAGTGCCTTTCCCTCTATGGCAGCGATAGACCGCGAGCAGCTTGAAAGCCCCGGCGCCGGCCCCGGCGCTGCGGCGCGCTGGACCGCCTTTGCGCAGCGCGTGGCGGACTGGACCGCGGCGCGCGGCGTCGAGTGGCGCGACACGGTCGTCCTGCTGCCGTTTGTCCAGCTGCTCGTGCCGGCGCGTGCGGCGCTGGCCGCGTGCGCGGCCTGGCAACCGCGCATCGAGACGACGCAGACGCTCGCGCGTTCGCTCGGCCCGCCGGCGCGTGCCGAAGCGATGCAGCTCGGCCTGGACGTGCCGACCGATCTGCTGACCGCGCACCGGCTGCTCGCCGGCGAAGCCTGGGCGCGTGACGCCTGGCGCAGCGATCCGCACGGCCTGGACCACGCCGCGCGCGCGCTCGTCGACACCGCGCAGGCGCTGTGGCGCGCTGCGAGCGCTGTGCCGCCGGCGCAACGCGCGGCGTACTGGAGCCGCGCGCGCAGCCTGCTGGTCCCGCTCGCAGGCCCGGGGTCGATCGAGCGCCGCCTCGCGCGCGTCGCGCTCGAGTGGGCGGCGCTCGGCATCGCGCCCCCGACCGACCGGCTCCACGACCTGCGGCCGGGCGCCTGGGTCGTGCTGCAGGCCGGCGGGCCGGACCGCCTCGCCACCGCGCTGCTCGAGGCCGCGCCCGAGGGCACGCCGTGCCTGCTCCTCGACGCCGACCCGCCGCCGGCACGCCTCTGGTGCGGCGGGAGCGGTCTCGCACCGGTCCTCGCCGTCTGCGACGGCTTCGAGGACGAGGCGCAATGTGCCACCGCGCAGGTCGTCGCCCACCTGCAGCGCGGCGAGCAGCCGGTCGCACTGATCGCGCTGGACCGCGTGCTCGTGCGTCGCATCCGCGCGCTGCTCGAACGGTCGGGCGCGACGCTGCTCGACGAAACCGGCTGGACCTTGTCGACGACCCGCGCGGCCGGGCGCGTGATGACGCTGCAGCGCGCCGCGGCAGATGGTGCGGGCACCGACACGCTGTTCGACTGGCTGAAGTCGATCGAGGCCTGGCCGGGCTGGCGCGACACGCCGGCACGCGTCGCGGCGCTCGAGGCCGCCTGCCGCAAGGCCCAGCTGGCGCGGGTCGACCAGCTCAAGTCGTTGCGTCTGGACGAGCCGCTCGCGGTCTTCCGCCAGCAGGTGCTCGCGTTGCTGCGCCGCTATGGGTCGCCGGGACCGCACGAGCCGGGCGTCTGGCTGGCCCGCCTCGGCGAGGCGCTCGCCGGCTGCGGCAGCCTCGCGACGCTGCAGGCCGACGAGGCCGGGCGCCAGGTGCTCGCCGCGTTGCGCCTGGACGTCCCTGCAGCGGCGTGGCCGGCCGGACTGCAGCCGGGTGCCGCCGAGGCGCTCGATGCGGGCGGCTTCGCCGCCTGGGTCGATGCGGTCTTCGAACACGCGATCTACCGGCCCGGCGTGCGCGGCGGCGCGACGCCGCAGGTGATCGTGACGCCGCTCGCGCAGGCGCTGCTGCGCCCCTGCGCGGCGATCGTGCTGGCGGGCGCGGACGATGCCCAGTTCGGCGCGCCGCCCGCGCCGCATCCGCTGCTGAACGATGCGCTGCTGCGCGAGCTCGGTCTGCCCGACGCCGAAACGCGTCGCAGCGCCGAGGCGACCGCGCTGGCCCACGCGGTCCGGGCCGCGCCGCTGACGCTGCTGCGCCGCCGCCTCGACCAGCGCGAGCCGCGCAGCGACAGCCCGCTGGTCGAACGCCTGCGCCTCGACCTGCAGCGCGACGGCCGCGACCTCGGCGCCTGGGTCGACCCGCGGTTGCCGCTGGTGCCCGCTGCAGTGCCGCAAGCGCGCCCGGCTCCAGCGGCCCCGGCACTGCTGCCGCACAAGATCTCGGCGAGCGCGGCCGAGGCGCTGCGCGCGTGTCCGTACCGCTGGTTCGCGCTGTACCTGCTCGGCCTCGACGAGGCCAACGAACTCGACACCGAGGTCGAGAAGCGCGACTACGGCAACTGGCTGCACGACGTTCTGCAGCGCTTCCACCTCGAGCGCGGCGCGCCGGCGCGGCGTGACGTCGAGATCGAGCGCCTCGCCGCGACCGGCCGTGCGGTGCAGGCCGAACACGGCATCGACGACGACGAGTTCCTCGCCTACGCGGCGTCCTTCGACGTGTTCGTGCCGCGCTACGTCGACTGGCAACACGAGCGTGATGCGGCCGGCGCGGCCTGGCGCGAGTCCGAGAGCGACCGCGAGGTCGCGCTGCCCGGCCTGCCCGGCACCGTGCTGCGCGGGCGCATCGACCGCATCGACGTCGTGCGCGACCGCGCAGGCACGGCGCTCGAGCTGATCGACTACAAGACCGGTGGCACCCAGTCGCTGAAGGACAAGGTCAGGCTGCCGTTCGAGGACACGCAGCTCGCCGTCTACGCCGCGCTCGTCGCCGACGAAGGCCGGCCGACGAAGGCGATCTACCTCGCGGTCGACAGCACGCGCGAACTCAAGGAGATCGCGCACCCGTGGGTCGAGCGCAGCGCCGCCGCGCTCGTCCAGGGGCTGGCCGACGACCTGCGTCGCCTGCACGCCGGCGCGGGACTGCCGGCGCTCGGCGAGGGCCAGACCTGCGACTTCTGCGCGGCCCGTGGGCTGTGCCGGCGCGACCACTGGACCCGCGAGCTGCCGCCATGAGCGCACCGGCCTACCGCGCCGACGCCGCGCCGGTGGCGCGCGAGCGCTTCTACGCGCTCGCCTGCGATCCGCGCCGCAGCGTGGTCGTCGAGGCGTGCGCCGGCGCCGGCAAGACCTGGATGCTGGTCTCGCGCATCCTGCGCGCACTGCTCGACGGCGCCGCGCCGCAGGAGATCCTCGCGATCACCTTCACGCGCAAGGCCGCCGGCGAGGTGCGCGAGCGACTGAACGGCTGGCTGCGCGAGTTCGGCGCGCCGGCGACGCCGCACGCGAAACGTGTCGAGGCGCTGGTCGAGCGCGGCATGACGGCGGCGCAGGCCGAGGCCGCGGCGCCAGCGCTCGCGGCGCTGCACGAAGCGGTGCTGCGCGGCGGCCGCAGCGTCGAGGTGCGCACCTTCCACGCCTGGTTCGCCCAGCTGCTGCGGGCCGCGCCGCTCGAACTGCTCGCCGGCCTCGGCCTGCACCGCGACGCCGAACTCGTCGAGGAGCCTGCCGAGCACTATGCCGCGGTGCATCGGCGCTTCCATGCCGTGCTGCTCGGCGACGCCGCGCTGCGCGCCGACCATGCCGCGCTGGTCGCACGGCGCGGCCGCCACCAGGTGCGCCGGTGGCTGGACGCGGTGCTCGACAAGCGCATCGAGTTCGAACTCGCCGCTGCGGCCGGCACGCTGGAGGACAGCGTCGTCGCGGCCGCGCAGGTCTGGCCGGCGCTCGCCGGGCTGGACCATCCGACCGAAGTGCTGCGCGGCGGCCGCTGGCGTGCCGAACTGACCGCGCTCGCAGCCGCGCTCGGCGCGCAGAAGAAGCGCGACCGTGATGCTGCGGACGCGATCGTCGCTGCGCTCGCGGCCTTCGACACGCCGGCGGAGGCCTATCGCCGCCTGCGGGCCGCGCTGTTCACCAGCGACGACCGCCCGAAGCCGCGCAAGCTCGAGGCGGTGGCGGGGCTCGACGCGATACAGGACGCGCTCGACGAACTCGCCGCGCAGGTGCACCAGCACGACTCGCACCTCGAGCACCAGCGCATCGTGCGCCTCGGCCGCACGCTGCTCGCCGAGTACGCGGCCTACAAGCGGCGGCGCGGGCTCGCCGACATGGCCGACCTCGAGCGCTGCGCGCTCGCGCTGCTGCGCGACGGCGCGCTGTCGGGCTGGGTCCAGCAGCGCCTCGATGCACGCGTGCGTCACCTGCTGATCGACGAGTTCCAGGACACCAGCCCGCTGCAGTGGCAGGCGCTGCACGCCTGGCTCGATGCCTATGCCGGCGCGGGCGGCGGCGCGGCGCCGCCGAGCGTCTTCATCGTCGGCGACCCCAAGCAGAGCATCTACCGCTTCCGGCGCGCCGAGCCGCGGGTGTTCGCGGCGGCACGCGAGTTCGTCGCCGCTGCACTCGGCGGCCACGTGCTCGAATGCGATCACACCCGGCGCAATGCCCCGGAGGTGCTGGAGGTGCTGAACCGCGTCTTCGGGCATGCCCGGCAGCGCGGCGAATTCGAGGGCTTCCGTCCCCACACGACCGGTGCCGCGCCGGCGCGCGAGGCCGGTGTCGCGGCGATCGCACGGATCGAGCGCCCGGCGCAGGCCGATCGCGCGAGCCGCGACGCGGAACCGGTCTGGCGCGACACACTGACGACCCCGCGCCACCTGCCCGAGGAGGTGCTGCGCGAGCAGGAGGCCGAGGCGGTCGCCGCGGCGATCCGCGCGCTGCTCGACGCCGGCAACTGCGCGCCGAAGGACGTGATGGTGCTGTGCCGCAAGCGCGAGTCCCTGCGCCTGGCGGCCGACGCACTGCAGGCGCGTCACGTGCCGCATGTCGCCGCCGACGAACTCGTGCTGAACGAGGCGACCGAGGCGCTCGACCTGGTCGCGGTCCTGGATGCGATCGTCTCGCCGCGCCACCGTCTCTCGCTCGCGCGAGCGCTGCGCTGCCCGCTGTTCGGCGCCAGCGACGCCGACCTGATCGCGCTGCGCCTGCACGCCGGCGCGCACGGCGACTGGTGGGCGGCGCTGGCGGACGTCGCGCCGGGCCGCCCGGCGCTCGAACGTGCGTCGGTGCTGCTCGCGCGCTGGCGCGAGACGAGCCGCCACCTGCCGCCGCACGACCTGCTCGAGCGCATCGTCGCCGAAGGCGAGTTGCGCGAGCGCCTCGCTGCGGTCGTGCCGGCGGAACACGTCGCGCAGGCGCTCGACGTCGTCGACGCCGTGCTCGCGCAGGCGCTCGTGCTCGACGCCGGCCGCTACGCGACGCCCTACGGCTTCGTGCGGGCGCTCAAGCGCCGCGCGCTGCGCGTCGCCGCGCCGGCCCACCCGGACGCGGTGCAGCTGCTCACGGTGCACGGCGCGAAGGGGCTGGAGGCCGACGTCGTCTTCCTGATGGACGCCGACCCCGAGGCGCGCAACGCCGACACCGCGACCGTGCTGGTCGACTGGCCGGTCGAGGCGGGCGCGCCGCGGCGCTGCGCCTTCGTCTACAGCGAAACGGCCTGCCCGGCCTCGCTGCAGGACCTGCTCGCCGACGAGAACCGCGCGCGCCGGCGCGAGGAACTGAACGGGCTGTACGTCGCGCTGACGCGCGCCCGGCAGCGCATCGTCGTCAGCGCGACCGAGCCGTACCGGCCGGCGCCGGTCGGCCCGAGCTGGTGGGAGCAGGTCCGCCCGGTCGCGTCGATCTGGGTCGCGCCGCCGCCGCGTCCGGGGGCGGGAGCCACACTCGGACCGCGGCCGGTCCTGCGTCGCCTGCCCGGGCCGCTCGCGCCGGCGGAGCCGAGGGGGCTGGACGCGTCGTCCGAAGCGAACCCGGCCACGCCCGCCACCCGGCTCGGCCAGGCCGTGCACCGGGTGCTCGAATGGGCCACCGCCGGTGCCGCCGGCGACCCGCTCGCCGTGCTCGCGCACGCCGCCGCGACCGAGTTCGGCGCACCGGCCGACGAGGTCGGACGCATCGCCGGCCGCATCCTCGCCCACCCCGACGGCGCGCGGTTCTTCTCGGGCGAGGCGGTCGGCTGGGCCGGCAACGAGGTGGCCGTGGTCGGCGAGGGCGGCGAGCCGCTGCGCATCGACCGGCTCGTCCGGCTCGACGCCGCGGGCGGCGCCCCGGTCTGGTGGGTGATCGACTACAAGCTCCAGCACCGCCCCCAGGATCTGCCCGAGTACCACGCCCAGCTGCGCCGCTACCGCGCGGCGGTCGAGCGGGCGCGGCCCGGCGAGGCGGTGCGCTGCGCGCTGATCACCGGCGAGGGGGCGGTCGTCGAGCTCGACTGAAGTGCGAAGAAGCACCGAAAGTCCGTCCTGATCGACCCATCGCGGTGCGTCCGGCGGGCTTCCAATCGAGCCGACTCCGTCCCCATTCCTTCGATGGTCGCTACCGCCCCGTCCGCCGCCAGACCGAACCCGACGCGCGCCTTCGGCCGCTTCGAGCTGCGCCAGCTGCTCGGCAAGAGCGCCGGCACGATGGCCTGGCTGGCCCACGACCCGCGTGCCGGCCACGAGGTCGTGCTGACGCTGCCGCGCGTGCAGCCGGCCGACCCGAACGCGCTCGAGCTGCGCCTGGGCGAGATGCGCCGCGCGGCGCGCCTGAGTCACCCGAACCTCGCCCACGCGATCGAGGTCGGCGTGCAGGATCACTGGCCGTTCGTCGCCGTCGACCGGGGCGTCGGCGTCACGCTCGGCGAGTGGCTCGATGCCCACCCGCGCCCGGCGCCGCTGGAACTCGTCGGGCTGCTCTGCCAGGCCTTGCAGGGGCTCGCCTTCGCGCACGAGGCCGGTCTGCCGCACCACGACCTGCAACTGCACCAGATCACCGTCAGCGAGCAGGGCACCGTGCGTCTGCTGGGCCTGTCGGTCTGCGCCGCCTCGACGGCGGTCCCCGGCGCCGAATCCGGGACACTGCACGCGCACCGCGACGCCGCGCGGCGCGACGTGCTCGCCTGCGGGCTGCTGCTGCACCGCCTGCTGGCCGGCACGCCGGCGCTCGACGAGGCCGACATCGGCCGCGTGATCGAGCGCCTGGCCCCGGCCGGGCGCGACGTCGTGCGCCTGCCCTGGACCACCCCCCAGCCGATCTCCGAAGGGCTGCGCGCGATCGCCAACCGCTGCACCGCGAGCCAGGAGCGCCAGCGCTACCACAACGCCCGCACGCTGCTGCGTGCGCTCGAGGGCTGGGCGGAAGCCCAGGCGATCGACAACGGCGGCCCGCTCGCGCTGCTGCTCGACCGCCTGCGCACGGTCGGGCACCTGCCCGCGTCGCGCGGCATCGGCGTGCGCGTCGGTCGCCTCGTGGCCACCGAGGGCCAGCGCACCGACGAGATCGCCGAGCAGATCCTCGCCGACATGGCACTCGCCTTCGAGCTGCTGCGCACGGTCAACTCGGCGCAGGTGCGTGGCACCCAGGTCGCCGGCAACGGCCCGGTGCTGACGCTGCGCCGCACCGTCGCGCTGATCGGCGTCGACGGCGTGCGCGCGGCCGCGAACGCGCTGCGGCCCTGGCCCGGACCGTTGAACGAGGCCGCTGCCGATGCGCTGCAGCGTGCGCTCAGCCGGGTCCGCCTCGCCGGCCACACCGCGCAGGCGCTGCGCCCGGCAGGCTACGACGCCGAGGTCATCTTCATCGTCGCCGCGCTGCAGAACCTCGGCCGCCTGCTCGTGCAGTACCACTTCCCGGAAGAGGCCGAGCAGATCCGCCAGCTGATGCTGCCGGCGCCGGCCGACCCGTCCGCCACGCCGGATGGCACCGCGCCCGCCGAGCAGCCCGGCATGACCGAGGAGGCGGCGTCGTTCGCCGTGCTCGGCGTCGACATCGAGGCACTCGGCGCCGCGGTCGTCAAGCACTGGGGGCTGGGCGACGAGATGCAGCACATGGTGCGGCGCATGCCGCTCGCCAAACCGGTGCGCCGGCCCGACAACGACATCGACATGCTGCGCGTCGCCGCCAGTGCCGCCAACGAGGCGGTCGATGCGATGACGCGCCTGCCGGCCGCGAAGGTCGGCGCAGCGCTGACGCAGGTCGCGCAGCGCTACGCGCGCGTGCTCGAGCTGACCGTGCGCGACCTGCAGGACGCGCTCCAGGGCGCGCGGGCCGCGCTGCAGACCGGCACGCCGGTCGCGGCGATGAAGCGCGGCGTCGCACCGGACGAACTCCCGGCCACGTTCGGTCGCGATCCGGCCGCGCCGGAAGCGACGCCCGACGCACCGGCCGTGCGTGCCGCCGCCTGATCGCCGCCCCGCACCCTTCCTCCCGCTCCCGATGGTTGCCGCCGCCCATCCCGCCAGCGCGAGTCCGTCGCGCATCGGCCGCTTCGAGCTGCGCCGCGAACTCGGCAAGGGGGCGCAGGCGACCGTCTGGCTCGGCTACGACGCGCGGCTCGAACGCGAGGTCGCCGTCAAGCTGCTGCGCGCCGGCGCCGGCACCGACCCGAAGCAGCTGACCCACTGGCTGCAGGAGGCGCGCAGCGTCAGCCGCCTGACGCACCCGAACATCGTGCCGGTCTTCGAGGCCGACGTGCAGGACGGCTGCGCCTACCTCGTCTTCGAATACGTTCCCGGCCGCACGCTCGCCGAACACACGCGCGTGCGCGGCGCGCTGCCGCCGCACGAGGCGCTCGCGCTGATGCTCGGCGTGCTCGATGCGCTGCAGACCGCACACGCGGCCGGCGTCGTGCACCGCGACCTGAAACCCTCGAACATCCTCGTCGATGCCGCCGGCCGCGCCCGCGTGATGGACTTCGGCATCGCTGCGCGCGTGCAGGACGCGGGCGCCGCAACGGCGCAGCAGGCGCTTGCCAGGACGCCGGCGCCGCAGGTCATCGTCGGAACGCCCGGCTACATGTCGCCCGAGGCGGCGCGCGGCGGCGCACCCGCGCCGGCGATGGACGTCTTTGCCGCCGGCGTGGTGCTGATCGAGCTGCTGAGCGGCAGGCGCCTGCTCGCCGAACGCGACCCGCATCGGGCGATCGCGCGCGTCGCGAACGAGGACCTGAAGCTGCCCGCCGAGCTGCCGTCGACCGTCGACGACGCGCTGCGCGCGGTGCTGCGGCGTGCGATCGCGCGCGACCCGGCCCAGCGCCATGCGAGCGCGAGCGCGCTCGCCGACGCGCTGCGCCAGTGCTTCGCGCCGGGCGCCGGCAGCGTTGCGCCCGACGGCCACGCGCCGGCGGCGAGCCACAGCGGCACGCTCGACTTCCTGCTGCGCCGGATGCGCCACAAGAGCGACTTCCCGGCGCTCTCGGACTCGATCGCGCGCATCCAGCGCCTCGCGACGTCCGACAACGAGAGCCTCGGCAGCCTCTCCAACGAGATCCTCAAGGACGTCGCGCTGACGAACAAGCTGCTGCGCCTCGTCAACTCGGCGCAGTACGCGCAGGCCGGCGGTGGCACGATCAGCACCGTCTCGCGCGCGGTCGCGCTGGTCGGCTTCGCGGGCATCCGCAACATGGCGCTCAGCCTCGTGCTGCTCGAGCACATGCACGACAAGGCGCATGCGAACCAGCTCAAGGAGGAATTCCTGCGCGCGCTGATGGCCGGTTCGCTCGCCGGCGAGCTGTGCCGCGTCGGCCGCGAAGGCGAGGAGGCCTTCATCGGCGCGATGTTCCAGAACCTCGGCCGGCTGCTGACCGAGTTTTACTTCCCCGAGGAGGCCGGCCAGATCCGCAGCCTCGCGGCAGCGAGCCAGGTGCCCGGCACGAGCGTCTCGGTCGCGAGTGCGCTGCAGGCCGAGACCTCGGCGTCGGTCAGCGTGCTCGGCCTCAGCTTCGAGGACCTCGGCCTCGGCATCGCGAAGAACTGGGGCCTGCCCGACAACCTGCGGCAATGCATGCGCCGCCCGGCGGGCGACCCACCGCAGCGCGTTCCCGACAAGGCGCCCGAGCGGCTGCGCTGGCTCGCGGCCGCCGCCAACGACGTCACCGACACGCTGCTGCGCACCGAGGGCGACCCGGCGGGCAAGCTCGGCGCAATGGCCGAGCGGCATGCACGCGCGATCGGCGTCGCGCCTCAGGACATCCAGGCGGCCGCCCAGGCGGCGCGCCAGAAGCTCGCGCAGATGGCCGAGGCGATGAACCTGCAGGTCGCGCCCGGCTCGCCGGCGCGGCGGCTGCTCGCGACGGTCGTGAATCCCGCGGCGCCCGGCGCCGTGCCGGGTGCGCCGGACGATTCGCTCACGCCGCACCAGCTGCAGGCGACCGTGATGGACTACGCCGAGACGCTCGTCGAGACGCCGACACCCGACGCGGGCGAGCCGGTCGTGCCGCGCGAGAAGGCTGCCGAGCTGCTCGCCGCCGGCATCGCGGACATCACCAACTCGATGGTCGAGAGTTTCAAGCTCAACGAAGTGCTGCGCATGATCCTCGAGACCATGTTCCGCGCGCTCGGGTTCCGGCGCATCGTCTTCTGCCTGCGCGACCCGAAGACCGAGACGCTGACCGGCCGCTTCGGCCTCGGCGACGCGGCCGCCGAAGTGGCCGCGCAGTTCAAGGTGCCGCTGAAGGGCGGTACCGACCTGTTCGCCGCCGTCTGTGCAAAGGGTGCCGACACGCTGATCAGCGACGCGACCGTGCCCAACATCGCGGCGCGCCTGCCGGCCTGGTACCGGAAGGGCGTGAACGCGCCGGCCTTCCTGCTGCTGCCGCTGACGCTCAAGGGCGCGCCGTTCGCGCTGATCTACGCCGACAAGGCGCAGCCGGGCGGGATCGACCTCGGCGAGAAGGAGCTGAGCCTGCTGCGCACGTTGCGCAACCAGGCGGTGATGGCGTTCCGGCAGGCGGGTTGAAGGCCGCGGGAAAGGTGACGAGCCTTACCCCCGGCACTGGTCGCAGCGCTTAGGGCTGCTTGGTTCCCCACCTGACCCGGTTGGGCGTGCTTCCATGCGGGGAGGCCCGTCGGGGGCGATTATCGCAGTTGCAGCGCATCGTCGCCGAACTCGATCCCCAGGGGCTCGATGACGAGCCTCTTCGACGCGCTCGCCTCGACGCGCCCGGCGACGATCGCATCGATGCCCTGCGCCTGCGAGATCTCGACGCAACGCTGCGCCTCCTTCGCGTCGACGAAGAGCGCGAAGCCCGCGCCCATGTTGAGCGTGCCGTAGGCCTCGCGGTCGTCCTGGTGCGCGTGCCGCTGGATGAAGCGCAGCACCGGCGGCACGGCGGGCACCTGGGTGATGCGGTAGGTGAATGCGGCCGGATGGCGCAGCAGCTTGCGCCAGCCGTGGCCGGTGACGTTGGCGGCGTAGTGCGGCGTGATGCCAGCGCGCCACAGCGCCTCGGTGACCGGCGCGTAGAGCGTCGTCGGCGCGAGCAGCGCCTCGCCATACGAGAGTCCGGGCGCGACCTCGGTCAGGTAGCCCAACGGCAGCCGCTCGACCAGCTTGCGCGCCAGGCTCAGCCCGTTGGCGTGGATGCCGCTCGAGGCGAGCAGCACGATCGCATCGCCGGCGCCGAGGCGCTCGCCGAGCGACAGGCGCTGCTTCGGGTTGACCAGGCCGGTGCAGCTCGCCGCGAGGTCGATGCGCCCGGCCTCGACGATGCCGGCCAGCGCCGGCGTCTCGCCGCCGCCCCAGGCGACGCCGCAGCGGTCGCAGGCCGCCTTCCAGCCCTCGACCAGGGCCTGCGCGCGCTGCGCGTCGCCGAACCAGTCGCTGCCGCCGGCGGCCCAGTAGGCCTGCACGACCAGCGGAGTCGCGCCGACGGTGATCAGGTCGTTGATCGCCATCGCGATCGTGTCCTGCGCGATCGCGGCGTAGAAGCTGCGCCCGGTCAGCTCGCGCATCGCGTCGGCGACCAGCGCCTTCGAGCCCAGGCACTCGACGATGCTGGCGAGGTAGAACGGCCCGACGTCGAGCACGTAGGCCGACTCGCCGCGCGACGCGGCGATCTCGGTGAAGCCGTGCGGCGCGAGGTTCGCCGCGGTGGCCGCGGCGGCGCGCTGCGCAGCGACCTTCAGCGGGTCGATCAGTTCGTAGTCGACGCCGGCCTGTTCGTAGCTGAGCGTGTGCGGATCGGAGGGGCGGGCGGCGGTCATGGGGCGGGATTATCGGCCAGCGGGAGGGGCGGCCGGACGCACCGTCCGGCCGCGGACCGGCCCGTAGAAAGGTCCGCATGAGCTACCTCGTGCTGGCCCGCAAGCACCGCCCGCGCAGCTTCGCCGCGCTGGTCGGGCAGGAGCACGTCGTGCAGGCGCTCGCCAACGCGCTGACGCAGCAGCGCCTGCACCACGCCTACCTGTTCACCGGCACGCGCGGGGTCGGCAAGACGACGGTCGCGCGCATCCTCGCCAAGTCGCTCAATTGCACCGGGCCGGACGGGCAGGGCGGCATCACCGCGTCGCCCTGCGGGGTCTGCCAGGCCTGCCGCGACATCGACGCCGGGCGTTTCGTCGACTACGTCGAGCTCGACGCGGCGAGCAACCGCGGCGTCGAGGAGATCTCGCAGCTGCTCGACCAGGCGGTCTACAAGCCGGTACTCGGGCGCTTCAAGGTCTACATGATCGACGAAGTGCACATGCTCTCGAACCACGCGTTCAACGCGATGCTGAAGACGCTCGAGGAGCCGCCCGAGTACCTGAAGTTCGTGCTGGCGACCACCGATCCGCAGAAGGTGCCGCCGACGGTGCTGTCGCGCTGCCTGCAGTTCAACCTGCGCCCGATGGCGCCACCGACCGTGCAGGAGCATCTGAGCCAGGTGCTCGCGAGCGAGAACGTCCCCGCCGAGCCGGGCGCGCTGCGCCTGCTCGCGCGTGCGGCGCGCGGCTCGATGCGCGACGCGCTGTCGCTGACCGACCAGGCGATCGCGTTCGGCGCCGGCGCGCTGAGCGAAGCCGGCGTGCGC
>Ga0315910_10001377_pt1 | contig 22428 bp, 17 predicted proteins | sample EdamamesoilMG_FD_204470 | JGI IMG/M metagenome (GOLD analysis project Ga0315910, IMG submission 204470) | Garden soil microbial communities collected in Santa Monica, California, United States - Edamame soil | ecosystem: Environmental > Terrestrial > Soil > Garden | place: USA: California... | reverse complement strand
GTTCCCGTATTGATGACGAGCTGCCACGATTCGGAATAATTGAAGATCGGGCCAGTGACCGCCCATACAAACACGAGTCCCAGGGCAATGATAAAAGACCAGGTACTACCTGCCGCTGCAGTAACAGCGCCCGAGAATCGTTCTCCCAGGCCAGGAGCGTTTTTTCTGTCGATAGTCATAACGATATTCGTTTACATTAATAGATTTGATATATCTATTCCTCAAAAATTAATGTACCAGCGGTCCGGGGAAACTTTTAATCCGTTTCTTGTCGCTCAACCTGATATGATCGACTGCAAGTCATTTTTTAAAACATCATAGCCGCGATAACCTACAAGAATCAGTCGGTCGTTCTGCGAAGTGGAAACAACCAATGTGGGGTATCGGCTTATGCGTTGCTTGGCAACTTCCTGCAGGTCATTTTCAAAAGGAGCGCAGCCTCCGCGATTTTTCCAGTCTTCTTTAAACTGCGCAGCCGAAAACTTTTCGGGGATCTCTACCGAAATTTCATTAGCGATCTGGAAGATAACTTCGGTCCGGGCGATGTTAAGGCCTCTTGTCATCACGGCTTCACGCACGCGCAACAGAAAATGCTTTTCGGCTTGCGGGGATTGCAATGCGGCAGTTTTTACAGCGATACACGATGGGTAAGACGATTTGGGTGGATCAGTATGCCAAATAGTCGAGTGAATGGTTGTGTTCGTGAGTTCCGATGCATACATCCACAGCGGTGCCATCTGTAACGGACGACTTATCGCATTGGACGTATCGTTGAAGCTTACCCAGTCGCGAAGTAATCCACCCATAACGTACGTGAGCGACATACGATCACCCAACTCCTGTTCCAGGCGGAACAACGATTTCTCAAATCCCCAGCTCCAGCAACAAAGAGGATCAGTGAAGTAACGGATTACTACCCGATCCCCATGTGGTGCATTATTTTGAGCGTGGCTTACGCGTTGTTGTTTTTCGCTTGCTGCGCGTTGCTGTGTTTTCATCGCCCGTTTCTCCGCTTAATGAATATAAGCTCCATTGATCTTCCCCTTCCGGTGTGGCAGCCTTGATCTCATTACTCCGCTCCTCGCTGAGATCCTTATTGAGTTTGGCAACCAAAGCATCGGTGCGGTCCGTGCCGGCTATTTCCTGATTGATAAGTCCTTCAGTAGATTCGACATGGGCGATGGGATCTTCAATGTATTGCCAGGTTTCGCCAAGTTGCGTGCTGGTGCCGTCATTCCAGGGTCCACGGAACTCTGAGCCACTAGACATATTAAAATACGTATTGCTGTGACGAGGGTCAGCTTGTAGTACTCCGGGAGGAAAATTAGGTTGAATAGTGGCGAGAGCAGCTTCGAACATCTGAAAATGCGCCACCTCACGTGTCATCAGGAACGTTAGCGTTTCTTTCACATATGGGTCGTTGGTGAACTTCATCAAATATTCGTACACAATTTTCGCACGCGACTCGGCCGCCATATTTGAACGAAGATCTACGGTGAGATCGCCATTGGCATTCACGTAAGTTCCGCTCCAGGGAATACCGCGGCTATCGGTGACCATCGGCCCTCCTGCGCTTTCCACCAGGAAGTGTGGATTTACAATTGCCTCATGAATAACATTTTCTTTCGCTGCTTTTCCGCCCATCACCTTCATGATCTCTGCCTCATCTGCAGCATCTTTCAATTTTCCATTGACACCGGATAACAGCATCTGAATGGTGGCCCCCACAATTTCTAAATGGCTAAACTCTTCGGTGGCAATATCCATAAGCAGATCATACTTGTCGGGGTAAGGATTTTTTGCCCCAAACGCCTGAACGAAGTACTGCATGGCTGCTTTCAATTCTCCATTCGGGCCTCCGAATTGTTGTAACAATAAGTTGGCAAACTGCGGATCAGGTGCAGAAACGCGTGCGTTAAACTGCAAGTCTTTAACATGGTAGAACATAGAAATATTTTTTAGTGGTGAATAATCCTAGAAATAGAGAGCGGCAGGATCCCATTGGCTCTTGCGCGCAGTCTGTTTATCACTTGATTTGATTTTTCGGTTGATATCATTCTCCTGATGAGGACACCCCTGCTTCAATGGGCTGTCGGTTGGCAATGCAGCATACACGGTTTTGCATGCCTGTTTTTCTTTGGTTTCACTCATGGATTGCTCGATTTATGTTGCTCCTTCCGTCTGCGGTCTTTGACGTACTCTGCTACGCATCCATTGTTATGCCTGTCAAATTGATTTTTACTTGTCCTTTTTTATAAGCGAAAGACAAACGCTACGCACATGAATAGGTAATAAATGCCACTATTGCTTGGCTCGCAAAAATGGAATGAATTCAATTAGAAATGGCGAGGGCTCCGGAAATCAGCTGGATCCTGTTTCCTCGAAACTTGCGTCTACGGGTTTTGATTCCGGTGAGCCGTGCTGCCGGAAGTAGATGGACAATACCACAATGGAGATCACGGCAACAAACTCGCTCTGCCAGTTTTGAAATGACTCGAACCAGAATCGGCTGTGTTGTAAAAATTCACCCAGGGTAACTTTCGCTTCGTCTTTTAAACGCTGTTCCTCATTGTAATTTTCGAGACTGCCGATGGCGTGGAAAATAAAACTGGCCAGGAAAAGAAATATGAAAATTAAAGAAAGGGAGTGTTTATACAGTGTTAGTATAAAACCCCCTTTCTTCACTGGCCACGGTGCATCCTTACGCGTTGGATCAGGCTCCCTGTCTACCTCTTCCGCTTCATCCAGTTTCTTGGATTCACTTGAGCCCACCTGGCGTAGTCCGATGGTCAGCAATACATACATGCCCATTTGAAGAAACTCGCTTTCCCAGTTTTCAAATGTAGTTTGAAGAAAATGGCCTGTTGTCAGATAGGTTTTTAGCCTGACAGATGGTACGCCATGTTCTTTTAATTCATCGTTGTATTCGTGCCAACCTGTAATGATCTGACCGGTGATCGAGCCGAAAAAAAAGATCAACAATACAATCGTGAGGCTGTTGCGATACAGAAAGCTTGACTTCATACCTGAATGGACAACAAACCAAGCGGTTACTATTCTTGCGGCTCGCCAGCGGCTTCAATATTGATCGCAGATTCAGCAACTTCTGATAGGGTTGCATCCGCGTTCTTCTCTTCCTCCAGAGTCGATTCAAGCAAGCTCGTAACTTCATTTAATCCTAAGGTTTGTGAAAATGCCACAAGCGTTCCGTACGTAGCGATCTCATAGTGTTCCACCTTCTGTGCTGCCGCAATGATTGCTGCATCACACATAACGCCTTCATCCGCTTCGTCCATCAGTTCCTGCGCCTCCTTAATAATACCTTCCATAGCAACGCACTTTTTAGCGGTAGCTTTTTTACCAAGAGTTTCAAAAATTTTCTCTGCGCGTTGCACGTGTTCTTCCGTTTCCGCCAGGTGATTTTCCAGTGCCTCCTGCAGCTCAGTAGAAGTAGCATTCTTGATCATTTTAGGAATGGCTTTGGTCAAAGCCTTTTCAGCCCAATAGATATCCTTCAGCTGATCTTCCATAAGTTTGCCAAGCTTTGTAGCCAGTTCATCGCTTGACTGTGTTTTTACATTTTTCATTTTGCGTGTTGTTTAAGTTTGTTTTTTCATCTGCTAAAACTCAAGTGCCGCACTCCACATTATAAGAAGAAAGAAAAATTGGGGTAATAAATGTTCAGATCAAACATGAAAAACGTTTTTGGGTATTACCCTAGTTAAGTCATTATTCAGCAGGCATGAGGTTTTGAGTCTTCACCGGGAATTTTAACTGGTTGCGTGCTATTGAGCACCCGATCAATTGTGGGGAAAGGAATCCATGCAACCGGATGAGTGGGTATTTTATTGCATGGTAGCAGGTGACTATTGCTCGCTAGCATGTTGGGATATTCCGATTGGAAATGCCTCGACAAAAGTGGAAAGGCCGTTGAAAATTCGGAGTGTCCCGAAATCTCAATAAGGCCAATATTTGCCAAGTCTTAAAAACATTTTCAAATAAGGTTCGCATGACTATTCTCTACGCTGAAGATGATATCGATGATTTCGAGTTCTTCCACGAAACGCTGAAATCAATCGATGGATCACATGTTTGCTTTAATGTACTCAATGGTAAAGAAGCCCTGGAATTTCTTGAGAATTCAGCCATTGTTCCCGATGTGATCTTCCTGGACATAAACATGCCCATTGTGGATGGCCGGGCGTGTCTTAAAGAAATCAAGAAAGACGAACGGTTGCGGTCGATTCCCGTTTTCATCTTTTCCAGCAGTACCAACCCACAGGAAAAACAACTCTGTCAGGAGCTGGGCGCTGCCGGTTTTTTGCCGAAACCAACCAACCAGGAAGCAGCAACCCATCAACTCAGGGAAGCACTGCAGAGTATTCCGAACAGCAATGTAAAAAGTGCCTGATGCCATTCTGCATTCATGCACGCGGTAACCGGAAGATTTCCGGACTGAATTCCTAAAAAAATGATAAAAAATCATCCATTCAGTGGTGTATAGCGTATAAAGACTTTGTGATTCAAAGTACTTTGTATTTTCACAACTAAAGTTATATCATTGCGACATGGAAACACCTACAGAGCCTGCGGCAACCAGCTTAGCCGTTGACAGAAAGATTCAATCACCGAACAAAATCACATTTATTGGCTACCTGCTATTGGGTATTTCGGCCGGACTATACGCCCTGGGAGAATACGTTGACGTGAGCCGGGACGACAACTTCTCGGTTTTCTTTATTCATTATTTCATTTCCCTGGCCTACGTGATCATCTTAATTTCCAACGAGTCATATGGAATACGATTATCATGGCGAAAAAAGAATATTCACAAAACAATCGTTTTACTTAATCTTTTTCTCGTCAGTGCCTACGCGCTGAACCGCCAACTCCCGGTGTTTGAAAATTCGGTCACGTGGTTTTGTGTGTATCTTCTGATCACCTCTGCCGTGATGATGAGCTACCGGTACATTGAACAACTGCCCAAGGCCGTCAATCATATTCAATACCTGTTATTGGGAAGTGCCGTTGTACTGTATCTTTACCTGAGCATCCATGTCGCCAATTTCTATGCTTTTGGAACCCTGGGAATTATAGCGATCGGAATTGGTGCCCACATCTTCGTACCCGTCTTACTCCTTATAGCGGCAATTCATTTACTCATCACGAATCATGAAAAAAACCGGGCAGGTGTCTGGTGGACAGTTTCAGGCGCGATAATTACAATCGGCATCGTCATCGTGTTTATGGTGGTGTGGAACACGCGCGCAAAAGCCATAGAACGTGTAGCCAATCAATCGGTGATTCATGCAGACACCGATCTGCCGGTCTGGGTGAAAGCTTCTCAAACCTTTAAAAATGATTGGATAACCGAACGCATCCTGAAATCAGAGCTTGTGTATACGGTTTCCAACAATCACTTCCAATGGGATTTTCTTCCCAATAACAGCTGGGATGAACAACGAAAACATGATCCTTTGGTATTCCTGGCCAGTACAACCACTACGAGTTCATTGTCAGATAATGACCGAATGACAATTCTGAAAGCCATAACCGATAACCGCTCCCGGGGCGAAGAGCGACTGTGGGCGGGCGACAATCTGGTCACTTCTTACATCGTTACCGATGTTGACATTTATCCGGAACTTCGTCTCGCTTACACCGAACACTACCTGAACATCCGAAACAATGCGATAAAGGGTCGCTGGCGCGGTAACTCACAGGAAGCCATTTATACTTTTCAACTTCCGGAAGGTTCAGTGGTTACATCGTTGTCACTTTGGGTCAATGGGAAAGAGGAGAAAGCGATACTTACTTCCAAACAAAAAGCTAAAGAAGCATACACAACCATCGTGGGCCGTGAAATGCGTGACCCCTCGGTTGTACACTGGCAGGAAGGCAATACCATTTCCGTGCGTGTATTTCCCTGCACACCAGACGAGGAAAGGAAGTTCAAGCTTGGAATTACCTCACCCCTTCCGGTTGTAGGCGACCAGATTGTTTATGAGAACGTAACCTTCCGGGGGCCACGTGCTACTGAAGCAACACAAACATCGCGGGTACGGATCATTGGGAATTCGGAGCATCTTGAGCTTCCCGGTAACTTTACAAAAAATGTAAAAGGCGAATACCTTAGCGAAGGCACGTATGATCCCGACCTCACCATTACCATGGATGCCGTGCCTCTGAAGACAAATCAATTTTCGTTCGATGGTTTTTCTTATTCATTTACCAATCCCGATCCAGCCACATCAACAGTGGCGTTCACAGACATCTACCTCGATCTGAATAACAGCTGGACACCGGAAGAAATTGATGCCCTTTATCCCTTGCTACAAGAGTACCGTTTTCATGCCTGCGTTGACAATGTCTTTGTGCCAATCTCGTCCGAAAACTGGGAGGCCGTTACGGATGAACTGCAGCAAAACAATTTTTCGCTATTTCCCTTTCATCATATTAAAAACACAGAGACAGCGCTTGTAATTACCAAGGGCAAAGCGTTATCGCCTCACCTGCAGGATTTCAAAACAAGTGCCTTCGCAGATGGAATACGTAACTACTTTGCCTGCGGAAAAAAAGTCTATGTATTCAACCTCGAAGGCGGAACATCAACCTACATAAAATCATTGAAGGAATTCCGCGCTTTCCGTTTCGCTCACGGCAGAACGGATGTATTGCTCAGCATGCTTAGAAATAAACAGTTTCCATTAACCACCGAGTCGGATGAGCAGGTTGTTCTTCACGAATCGGACATGATCATTAAAAAGAAACAAAAAACGGAACAAGATGACCACGACAATGCACCCGATCACCTGGCACGGATCTTCGCCTACAACAACATTATGCGACAGGTAGGAGTAAACTTCTTCAACGATGACTTTGTCAATGAAAAGCTGGTTGACGAGGCAGCAACGGCCTATGTAGTATCGCCTGTGTCAAGTCTGATCGTATTGGAAACCCAGGAAGACTACGAGCGCTTTGGAATAAAAGACAAAGAAAACAGTCTCCACAATGCCACGAAAAATTCTTCAGGCGCAGTACCCGAGCCACATGAATGGGCATTGATCATTATCTTCCTGGCCTTCATCGCATTTCAGGTTCTTCGTAACCCAAGATTCAAATTTTCACTGGTTAGGAAATGATCGCATTAACCACTCCCCGATGGAACAAGGAGAGGGCGCTGCTTGCCCTTCTCCTGTTTATCGGATTATTAGGAGGATTATTTGCTTTCACAACCTCCTATTTTTCAAATACCAATGTACGGATCGGTGTTTGCCTGTTTCCATTCGCGCTTTTCATCAGTGGCGCCAGGCGAAACAACTACATCTATGTGTGTTTACTGGTGCTGTTCGCTGTATTGACAATGGCATATGACCTTCGCATCTTCTATTTCTTTACACTTGCTTTCTATTTTCTCTGGCTTGTAGAATTATTTGTAGGCCGTCTAAACACACTGGTAGTATTTCTGATTGTCTTTATGTCTCCGTTTTTTATCCAGGTGATTACTATCCTGGGTTTCCCGCTACGCCTTACATTAAGTCATTTTGCCGGAATACTGCTGAACCTGGCGGGTACAAATGTGCAGGTAGAAGGAAACATGATGATCCTGGATGGTTCCAGCTTCAGTGTTGACGAAGCATGTATGGGATTGAACATGCTGGCTATTTCGTTGCTTATGGGCGTCTTTGTCCAGGTGTATCGTTACCGGGTTTCCGGCAAAATACTGGGCTTATACCCGTCCGGATTTTTTTTCAGCGTTGTACTGCTGCTGAATTTAATCGCCAACGTTATGCGGATACTTGTGCTCGTATACTTTCGTATTCCGCCAGAAGACGTTATGCATCAGTTCGTGGGAATTGTGTGCCTGATCACCTACGTAGTGATACCCTTACATTTTCTCAGCGGTTGGCTGATTCAACGGTACGGCAGGTCAAAAATTGAAGAGACTACACCGGCCGTGATCAAACGAAATCAGTGGACGTTCATACTCGTCCTTCCACTCTTTGTACTTTTTGCTGGCGTGTCGATCGACCCCATCCGGAAAGCGACAAGTACCCACCACGCCAGCGTGACCATCAATGGGTTGAGACCCGAAAATCTCAATGATGGCATAACTAAAATATCCACTGATGAGTTGCTCATTTATGTAAAGACCATTCCCGAGTTCTTCACCGGAGAACACACACCACTCATGTGCTGGCAAGGCAGCGGATATAAATTTTCAGGAGTATCAACTACAGAAATCGCTGGTGTAACCCTCTACAAAGGCACGTTGATCAAAAATGGGAACACCCTGCACACCGCGTGGTGGTACACCAATGGTGAGATAAAAACCATCAGTCAACTCGACTGGCGATTACGCATGCTTAAAGGAGAAGACAATTTCTGCCTGGTGAATGTAACGGCCACAAATGATCAAACATTGATAGAGTCGTTGCAGACTATGTTCACAACAAATCCACTCATCATCAAAAATTAAGGCATGAAGGAACACAAGAAATTAATGCGTGAAATACGCTTGCTCCTGTACGTATTTATCGTTGGATTGCTGTTGAGTGGCATAACCGCCTTCCCCATTCACACCGAACTCGCCTACGCGCACGATCTGATTGCTTTCTTCAGGTTAGACAACTCACTTTCACTGGATACAAAGAGTCTATCAGGGTATTGATGAAGCCTACACGAAACATCCGTTCATAGCCTATGGCACCGACTGGCTCGCCTTTGCGCATATCATTCTGGCGGTATTATTCTTCGGTATTGTAAAGGAACCGCTAAAAAACATCTGGGTGTTACAATTTGGACTGATGGCCTGCGCAGGTATTTTTCCCCTGGCCTTTATAGCCGGAACAATCCGGGGAATTCCTGTTTACTGGCAGTTCATTGACTGCTCTTTCGGCCTGATTGGTGGAGCTGTACTGTGGATTTGCTATCGGAAAGTCAAGCGATTAGCGCAACATCAAGTTGCTGTGCGATAACCTATTCCTCAGTGTTACTATTTTGTGAGACTTGCTGAAAGCGCGGCACGTTCGATAGCGGGGAAAAATTTTTCTTCATCGCCCGCCATGTGCAAACTCGTAAAAAATATGGTTTCCGTTTCCGATTCGCCAATAGCATAAAGGTACATGATCGCCTTATGGCCGTCTTTCTTGAAAATTCCTTTTTGGTACAGGTAATTCCGTCCGTTGTGCGTAAACTTCTTTTTCTCAACCGATTTATAACCATCTTTTTTGGTCTGCTTATCGAAATGCTCTTCCGCTTTAGCAAAAGACTGGGGTGCAACGAGCGTCATGATCATGGCCTGTTCCGGTTCATTGAAATAGAAGTTATTTTGCCGGGTAGGAAAGACGGTGGAGTCAACGTCCATGTAAACTTTCGTATTAAAGACCTTATCCAGCTCCTTCCCTAACTGAGTGGACAGCGAATCGGAATCATCCGTCTGGGCAAATGCTGTGGATGAAAAAAGTAGGAAAGCAAGGCTCGTCAAAAAAAATATTCGCATAGTAAACAGGGTTATTTGCGCAAGGTAAAAAAAATGATTCAGGCGGCAACTTACTTTACGTCAACCTCATAAGTAACCACATACTGTCCGTTCAGAAGAATATTGACTACGTATAAGCCTCTCGAATTAAATGTGTGATCGATACGCCAGCTGCCCGAGGTGTCCGGTAGGGCATCCAACACCACATTATCTACAGATGAATTCTTTTTAATTACAAGAGTCACCTCTGCAACGGGTTGTGGCACATTACTCCTGAACCGAAAGGAAAATTTTTCACCTTTGCGTGCAGTGTTGTAGAACTTATCCGGGTAAAATTCACTCATCCGCCAGGTAAAGGCGTTGACATAAATAAGTGGACCATTCAAAAAAACATCTAAAGATGGCTTGTTATTCAGTAACATCTTTGTTGTGTCCAGCGGATAGTGGCTGCGAACAAAAAGCTCCGGATCCGGCAAAAAGTATTCATCGCGATACGCCATGAGATACTCCTTTTTTTCCTGGTCATAGGCACCGCTAGACCATGTTGGGTCGCAGACATAAGGTTTGCCCATCAATTGCACCACGTTCCAGGAATGATTAGCAGTACCCGATCCGCCAATATTGGATTGTGCCGTCCGTCCATAACCATCCACAATTACACAGGAAATTCCAGCAAAGGCGGCAAGCTCACTTACCAAATAAGCGTAACCGGTACATACTGTTCTGTGTTTCTCGAGTAACATGGTGAACACCCGCTTAGCCATTTTTTTATTCCACGCTTCACGCTCACCAGCATCCATGAGTTTTTCGCGCTCACGCTGATTCTGTTGATTGAGCTTATAATCGTAGCTGATGTTGGTGCTTACCCATTTGTAAATGGCCCTGAATTTTTCTTCTTCGTTAGAAAAAGGAAGGGTTAATTTATCCGAGAGCAACTTCAGATTTTTCAAATCGTGTTTTGGATAAAGTGCTGCTACACTGTCAGCCTTACTAAAATCAGTTTGCGTAACAAAGTAAGGTTGTGCTGAAGCCAGATTATAGCAAACGAGCAACGTGATAAGGATAGAAACAATCCGCATGGTTACTATTTTCAGAACACGTCTTTTATGTTACTCCATAACCTTCCTAAAAAAGTATTTTTCGGTTCATAATATTCCACCACGGCTACCGATCCCATAATTTCAGGATCGAGCGTAATCATTGGTATTTCAAGCTCGCCACTAAAATCCTTGGGGAGTTTATATTTCTGCGATTCATAACCAATGAAAGAAAAATGCAATACATCCCCTGCTTTCATAGACGCACTCAATTCAAACCTTCCACTATTATCAGTCACCGTCCCACGGGTTGAGCCTATCAATACTACGTTCACTCCTGGCATTGGTCCATGAGTCTCATCTCTTACGATACCCCTAACAGTCATGAGGGTTGCAGTTGTGTCATTCGGTACGATCCGCTCCGTTTGATACGCAGCTACTTCTTGTTTTGCGATTGATAAAACAGGCTGAGACCATGTCGGTTTGCTTATAACCATCAGTAGTAAGCTGACCAAGCCAGCTTTCAGCAATGACAATCCAGGATGAATTGACAGGGGAGATAATTCATACGCGTAATTTTTTAACTGTCCCTGGCGAAAGCGTCCACAAGTTCCCGAAGGTTGTTCTGTGAAATAGGCTAGTATTTCATGATCACTCATCTTCGTAAAGTCAACTACTATTTTATTGCACGAACTGCAATATCCACCCTTGTGCGTTGGCATAAAGGTGTCCCATTTTTCAGTACAGGGTTGGGTGATGTTAAGCGTAACAAGCTTTTTCATAGGCTTTGATTTACTTAAGGACACATACACCGCATGAATTCCATAAAAACAAAATGGTTTTTTTATCAATATTTCGATTTTTAAAAGTCTATTAAAAAATCACTCAGCCTTTTTCCGCGCAGCATATTCGGAAGGAAGCATATTGTAAACCGCACGGAAATATTTAGCCAGGTACTTTGGATTGTTAAATCCAACCTGGTACGCAACTTCCGCCACAGTAAGACCACTTTTTTCCAACAGTTGCGCGGCTCGTTTGATCCGTATGAAGCGGATAAACTCAATAGGGCTTTTACCGGTTAGCGAAAAGAGCTTCTTATAAAGTTGAACGCGACTCATGGCCAGCATCCGGCTCATCACTTCTACGGAAAAGTTTTCATTGGTCAGGTTATCTTCAACTACCTTGACGGCATCCTGCACCAGCTTTTCATCTGCTGAAGCAATGTGAACGTCCGAAACTTTTATATCCAGCTGTTGTTGAAATTGCTGATGCCGAAGATCGCGCATCCGGATCAGGTTTTCGATGCGGGATGCCAACACCTCAAAGCTGAAGGGCTTGGTAATGTAATCATTCGCGCCTGACTGGAACCCTTCAATCTTTTGTTCGATAGCCGTTCGTGCCGTTAACAATATAACGGCAATGTGTGACGTTGCCGGATCTGCCTTTATTCTTCTGCATAGTTCAACACCATCCATTTCGGGCATCATCACATCGCACACAATCAGTTCAGGAAGATGGTTTATTGCCACTTCTAATCCCAGTTTACCATTGGCAGCCTCCAGTATGGTGTATTGACTTCTCAAACTTTCGCGTAGGTAAGAACGAAAATCATCGCTGTCATCAACCAGCAGGATTGTGGTCTTTGTGTTGTTTTCCGCGTCTTCATTCAGATCAACATCCGCGTCATTCTCCACGCTGGTGAGATCGCTGTTGATATCCGGCAACGGTAAGGTGACAATGAACGTACTTCCTTTTCCAACCTGGCTTTGAAGTTCAATGGTACCTTCATGCAGTTTCACAAATTCTTGTGTAATCGCCAGGCCAATTCCACTTCCCTGGTTAACCATGTGCATGGGAACTTCATTCTGGTAAAACCGCTCAAATACTTTTTCCTGTTTATCCGGAGGTATGCCAATGCCGGTATCACTTACTTTGATCTGAAGCATGCGAACATCGGCCTCGCGCATTAAATTCAACTCTACCGACACGCGACCATGATCGGGCGTGAACTTAAATGCATTTGAAAGCAGGTTGAATACGATCTTTTCAATTTTATCCGGGTCAAATAATGTTTCCAGGCTGCCTGCATTTGAATTAAATGTCAGCTGGATATCTTTCTTTTCGGAAAGGTCGGAGAACGACCAGACCAGGTCACTGATAAATTTGATCAGGTCACCTTCCGATGGATTTAGTTTAAGGTCTTCGCCATCCACACGTTTAAAATCCAGCAACTGATTGACGAGGTTGAGCAGCCGCCTGGCGTTCTTATACACCACATGAAGTTGCTTTTTCTCCGGTTGACCAGGACCTTTAATAATCTGCTCCAGTGGAGTGATGATCAACGTGAGGGGCGTTCGTAACTCATGACTTACATTGGTGAAGAACTTAATTTTCAGTTCGTCCAGTTCGTGAAGCCGTTGGGCAGAGAGACGCTCCGATTCAATTTTATACCTTAACCGTTCGCGCGTAACCACCATGCGTCTTCCGAACAACAGGGCACTGAATGCTATCAACGTGTAGAGCACAAACGCCATTGTTGACTTCCAAAAAGGCGGAAGTACCGTGATGTGAAGTTGCGTTTCCTGATCACTCCACACGCCATCGCTGTTGGTGCCGCGGACGCGAAAAACATAGTCACCCGGATCAAGGTTGGTGAAAGTAGCCATCCGCTGGCCTGCAGATGTAGTGATCCAGTTTTCGTTAAACCGGTCGAGTTTATATTGGTACTTGCTACGTTCCGGGTGGATGTAATTCAAAGCTGCAAACTCAATGGAGAAGAAATTATTACCTGGTCCAAGTGTAATTTTCTTTGTTTGACTGATGGACGCATTGAGAATAACTTTCTTATTGATCAGTTCTCCCACCTGCACCGTATGATTAAAAATCTGAAAGTCGGTAAGAATAACCGGCACAGCCGAGGAATCGGTACGAATGTCAACCGGGTTGAAAATAGTCAGGCCGCCTGATCCTCCAAACATTAACTCTCCCGATGAACAGCGTAACGCGGCATTCTCGTGATACACGCCTTTGATAAGACCGTCAAACTCGGTGTAATTCTGAAATGTAAATCTTTCGCCATTCTCCGATATGCTGAGTTTGGAAATTCCTACCGGGGTGCTCACCCACAAGTTGTGTTCATGATCTTCCAGTATCGTCAAAACGGAATTGTGAGCGAGGCCATCCTGTTCACGCAAATGATAAAACGTATTTTTTTTATAGTCAAAACGATTTAGTCCTCCGTTCGTACCAATCCATACCCAACCCCGGCTATCCTGAAAAATGCATTGAACACTGTTGCTGCTGATACTGTTCGGATCTTCACCAGATCGTACGTAGTGCGTAAATCGGCCTGAAGATTTGTCGAGAACTTCAAGACCATAAGCCGTTCCGATCAACATGTTACCTTCCCGATCCTGAAGAATAGCGGGTACATAAGGTGTATGAATGGAGTTCAACTCATTACTCTTATAATGGTAGAACTCTTTCTTCTCACGGTTGTACATATCCAAACCGCCATTCAACGTTCCCAACCAGAGGTTATGGTCCTGGTCTTCATAAATTTCCCAGATGTTGTCGTTACCCAGGCTTTTCGGATCGTTCGGGTTGTTTACATAATGCGTAAAATTTTTTCCATCGAAACGGTTTAAACCACCATAGTACGTTCCAATCCATAAAATATTTTCATGATCAATCAAAAGACTCACGATAATATCATTGCTGAGGGAGTTGGTGTTTCGTGGATCATGGCGATAGGTGACAAACGTGTTCTTCTGGCGGTTGAAACAAATCAGGCCTGCACCATTGGTACCGATCCAGGTATTTCCCGATTTATCTTCCACCAAAGAACTGATGTCATTGAATGGAAGCGTGCCGGGGCGTCCTTCCTTATGGGTATACGACTGAAACCTGAAAATATCAGGATGGTAAAACGATACGCCATTTTTATAGCCAATCCAGATGATACCCTGGCGGTCTTTAAGAATCGAATAGCCGGTATTTTCAATTGGCGATTTTGAGTCCAGTTCGTCCCACTGAAAATACCGCACTGAAAAATTCTTTTTATCAAGCAAGTTGATGCCCCCGTTTTCAGTTACAATCCAGATCAGGTTTTTTCCGTCCTGGAGAATCCGGTTGATGATCCCTGATTTCAGTTTACCCTGTGCAGCACCCGGATGTAAATGCCTGAACTCCGCGTTGGCAGGCCGGAAATTATAAACACCAAAATTACGATCAGTGTAAATCCAGAGTTCATTCTCCGAGTCGATCATGAAATCATATTCGTAGAGTTGTGCCTCAAATTTGTCACGCAAAGCATAGCTTCGAAAACTGACCCGCAATGTTTCCTTATCTAATTTTTCAAATGTTCCATTCTGGTGGATAACCCACATGTTCCCTTCCGAATCTTCTGCCAGAGACGACATGCGTGACGTGGATATCGTGGTAGTATCATTTGCTTCCGGGAAGAGCCTGACCGTTTTATTGTCTTTCGGATTGAAGCAAAACAGACCCTGATCATAATGCATAAACCAGAATCTTCCCTGTTTGTCTTTCTTCACATAAGTGATCAATCCACTATGCACGCCATACTTCTTTAAAAAACGATCGGCATCACGGTCGAAGTTTTCTGTTTTTGGATTGTAAACAACCGATCCATAGTATGATCGAATCCACAATCGTCCTTCGGGTCCTTCGAAAATCCGGATCAGGTTATCATTATCCAACGAGGTTGAATCGCCCGGAATATTTTTGAATACTTTCATCGAGTGGCCATCATACCGGTTCAGGCCGGAAGCCGTGGCAAACCAGATGAAGCCGATGCTATCCTGAAAAATGTCGTTGACAATGGGATTGGACAACCCTTTACTCATATCGATCCGGCCAAATTGGTAGTGTGGGTCCTGCGCTACGCAGGCGAATGAAAAGTACAAAGAGAGGCTTAAGGTCGTTATGAGCTTTAGGTTCATCGTCTAAAATAAACGCTTCCGGTTTCAGCTTCCAAATCCCCGCGCAGAGAAAGATTGTGGCTATTATTTTTCAGCTCGTGCGCGGTTGAAATTCCTATCTTCGTCTTCAAAAAAAGAACCGTTCAGAGGTACTGCAAAAAATGTCAAGTACAAAGCCATCGGTGACGCATATCTTCGGAAAAACTACCACCCGGAAAAAGCTCCGGATGATCGTTTTTGCCATTCTGGCAATGATCCTGTTGTGTTTTGCCGTTCTGGGTCTGTCGACCATTTTTCCCGGTGTCCACAGCGGCTTATCCATTGCGCTCAGCCTTGCAGGCATTGTATGCTGTGTACTCATGGCGCTGGTTGTAGTCCGAATAAAAAGAGAACGCGACTTCACCGAAAAAAAGATATTGGAAAATCAGGAGCGTTACCGTTCCATTATTGCAGCATCCAACACCGGGGCGTGGGAGTATCATGCGGATACACACTATCAATGGTGCAGCCCTGAATACTTTGAAATGCTGGGCCACGAAGCTTCAGCCATCAGTAAATCCGGCACATGGGAAATTCAGCAAATCTGGGTTGACCTTCTACACCCCGATGACCGGAAAGAGGCCATTGAAAAATTTGAAAACTACCTGAAAAGCGGATCAACCGGTTTATACGAAGGACACTTCCGGATGAAACACAAGAACGGTGAGTGGTTGTGGATTCTGTCACGCGGGCAAACCCTGCGAAACGCAGACGGCACATTAAGCAAAATGACACTTGGAACGCACATCAACATCACCGAAAAAAAACATCTTGAAATCGAATTACTGCAACACAACCAGAAGCTGATCAAGTATGCATTCCTCACTGCGCACGAGGTACGAGGCCCGCTGGCCCGGCTTCTGGGATTAATTGAAGTAGCCAAGCTCGAAGAAAATCCCGATTACGCCTGGTATTTTGAAAGGATAAAACACGAAGCGCATAATATGGATGAAATACTTCATGCTATCATAAACGAACTGAACGATATCAAAGAAAGAAATCCGTAGCGGCATCTACCAGAACTTCCACCAGGGCTTGTTCTTCTTCGCTTCCTGTTGCCGTTTTAATTCTTCTTCTTTTAACAACACTGCTTTAGGTTTGCGTTTGATCTCGTGTTTGAATTGATGTTTAACAAGGATAGCATTTACGCGTTCGGTTAACGGCTTTCCTTTTTGCGGATCGACCATCGCCACGAAGTTGGCAAAGCCTTTTATGGAAGCGAGAAGATTCGGAGAGTTTTCCCAATGCTTTCCTTCCAAACCATCTCTTTCAATTTGAAACAACAGCGCGCGGAAACGGTCGAGTTTCTTTGCATTGACCGTTGGGCGGTCGTTCACCACAATGCCCGTCACTTCTTTGCGTGCGCCTTTACGCAGCACGCGGACTTTATCAGGATGAATGAAAAGTTTTTCTTCTCTAATGATCTTCTTCATGAAGCCCATCAGTGTTTTTAAATTTGCGGTAGCCTCACCGGAAGCCGAAAAAGTAAGATCATCGGCATAGCGCGTGTACTGAAAATTCAATTTCGTAGCGAGCCCTTTTAGTCTGGCGTCAAGCTTACGGCAGATGATGTTTGTCAGTGCCGGACTGGTAGGCGCACCTTGCGGCAGAAAGCGCTCCATGCCGGCAGCATAGTAGATTTCACCATCCAGTTCGATCTGGTCACACTCAGCTTCAGTACATATCAATGCCAGAATAGTGGCTATCTGCTCGGAATATCCGAACGATTGAAATACTCCCTTCACGCGCGGATACGTGATCGTTGGAAAAAAATCCTTCATGTCGATGTTCACCACCACTTCCGCCTTCACATGGGGCAGTGCGTTCGATACAATGGAACGCTTTTTAATGAACCCATGCGCAGAATCTTGTACAGCGATCTTGTTCAAAATATTTTCCAGCACCCAGTACTGCGCCTGCTTTAATTTCGGCATGGGCGTGGAGATGAGTCGCTGACCTCCTGTTTTCTTCGGAATGAAAAATCGTTTGTAATGTGTGGTCTTGCTGACGATGCGATTGTAAGCCAGGTAACGGATTGTACCTACCGATGTATTCATCGCTTTGGCCAATTCCTCTACGGTGGCGATCAGCGGAAGTGAATGCTTACTGATCTTATCGGTGTCACTTTCTTTATTGGTTAATCCTTTCGAAACATCATCACCGAGGTAGAGAATATCTCTTTCTTTTTGTGTTTTCCAACGGGCGGCTTTCTCTTCCTTTTTCTGCTGCCGTAATTTTTTATTTTCTTCACGTTTGGCTCGCGACTGTTCCAGCCGGGCTTTGCGCATTTCTTTCAGCGCCTGTTCCTTGTTCTGATACTTGCGTTGTTGCTCGAGTAGTGTGTTGAGCTCTTTGATCAGATCAGCTTCCTTGAGAATGAGTTGTTCCGGTAAAGACGGCACACCAGCTTCTTTTTTCCAGAAGCCCAAACGTTTCATCTCTTCGAGGATAACGGACTCTTTTGTGGATGCTTTGATGCGGTCGTAGAGTTGCTGACGGATGTCTGCCATAACGTTAAAAAAGAATGGTAGCAGCGGATATACTTCGTCTTCCTGAGGACTGGAACGGTCAACTCAAGCGAGACGGTACTAGTGTACTATTGCAATTCCTCAGATTTCACACCGGGAATAGTACACTAGTACCAGGATCGCACAGTCAAGAACGAGCCAGTGGCGCGTTAGCGAGCTGTGTACAAGGATGGTGATACACCACCCGGATTGCAAGTCTTGATATCCTGCTGCTACCGGTTTTAAAACTACTGTTTATAAATCAAATTTTTACAATCGTCTATTATTTTTCTTTGTCGCGTAACGCGATGCGCAACGCAATCATGTGTTCACACGGACCCTGCATCATTTTATTCTGTGAATAAAAGTTACAGGTACATTTTCCGCTCAGTGCCCGCTCATCTTTGTCAATTATCAGCTCAGGTTGAAAAGCTTTATCCTTATCGCGTACCGTTCCCGTGAGCACTGTGTTCCCATCTCTTGTCGAGACCGATACCGTTACATTTTTCAGCAAGACAAAACGACTGGCCGCTTCTTCGCGCGGGTTAGCAAAACGCAGCTCTTCCAGGGGCAACGCCTCACGCGATAGCTCGCGTATACGGTAGGCCTTCCGGTTGATGTCATAGATCACACGACCGGCTTGCGTAAAGGCGCTCAATGCGCCAAGCACGGTTCCGGTATCGAGTGACAATCGTTTTGCCAGGGCATCGGTATCTTCAACCCAATTCTGGCGAAGACCGGTGTATACCTTCTGCATCGTCATGCTGTCTACTTCTGAACGCGGTGCCAGCAGATCGAAGTTACCAACACGTGACCAGTCGTTTACTGTCCATCCGGAAAGTCCCAACGTGAAATTCAGGTCGCCTAAGTCAGCAATGTAAAATGAGGGAAGTCCCGAGCCAAGCAACACAACCTTGAACCGTTGCGTCACCGGTATCAATCGCTCCAGCAGCAGTAATCTCCTTCTTCCCCAGATACGAATTTCTTTTTCAACAGTACCTTCGTAGATCGAGCGGCCACACTTCACTTCCAGGTTCCAGGGTTCGAAGATGAGCGTCACGGGCTGGCCGGGCTTTAATACCCATCGAATAGAACGCGGGCCTTCCTTCTCCTTATTTCTGCGGAGCGTGAAACAAATGTTGTACGCATCCATCGGATGCAGCTCGAACGTTGTAGCCGGAATGGTCATGGCCGAACTCACCTGAAGGAAGCCGCGTACCCAACTGGCAGGAACATCGATCTTCACTTCCTTGTAACTTTCTTCGGCTGTGGTCTGTACTTCGAAACCACTCGGGTCTACGTTGAAATGCGTCTCCTTATACTCGCGTATCTTTTGAAATTCATTATACAGTAACGAAGAGTAGTCAATGTTAGTGGTACCACACTTGAACTCGCTGACTTTATTAAAGACATTGTAATTACAGCCCAGCTTTCCATAAGAGGATTCATCCTGACTGAAACACTCGAAAAATAATTCATCGGGATGAACAGTGATCACCGGATCAAGCACTACCCAGGCATCACGGTTCGACAGGTACAGGTGTTCAAAATATTTCTTTTTGGCCCAGTTAAAGGGACCGCTGATCTCATCTTTCCTTTTTCGGATCGCAGTGAGTTCTTCCCGCACCGATTTTAGTTTCTGTTCAATGTCAACGGAACCCCGCATATACTCCGCCAGCCAGATATCTTCCTGTTGTTGTGCCCAGGCTTTATAATCAGATTTATCTTTCGGTTTGAACCGGAAATCAGATACCACGATATCATGAAGTGCCGAGATGGCTTCGCGAAACGGAATATGTTTGTTCAGGTAGCCGGAAAAATAAGTAGGCTCGCGATACACATCGGGCGCAAAGTTCATGGCCGTAGCACTACTGCTATTAGTTACGGAGGTGTCGCCTTTAAATTTATAATCGAACTGCATAACTCATTGTCTCACGTAGGTTCCAAATTCCTTTACCATCATGGGCGATTCAATACCGGGGAATCGCTTCCGGATGTCACGCAGCGCTGCAATGCACTCAGCCCGCTCCGTGATCGCCACTGAAACAGACACCCGTGTAAATATTTCTGCTGCCAGTTTCGCAGCAACGTCACTCGTCAGCGATTCCTGCCGCAGAAATTCCATAATGCGTTTCTTGGCAACTTTGCCTTTGTTGACCTGCGACAGCAGGGTAATGAAATACAATTTCAACGCATCCAATACCTCCGGTTTCCCGGAAGCATATTGCTGGAGGTAAGCCGTAGTGAAGAGCTGTACTTTGGATGAAGGATGCTGACTTAACTTCAATAAATACGCTGTACCCTGATTGATTTCAAAAAACTTCGTGATCATTTCACGTGCAAAATCCTGGACGTCTTCGCGCGTGCTGTCACAGAGCATTATGAGCAGATCAGTTGTCCAGTCGGCAGCGGCAAATGTGTTTCTGAAAAAATCAAAGGCAAATATTCGCGTATCGTCCCAATCGCAATCGGTGATCTTGATAGCATCTTCCCGGGAAGCCTTGACCTTCTCGGGATATTTTTTTAGTGTATTCCACGTAAAATGCCTTACCTCTTCCAGGGGATTATTCGCCAGTTTCACGAGTTCGGCAACGCTCAGCGTATCGTCCGGTATTGTCTTCTTTAGCAAAATATTTCCAATGAGCTGCGAAGTGCGGTACCGTGAATTCAGCAATACCAATGTTTTTTCTTTCGGGATGACATGCAGGCTGTCTTGCAATTCACTGGACAACAGGCTCAATAAATCATCGTGCAATCCCTCGTATGATTCCTTGATGAGGAATGCGGGTACGAAAAGATTCACCAGCTCTTTGCCAAAATCCGGGTACGCTCGGGTCAGTTTCAGGATGATCGGTTTCACCGCATCACGGACATCCTTCAAAGGCGACAGGCAAAAACTAACAAGAATTTCTTTCTTCTGCAGCAACATCTCTTCGGGAAATTTTCCCAGCAGCGAAATGCCGATGGCTCGTGACGATGCGTTGTCAGACGCAAGCAATATGGTGAGAAAGTTTTCCGGCAGTGCTTCCGGCTTTACATCATGTTTCATCAGGATCTTTCCGGCAAATGCATGAATGTCAGCTGAAGGATGTTTAAAAAGATCCTGGATGACGTCAAAACCAATGTATTTGATAAAATCGCCAAAGCAGATAATGAGGCTATCTCCTATCTGATTGATGTAACGCTTATCTTCCTCATCGTGAATCTCGGCTGTGATCAAAAACGCAATGACACTGGCTACAACCACTTCTGCCTGCTCGCGCTGGAGGAAATGCGTTGAAAGGAAACTACGAAGCCATGCATGTGCCTCTACGTTCCGCATTTTCATCAGGCCCGTCACAAAAGTAGTATCGTTCAACAATGTAGACTTCACTTCTACCAGCCAGAGTTCCGCCTGCTTCCGTGCTTCTTCCAGCTTACTATCGAGCATAGCGGTTAACAAAATGGTATCGGGCTGGCTGCTTGTATATTTTTTTCGGGCGAGTTCCAGTCCCAGCTGCTGTGTTTTCGCGGCATAAGCTCCGAGCAATTGAATAATGTGTGACGTTTCAACGCGGTGTTCGAACGAAGGATTCGCACGCCAGATTTTCAAAGCAAAATCATGCACCCAGTTAACTTCGCTATACGACAATAACTGAATAATTTCCTCGGACGCATTGTTCCACAGATGCGGGTATGCTTCTTCACGATTCGTGGGCACAGCACCTCCAGGTTTATACGGATGGACACACGCCCAATAATTCTTCTGCTGCTTATAGCGGGTACTGTTTTTAAAGAGTATAGAATAGAATGCGATGTATTTGCTGTACGAATCAAAAATATAGTACGATTGTCCCTGATCTTCCTTATCGCTGAAGGCTAATAAAATATCGGTGGCCAACTCAGTATATGAGCTTTCATTGGCTTCACCGTATTTGCGCAGTTGCCGAACCACGCGCCTGGACAAATATGCTTTCGTTTGACTTGAAAATGCATGCTTCATCTTTTCTTCGGGCGATATCCATGCTGAAGACTTGTATGCGGGGTTCTGTTTATCGAACTGCCGGGCAATGACACCATACGTGGCATAGTCCTGCAGCATTTCTGCAGTCTTAAAAATCCTCCGTATGTATTTGAAATAATTGGGTTCAAATCGGATCTGACTCAGCACATCCAGAAATACTTTTTGAAGCTGAATGTCACTTCGGGTAAGCTGATAGATGCCTACCAGGTATTCATTCGCGGCCGTTTTTAAATTGAAAAGGTATTCGTGCAGATCTGCTTTAAACTGCCGGTAATTTTTTGATGCAATACTGGTTTGAAACGGACGCGGCAGTGACTGTAAGATAGTATTCAGTAAAATCTGCTTGTCTTTTGCCTCCGATAATTTGAGAATAACTTCAAAAAGCAGGTGTCGTGTATGTTCCGCAAGGTTTTTATGC
>Ga0315910_10001376_pt1 | contig 22448 bp, 16 predicted proteins | sample EdamamesoilMG_FD_204470 | JGI IMG/M metagenome (GOLD analysis project Ga0315910, IMG submission 204470) | Garden soil microbial communities collected in Santa Monica, California, United States - Edamame soil | ecosystem: Environmental > Terrestrial > Soil > Garden | place: USA: California... | reverse complement strand
GTCGCCGGCGTCGACCCCGGCGCTCTGCAGACCGCGCCGCAGGGTATGCAGCGAGGCGGCGGGGATCGAGATCCCTCCGTGGGCGACGGCGATGGTGGCGGGCATGGAGTAAGGTTAGCGGGAAGGGTCGCGCACGGGTAGACGGGGTCGCTGCCGCGAGGGGTCCGATAGCGGCGGGGCTGGCCCCGCCCGATCTCGCGAAGCCGGGATCCCAAAATGCGGCGGGGCAAACCCCGCCCATCGTCGCGATATCGGGATCCCGGCAGGGGGCGGGGCAAGCCCCGCCCATCGTCGCGATGTGGGGATCCCGGCAGGGGGCGGGGCAAGCCCCGCCCATCGTCGCGATGTCGGGATCCCGGCAGGGGGCGGGGCAAGCCCCGCCCCTACACCCGTTCGATGTATCGGAAAGCGGCTACGCCGGCCTACCCGCCGACCCGCCTGATCAGCTCCGCCTCATCGATGACCTCCGTCCCCAGTTCCTTCGCCTTCTCGAGCTTGGAGCCGGCGTCCTCTCCGGCCACGAGGGTGTCGGTCGCCTTGGTGACGCTCCCGGTGACCCGTCCCCCCGCCTTCTCGATGAGCTGGGTCGCTTCCTTCCGGGAGAGCGTCGGCAGCGTCCCGGTGACGACGTAATTCTTCCCGGCGAGCGCCCCTCCCGCCTCGACGACGTCGGGTTCGGTGAAGTTGACCCCCGCCTTTCGGAGCGCCTCCACCAGCGCCCGGCTCTTCTCCTCGCGGAAGAACTCCGCCACCGCCTCGGCGATGATGTGCCCGATCCCCGGTACCGCCTCGATCTCCTCGGCGCTCGCTGCCGCGAGGGCGTCGAGGGTATGGAAGCGCCGCGCCAGGAGCTGGGCGATGTTCTTTCCGACGTGGCGGATCCCGATCCCGAAGAGGAGGGTCGCGAGCGGCTGCCGCGCCGAGGCCTGGATCGCGGCGACGAGCTGGGTGGCGGACTGCTCGGCGTAGCGGTCGAGCTCGAGGAGCTGCGCCGCCGTGAGCGTGTAGAGCCCGCCGACGTCGTGGACCAATTTCGCGTCGAGGAGCTGCTTCACCCGTTCGTAGCCGAGTCCGCGGATGTCCATCGCGTCGCGGCCGGCGAAATGGACGATCCCCTCCAGCACCCGGCCCGGGCAGGCGACGTTGGGGCAGTAGCGGACGACCTCCTCGTCGGGGCGCACCAGTGGCGTGCCGCAGGCGGGACAGGTGGTGGGCGGGGTCCAGGGGGTCCCGGCGCCGCGCTGCTCCCGCCACTCCGGCGTGGGGCCCAGCACCTGGGGGATCACCTCGCCCGCGCGCATCACCTCCACCTCGTCGCCGGGCTGGAGGTCTTTCTGGGCGATCTGGTCCTCGTTGTGGAGCGTGGCGGAGGAGACGGTGACGCCACCGACCTCCACCGGTCGGAGCACGGCGTAGGGGGTCACGGCGCCGGTGCGGCCGACATTGAGCCCGATCTCGAGCAGCTTCGTGCGCGCGATCTCCGGGGCGAACTTCCGCGCGATCCCCCATCGCGGCACCCGTTCGCTCACGATGCCGAGGTCCTCCTGGAGGCGGAGGGGATCGACCTTCACGACCACGCCGTCGGCGTCGAAATCGAGGGACTTGAGGAACGACTCGTACTCCGGCATCGCGGCCTGGACCGACGCGAGGTCCTGGTGGCGCTTTCGGTGCGGCGCCACGGGGAAGCCCCAGCGCTCGAGGAGCTCCAGCACTTCCCACTGGTGGGTGGCGGGGAGCTTTCCTTCGATCACCTGCACGTGGAACGCGAAGAGCCGGAGCCGGCGCTTCCGGGTGAGCTCGGGGTCGAGCTGGCGGAGTCCGCCGGCGGCGCTGTTGCGGGGGTTGGCGAAGAGCGGCTCGTCGTCGCGGGCCCGCTCGTCGTTGATGCGCTTGAAGGCGGAGTGCGTGAGGTACACCTCGCCGCGGATCTCCATCCTGGCCGGGTGGCCTTTCCCCTTGAGGACCAGCGGGAGCTCCGGGATGGTCCGGAGGTTCGGTGTCACGTCCTCGCCGATGCGCCCGTTGCCGCGGGTGGCGCCACGGGTGAAGCGACCATCTTCGTACAGGAGGTTGATCGCCGCACCGTCGATCTTGATCTCGGTGGTGTAGCCCCCCTGCACGACATCGGTGTTGAGGCGGGCGTTCTTCTCCTCCCAGGCGGTGAGCTCCTCGATGCTGAAGGCGTTGTCGAGCGAGAGCATCGGGGCGTGGTGCTGGACCTTCACCAGCGCCGACGCCGGCGCCGCCCCCACCCGGCGGGTGGGGGAGTCGGGGGTCGCGAGGTCGGGATGTTCCGCTTCGAGCCCCTGCAGCTCCCTGAGCGCACGATCGTACTCGGCGTCGGAGATCGTCGGCGCGTCGAGGACGTAGTACTCGTGGTTGGCGCGGTCGAGGAGGGTGCGGAGCTCGGCGGCGCGGGCGGCGGGGGATCTGGACAAAGGTGTGCTGAGTGCGAGTGCTGGGTTCTGGGTGCGTGCCGGGTTCGAGTGCCAGGTGCGAGTGCTGGGTGCGTGCGAGGTTCTCGGTGCCCATGCGGTGGAATGGTACGGTCTGCGGGGATCCGGTGACGGGTCACAGCACCCCATGTCGTATTCTAACACATGGCCGGCGTTCGTCGTTTCGAAGACCTGAGAGCGTGGCAACAGGCGCGGCGACTTCATCAGAGTGTCGTCCAGCTTTGCGAGCGCCCGTCGATCAGGGTCCAACCCAGGCTGGTCGACCAACTCCTTGCCGCAAGTCGGTCGATCTCGGCTAACGTCGCCGAGGGTTTCGATCGCTTCACTCCAAATGAATTCCGGCGGTTCCTCTACATTGCAAAAGGCTCCGCGGGAGAAGTGCGGAGCCTGCTGACCTGTGCCTTTGATGAACACCGACTGAATGAGGGGGAGTATCGAGAATTGGTCCAACAGGCCGAATTGGTCGGACGGATGATCGGCGCGCTGCGCGCCTCGATCGGGAAGAGCCGCCCCTCACCCTAGGGGGCACCTGCACCTCGCACGCACGCAGCACTCGCACTCCGCACCCGCACCCCGCACGCACCCAGCACCCGCACCGGGCACCCCCTACTGCGCCTCCGCCTCCCTCGTCAGCACCGCCAACGTCACTCCCACCAGCCGCTCCAACTCCTCCTGCGACGTGAGGCTCAATCCTTCCGACGCCGCGTCGCGGGCCGTGTATCCCTCCAACAGCCGCCGCAGGAAGCCGACCAGCACCGCCCGTTCCCGGTCGTGCTGGGAGCGGACCGCCCCGCCATCCTTCTCGCTGATCAGCCGCTCGTAGCGATGGGCGCTGGCGAGGGCCTTGGCGGTGAGGCCGGCCACGACCTCCACGAAACGGACGTCCTGTTCGTCGAACCCCGGCCCTGCCTTGAAGGTGCGGAGGAAGATCGCGCCGATCGGCGCCCCCTTCCACCGGAGCGGCACCACCGTGATCGACCTCACCTTCCGCGACTTCATCGTCGCGTGGGCGTGCTGCAGCGCCGGGTCGTTGGTGGCGTCGGGGATGATCACCGTCTGCATCGTGTCGAGCGCGCGCCGGAGCTCCGGATAGCGGTCCAGGTCGACGGCGTAGTTCCGGATCGTCGGGTCTTCCATCGAGGCGACGAGGCGGGCGGTGCGGCCCCCCTTCTCGCTGAGATAGACCGAGCAGCGGTCAAGTCCGAGGGACTCGCCCAGCTTCCGGGCGACGGTCTGTACGATGTCGGTGAACTCGAGCGAGCCTCCGATCTCCTGGAGGATCTCGACGACCGCGAGCAGCTGACGGCGTTCGTGTTCGAGGGTCTGGACGCGGGCACGGAGCTGGAGCAGCTCCGATTCAGGGCGCGGGGGGGTGGCCATCGTCGATCGTGGTGGTGAGGACCCGGGCCCCGCCTGTCGGAGCGGGGCCCGGGGCGCTACCTTGCGCGAGAAGCCTTCAGTTCTTGTTCCGGATGGTCCCGAGCAGCCGCTGGGCCTCGGTCTTGTAGTGCGGGTCGGCCGCGTCGATGATCGGCAGGGTCCCGATCAGTTCCAGCTGGCTGCGGGCGTCGGCCCACCGGTCCTGGTCGATGTACATCTCCGCCAGGTCCAGGTGATGGTAGATGTAGTCGGGCCGGATCGAGACCGCCCGCTCCATGTACTGCATCGCGTTGGCCCACGACGCCTGGTTGAACACCTCGCCGCCGAGGAAACTCTTCGCGAAGAAGCGCTGGATCCCCGACAGGCGCATGATCTCGGCGTTCCAGCGGCCGAGCACGTGGTAGGCGCCGTCGTGACGGGGGTCGAGGTCGATCGCCTTGAGCGCCTCGTCCCGGATCTCCTTGGCCCGCTTCACCCGCTCCTTCTTGCCCAGGGTGAGCGACGCGCGGCCGATCGCCTGCGCCAGCGCGAAGTGTCCATCCGCCCCGTTGGCGTCGGCGAGCACCGCACGTCGGGCCCACACCTCGGCCTTGGCGTACATCGCGTCCCGCTCGGGGCTCCGGATCGAGTCGGGGGTCTGCTTCCCGATGTCGACCAGGGCGTCGGACCCGCGCCAGTTCGCCTCGTAGTGCATCGAGTCGACGGCGAGGGCGGCCTCGAAGTGCTGCAGGGCAGCGCGGAGATCGCGCTGGTCGGTGGCCTGGACGCCGAGCGTGACGTGGTCCTGCGCCGACTGCGCGGCGGCCGGTCCGGCGAGGGCGAGCAGCAAGAACGCGATGGCGGAGCGTCGCATTGAAAAGACTCCCGATCCGGGGATCGATGTTGCGCGGGGGAACGCACTAATGGTCATACCAAGCCTCATAGAGCGCAAGCGCGACGGGGGGAGCCTCACTCCGGAGGAGTGGAAGGCCCTCATCGCCGCCTACACCAAGGGGGAGGTCCCGGACTACCAGATGTCCGCCCTCCTGATGGCGGTGGTCTGGCGGGGACTCGCCCCCGAGGAGCTCGCCGCCCTCACCGACGCGATGCTCGGGAGTGGGGAACGGCTCGATTTCGGCGCCTGGAAGACCCCCCGGGTCGACAAGCACTCCACCGGCGGGGTGGGGGACAAGGTCTCCATCATCCTCGCCCCCCTGGTGGCGGCCTGCGGGGTAGCGGTCCCGATGATGTCGGGGCGGGGCCTGGGGCACACCGGCGGTACCCTCGACAAGCTCGAGGCGATCCCCGGCTTTTGCACCGGCCTCTCGATGGCCGAGGCGATGAAGATGGTCCGCGAGCTCGGGGTGGCGATGCTCGCCGCCACTCCCGAGGTCGCCCCGGCCGACAAGAAGCTCTACGCGCTCCGGGACGTGACCGGCACCGTCGCCGCGATCCCCCTCATCACCGCCTCGATCCTCTCCAAGAAGCTCGCGGAGGGGCTCACCGGCCTGGTCCTCGACGTGAAGACCGGGAGCGGCGCGTTCATTCCCGAGCTCGACCGGTCCCTGGAACTCGCGCGGACGATGATCGAGACCGCCGAGCGCCACGGGGTGCGCACCGTCGCACTCGTCACGGCGATGGACCGTCCCCTCGGTCGCGCCTGCGGCAACGCCCTCGAGATCGAGGAATGCCTCAACGCCTTCCGCGGCGAAGGCCCCGAGGATCTCCTCGAGGTCACCTACGCCCTCGGGATCGAGATGCTCCGGGTCGCGGGCGTCGAGAAGGACGCCGCCAAGGCCCGCACGATGCTCGAAGGGGCGCTGTCCTCCGGGAAGGCCGCCGAGATCTTCGCGAAGATGGTGGAGCGGCAGGGAGGGGATCCGCGGATCCTCGATGACCCCGGCCTCCTGCCGCAGGCCGCGGAGGTGGAGGTCTGGCGGGCTCCCAGGGACGGGACGGTGCTCCGCGTCGAGCCCAAGCGGATCGGCTATGGCGTCATCGAACTCGGCGGGGGCCGGAGGACGGTGGAGGACCTGGTCGACCCCGGCGTCGGATTCGTCATCTCGGCGCGTCCTGGCGACAAGGTGCGGGAAGGGGAGCCATTGGCCTCGATCTTCGCCAAGGACGCCGCCGGGATCGCGGCCGGGACCAAGTGCCTCGCCGAGGCGGTCACCATCGGGAGCGGGAAGGCGACACTGCTCCCGCTGGTCTCCCATCGGCTCACGAAGGACGGGACGGAGGTCCTCGGCCGATGATCATCGCGATCCTCGGCGGCCTCGTCTTTGTCGCCGCCCTCGCCTGGTGGATGCAGCCGAAGCAGGGATATCTCCCCGATCCGGATGATCCGCTCGACGACGGCAGCACGGTCCCGATCGACCGCGCCGCACTGGAAGAGGCGGAGCGCGAAGTCCGCGGGTTCGGGGTCCATGCCCGACCGGATGACGAACGGCCGGAGGAGGATTGGGGCCCCGGCACGCCTCGCAGCTGACGGCTAGATTCGAGAGAAGCTCAGGCGCTCAGGCGCAGTCCCCAGTCCTCATTCCGTACTCCAGCCCCCAGACTCTTGACCGGATCCGCCGAACCACAACTCCGCCGCGTCCTCACCCTGCGCGACGTGATCATGTTCTACGTCGTCGCCGTGGTGGGGACCCGCTGGATCGCGAGCGCGGCGGCGGCGGGGCCGAGTTCGATCTTCCTCTGGGTCCTCGCCTGCGTCGGGATGTTCATCCCTTCCGCCTTCACGGTGCTCGAGCTCTCCTCGCGCTATCCGGAAGAGGGGGGGATCTACGTCTGGACCAAGGCGGCGTTCGGGGAGTTCGCCGGGTTCATGACCGGCTGGCTCTACTGGGCGAGCAACCTGGTCTACTTCCCGGGACTGCTCTACTTCGCCGCGGGGAACCTCCTTTTCGTGGGCGGGCCCTCCTGGCTCGCCCACTCCAACGACCCGGTCTACTTCGTCGTCTTCTCCCTCCTCGGCCTGGCGCTCACCCTCTGGGTGAACGTGGTCGGGGTGGAGGTCGGGAAGGTCCTCAACAACATCGGCGCCTGGGCCACCTGGATCCCGGTCGCACTCCTCGTGGTGATGGGCCTCGTCGCCTGGGCCACCTTCGGCTCGGCGACCACCTTCTCGATCGAGACGATGTCGCCGGTCTGGGACCTGAAGGGGCTCGCCTTCTGGAGCACCCTCGCGTTCGGCTTCGGCGGACTGGAGAGCGCTTCCCTCATGGGGGGGGAGATCCGCGACCCGCGGCGGAACATTCCGCGCGCCATCCTTCTCGCCGGCGCCGCCGTCGTCGCCGTGTACATCCTTGGCACCCTTGCCACCCTCGTCGCGCTCCCCGCGGAGGACGCGACCGGGCTGCAGGGGATCATGCAGGCGATCGATCGGACCGCGGCGCGGATCGGCCTCGGCGGCGTGAGCGCGGTCTCGGCGCTGATGATCACCATCGGGAGCATCGGCGGAGTGGGAGCGTGGCTCGCGGCGACCAGCCGGCTCCCCTTCGTGGCGGGGATCGACCGCACCCTTCCCGCGGCGTTCGGGAAGCTGCACCCCAAGTGGGGCACCCCGGTCTTCGCGCTCTGCGTGCAGGTCGGGATCGCCGCGGTGTTCACCGTGCTGGGCCAGGCCGGGACCTCGGTGAAGGCGGCGTACGACATCCTGGTCAACATGGTGATCATCGCGTTCTTCATCCCCTACGCGCTGATGTATGCCGCGATGATCCGGGTGCAGTGGATGCCGGCGGGGGACGAGGTGCGCCGGGTCCCCGGCGGGAGGCCGGTCGCGGTGCTCCTCGGCGTGCTCGGGTTCATCACCGTGGCGGTCAGCATCGTGCTCGCCTGCCTTCCGCCGGCCGGCGATCCCCGTCCGGAACTCGCCGTCCTCAAGGTCGTCGGGTCGAGCCTCGCGATGGTGGCGCTCGGGGTGGTGCTCTACGTCGTCGGGCGGCGGAAGGGACGAGCGGTCCCCGCCGAGGGGAGCTAGCTTTCCCAGCGTGAGCGATCCCCTCCTCGAGCGCGTCCGCGCCGCCCTCGGCACCGAATTCGAGATCATCCGCCGCCTGGGGCAGGGGGGGATGGCCTCGGTCTTCCTCGCCCGCGAGATCGCGCTCAACCGCCTCGTCGCGATCAAGGTCCTCGATCCCGACCTGGGGGCGAGCCCGGTCTTCGGGTCCCGCTTCCAGCGCGAGGCCGAGACCGCCGCCGCATTGCAGCACCCGCATATCGTGTCGATCCTCCGGGTCGGCGCGGCGGAGGGCTTGTCGTACATCGTGATGGCGTACGTGGACGGGGGGAGCCTTGCCGACCGGATGGTCTCGGCCGGTCCGCTCCCGCTCGACGAGGCGATCCGCATCGCCCGCGAGGTCGCCTCGGCGCTCGGGGCCGCCCACAAGCGGGGGTTCCTGCACCGCGACGTGAAACCGCAGAACATCCTCCTCGACGCCGAGTCGGGGCGGGCGCTGGTGGTGGACTTCGGCATCGCGGGCGCCGTGGCGGGGAATGCCTCGAGCGATCCCGGGAGCGACCGGCTCACCGGGCTCGGGATGGTGGTGGGGACGCCGCGCTATATGTCGCCGGAACAGGCCTCCGGCACCCGCGACCTCGGGCCCGCCTCCGATCTCTACGCCCTCGGCATCGTCTTCTATGAGATGCTCGCCGGGGCGTACCCGTACCAGCTCTCGAGTCCGAGCGGTGCCGCCGCCGCCCATCTGGTCCAGTCCCCGATCCCCATCCACGACCGGCGCCCCGACCTCCCCCCCGCGGCGGAGCGGGTGCTGGACCGACTCCTCGCCAAGGACCCGACCAAGCGCTACCAGTCGGGGGAGGAGGTCGTCTCCGAGCTCGGTGGGCTCCTGACGCCGGTCTCCAACGAGGCGGCGATCGGGCACTGGCTCCGGCGCACGGGGAAGCGGGGGAAGTGGATCGCCGGGATCGTCGCCGCGCTGGTGCTGGGGCTCGGCGGGTGGTGGGCCGTCGGCAGCGGGGTCGTGGGTCCCGAAGGGCCGCATCGCTCCCTGCTGATCGGCTACTTCGACGTCGTCACCCCGGATGACAGTCTCAACTGGATCCGCGTCGGGGGAGTGAAACTGCTGGCCGGACAGCTGCAGCGGTGGGACGACGTCCGGGTGATCGACGCCGAGCGGCTGCTCGATCTCTCGCGGCGGGCGGGGATCTCTCCCGATACGCCGCTCTCGCTCGACGATGCCCGGACGATGGCGCGCGACGCCGGCGTCACGGCGGTGACGCTCGGCTCGGTGTACAGGTTCGGGGACCGGATCACCATCCAGCTCAAGGTGTACAGCGTGGCGAGCGGGAACGAGATCCTGCTCGACAGCGCCTCCGTGCAGGGGTACAGCGACCTCCCCGGGGCCTTCCGCCAGCTGGGCGACTCCCTGCTCTCCGCCGTCGGCGCGCCGGTGTCGCAGCTCGCCGGCGAAGAACCCCCGACCAAGTCGATCAACGCGTGGGCCGCGTATATCCAGGGGATACGCGATCGTTCCGCGTGGCGGATCGACAGCGCCAAGGCCGCCTTCGCGCGCGCGACCGCCGCCGACCCCAAGTTCGCGATCGCCTGGCTGTACCGGAGCACCCTCTTCGTCGACGACGCCTGGACCGGCAACGCACCGGTGTACGCCGCCTACGCCGACAGCGCCCTGGCCTATTCCGCCGGCCGCCCGGTGCGGGAGCGGGAGCTCATCCAGGGGTACAACGACCTGGTGCACGCCCGCTTCGCCGATGCACGGAGGATCCTCGGCGTCCTCACCGCCAAAGACTCGACCAACGCGCTCGCCTGGTCGCTCCTGGGGCTGGCGTGGCAGCTCGACCTGACGCTCGATACGGTGTCGGGGAAGCCGGTCCTCCCCGCCTCCTACGCCAAGGCGCTCCGCGCGTACGAGCGAGCCCTGGCCCTCGACGAGACCGACCACACCCTCTTCGCCCGGGTCGCCGGCATGTACTCCTCCGTCGGCTCGAAGGAGGGGCAGACGCTCCCGGTCTATGCCACGCCGCCGGCCGGGGACGTCCATACCGTCTTCAACCGGATCCCCGTCGCGACCTACACGACGGTGTTCGTCGGGGACTCGATCGCGCTGGTGCCGAGCGAGTCGCTGGCCCTGCGGTATCCGCCGCGGGTGCTCGACTCGCTCCGGGCCCGGGCGCGCGCGCGATCGCTCGATGTGACCCGACGGTGGCTCACCGCGGCACCGCTCGAGGGGGCGGCCTACTTCCAGTTGGCCTTCCTCGCCGCCGCCTCGCAGCAGTACGACTCCGCCCTCGCCGCCGTCGCCCGCGCCGAGCAGCTCGGCGTGCCGAACCAGGAGATGATGCCGTTCTTCCGGATGCAGTTCCTGGCGGGGGCGGGGAACTTCCCGGAGATGATGCGTCTCGCCGACTCGATCGGCCGGGTGGGCCCGGATAGCGTCTACAAGGCGTTCTCACTCCAGTCGGCCCCCGTCGCGAACGCCTGGGTGCTCTCGGGGCGGCAGACCGAGGCCGCCAAGCTGGTGGCGCTCCTGCAGGCGACCATCGGGGCGCGGAGTCCCGAGATCCGGCGCTTCATGAACGCCTCTCCCGACTTCTTCGGTCTCCTCTTCCGTTCCGCGGCGGGGGTGATGACCCAGACGGAGGTCCGCTCCGCCTCGACCGCCTACCGGCGGGGCCTGCAGGGGCTGTCAGGTCCGGGGCAGGAGCGGGTGCGCGCCATCGTGCGGACCCCGGTGCGGGTCGCTGCCGCCGCGGCCGGCGACACCACCACCCTCGCCGCGTGGCCCCAGGAAGGGGCCGACACCAACTGGTCGCTCTACGCCTGGGCCTACGCCGAGGCGGGGGACACGTCGCGTGCCCGCCGGGCGCTGGGCCGCGCCGGCGTGATGGACACCACCACCAGCACCATCCGGCTCTGGGCGATGGCGCGCGCCAACGAGGCGGTGGGGCGGCGGGAAGAGGCGCTCAGGTACTACCAGCGCATCGATTCCCTTCCGCTCGGCCTCGTGGCGGACGTCGACCCGTTCCTGGTCTTCCGGGCCCGCGCCCTCCCGGCGGCCGCCGCGATCCTCGAGTCGCAAGGGAAGAAGAGCGAGGCGCGGGAGCTGTACCAGCGCTTCATCGCCCTGTGGGAGAAGGCCGATGCCGCGTTGCAGCCCGAGGTGGAGCTGGCGCGGCAGGCGCTCCGGACGATGGAGATGAAGGCGGACTAGGTCGGTCGTCCGCCATCCGCTATCCGGTGTGGCGTAACAAGTCGGGCTCCCTTGCTGGGGAGCCCGCACTGCATCGGAGCATCGGATAGCGGATAGCCGATAGCGTTCTATCTACACGTCCAGGTTCGACACGTACTTCGCGTTCGCCTCGATGAAGAGCCGGCGGGGCTCCACCTCGTCCCCCATCAGCTCCTCGAAGAGCTTGGCGGCGTGCTGGGCGTCCTCCAGGGTCACCCGCATCAGGGTGCGGCGCGCGGGGTCCATCGTGGTCTCGCGGAGCTGGTCGGGGTTCATCTCGCCCAGCCCCTTGTACCGCTGGATCATCACGTTCCCCTTGCCTCCCTCGCCCAGCCGCTTGGCGTACTCGTCCCGCTCCGACTCGGCGTAGGCGTAGAACTGTTCCTTCCCCTTCGCCACGCGGTAGAGGGGCGGCTGCGCGATGTAGACATACCCGGCATCGATGAGCTGCGGCATCTGCCGGAAGAAGAAGGTCAGCAGCAGGGTCCGGATGTGGGCGCCGTCCACGTCGGCGTCGGTCATCAGGATCACCTTGTGGTACCGGACGTCGTCGATCTTGAAGTCGTCCTTCACGCCGGCGCCGATGGCGGTGATCATCGACCGGATCTCCTCATTGGCGAGGATCTTGTCGATGCGGGCCTTCTCGACGTTCAGGATCTTGCCCCGGAGGGGCAGGATCGCCTGGAACGACCGGTCGCGCCCCTGCTTGGCGGAGCCGCCGGCCGAGTCGCCCTCGACCAGGAAGAGCTCGCAGGTCTTGGGGTCATCGATGGAGCAGTCGGCGAGCTTCCCGGGGAGGACGGCGTTGTCGAGGCCGCTCTTCTTCCGGATCAGGTCGCGCGCCTTGCGGGCCGCCTCGCGCGCGCGGGCCGCGCTCGCCGCCTTCTCGATGATGGTCTTGGTGACCCCCGGGTGCTCCCCGAACCACTCGCCCAGGTGCTGGTTCACCACCTGCTTCACGATCCCCTCGACCTCGCTGTTGCCGAGCTTGGTCTTGGTCTGCCCCTCGAACTGGGGCTCCCGGATCTTGACGTGCAGGAGGCAGGTGAGCCCCTCGCGGATGTCGTCCCCCGACAGCGAGAAGTCGGCCTTCTTGAGGCTCGCCACGTCCTTGGCGTACTCATTGATGGTGCGGGTGAGCGCCGAGCGGAAGCCGGTGAGGTGGGTGCCCCCTTCGTGGGTGTTGATGTTGTTCACGAAGGTGAAGACGTTCTCGTTGTACCCGTCCTCGTACTGGATGGCGCAGTCGACCTCGACGTCGTCCTTGGTCGCGGTGAAGGCGATCGGCTTGGGGTGCAGGGGCTTCTTGTTGCGGTTGAGCCACTGCACGAACTCGACCAGCCCCCCCTTGGCGAAGTAGGTCTCTTCGCGGGGCTTCTCCCCCCGCTCGTCCTTCAGGGAGATGGTGATCCCCTTGTTCAGGAACGAGAGCTGGCGGAGCCGGTCGGCGAGGGTGTCCCAGCGGAACTCGAGCACCGAGAAGATCTCGGGGTCGGGCTTGAAGCGGACCAGGGTCCCGGTCTCCTTCGCCTTGCCGACCTGCGCGAGCTTCTTGACGGTCGCCCCGCGGACGAACTCCATCATGTACTGGTTCCCGCCCCGCTTCACCTTCACCACGGTGCGCTCGGAGAGGGCATTCACCACGGACACACCGACGCCATGGAGGCCGCCGGAGACCTTGTAGCTGTCCTTGTCGAACTTGCCGCCGGCGTGGAGCACGGTCAGCGCCACCTCGACCGCGGGCATCTTCTCGGTCGGGTGCATGTCGACGGGGATGCCGCGGCCGTTGTCGTCCACGCTGCACGAGCCGTCGGCGTGCAGGGTCACGATGATGGTGTCGCAGTGCCCCGCGAGCGCCTCGTCGATGGCGTTGTCCACCACCTCGTACACCAGGTGGTGCAGGCCGTTCTCCCCGGTGGACCCGATGTACATCCCGGGCCGCTTCCGCACCGCCTCGAGCCCCTTGAGGACGGTGATCGATCCTGCGTCGTAGGACTTCTTCTCTTCGCTCTTGGCCATCGTTCCGTCGGTCTAGAGTGTCCGGTCGGGAGCGACGCTCCCCACCACCCAGCGGATCCCGGTGATCGGCCGCGCCGGCCGTCCGGTGTTCAGTCGTCCGATGATCTTCGACGTCATCATCTGCAGTTCCGACGCCCACGGCGCCGTTGCCACCCGCACCCGGAGGACCCCGTCCTGGCTCACCCCCTCCGGTGCCGTCACCTTCGCGATCTGCGGCCCCACCAGCTCCGCCCATTCCTCCAGCACCACCGCCTGGTCCATCCGCTTCACCAGCCCCGTCCGCTTGATCCAGGCCTGGAGGGCGTCGGCGAGGGGGACAGGCTTCTGGGTTGTCTTCTTCCGTTCGGTCATGGGGCCTAGTGCCTCGGGCCTGGGGAGGCGGTCACGTCGATCGGTGCATCCGGGATGGACTGTCGCGGTGACCTCCCAAGGCCCCAGGCCCTAGGCACCACGAACGACTCCTCCCTCCACCCCCCACACCTCCAACTCCAGCTCGCCCGGCAACTCCTCCCGCCTCGGGCTGCTCACCAGCACCTGCCGTACCCCACCCCCCGTGAGCCGTCCGGCCAACCGCGTCTGGCGCTCCCGGTCGAGCTCGGCGAAGACGTCATCCAGGATCAGCGCCGGTTCCTCGCCGCGGGCCGCGCGGAGGGTCGCGAGTTCCAGGAGCTTGAGCGCGATCGCCGCGCTCCGTTGCTGCCCGGTGGAGCCGTAGCGGCCGATGGGTCGTCCCGCGAGGGTGAGTTTGAGGTCGTCGCGGTGCGGGCCCACCGAAGTGATCCCGCGCTGCCGGTCCCGTTCACGCGCCCCCTGGAACCGCTCTCCCCAGGCCGCCGGATCCGCGAGCGCCGTGTCGCCGTGGTAGGTGAGGTCGGCCGGCAGGGATTCGCCGAGCTCCGCGAACTCCCGCGCGAAGGCCGTCCGCGCCATCGCCACCCAGTCGATCCGCCCCGCCACCACCACCGCCCCGACCGCCGCGATCGCCGGTTCGAAGGCCTGTGCCGCCGCCAGGTCGCCGGCGCGGAGGGCGGCGTTCCGCCGGGAGATCCCCTGGCGGTAGCGGGCGAGGGCGCGGAGATACTCCGCGTCGGCCAGCGCCAGCATCCGGTCCAGGTAGTGCCGTCGCTCGGCGGGAGCACCGCTCGCGAGCCCGGTATCGGTGGGAAGGAACGCCACCGCGAGCCACCGACCCGCCCCCTCCGCCACCGTCCGCACCTGCTCCCCGTCCACCGCGAGCTTCTTCTCCCGCCCCGCGGCGGTCCAGGTCGCCGCGGCGGTCCCGGGGTGGTCGCCGTCCCCGAAGGAGACCTCGACGTGGAACCCCTCGCCGCCGAACCGCCCGATCTCCGCGTCGGCCGCGCCGCGGAAGGAGCGGAACAGGACCGGGTAGTAGATCGCTTCGAGGAGGTTCGTCTTCCCGCTGCCGTTCGCGCCGAGGAGGGCGAATCCCGCCGGCGGGACGGGGCGATCGAGCGGTGCCAGGTTCCGGAACCCCCGGGCGACCAGCCGGCGGAGTCGCACTAGTCGGCGATCAAGAGGCGCCGCACGAACACTTCACTGGTGTCCCCCAGGATATCCCGGGCGCGCACCAGGACCACCAGCGTGTCTTCCGCGACCACCGCCGGCAACAGGATCACGTAGCCGACCGTGGCCAGCACGTCACCACCACCGCCGATCGGTTGCACGGTGTTCACGTTGGGGGCGAGCGTGGTCCACACCGAGTCGATCCCGTCGGGATCCACGGCCTGCACCCCGAGGGCGAAGGTCGAATTCCGGTGGACGGTGGTGGACTCGGCGGGGGAAAGAATGGTGATGACCGGACCCTGGCCATCTCCAGGTCCGACATAGAACGGACGGCTCCGATCCTCGCACCCGACCCCCCCTGCAAGCAGGGTCAGGAGGCCGAAAAACAGGGCAGGGGACCGACCGTTCCTCATTCCTTTAATGTAGCCGCGCCGGACCCCGAAATGCAGGTCCGGCGCGGGCTTACGGGAAGGGGGGTCAGCGCCCCTGGAAGGCCGCCGGACGCTTGGCGATGAAGGCCGCCATCCCCTCTTTCTGATCCTCGGAACCCGAAAGAAGGCCGAAGTGGGTCGCCTCCATCCGGAGCGCTTCTTCGAGCCCCATTTCGAGCCCCGCGTCGACCAATTCGAGGCAGGAGCGGACCGCCAGCGGCCCCATCGTCAGGATGCCGCGCAGGAGGGCCACCGCCTCCTCCAGAAGCTTCTCCGGGGCTACCACGCGGTCCACCAGGCCGATCCGGAGCGCCTCCTCGGCGTCGACCATCCGGCCGGTGATCAGGATGTCGAGCGCCCTCCCCTTGCCGACTAGGCGGGGGAGGCGGACCGTGCCACCGTACCCCGGGCAGATGCCGAGCTTCACCTCGGGCTGCCCGAACTTGGCGCTGGTACTCGCCACCCGGAGGTGACACGCCATCGCGAGTTCGCACCCCCCTCCCAGTGCGAAGCCGTTCACCGCCGCGATCACCGGCTTGCCGCAGCTCTCCAGCCGCCGGAAGACCTCCTGCCCGCGCCGTGCCCGCTCCAGCCCCTCCTGCGGCGTCTGGGAGGCCATCTCGGCGATATCCGCTCCGGCCGCGAACGCCTTGGCTCCGGAGCCGGTGAGGATGGCGCCGCGGATCGCCGTATCGGTGGCGATATGGTGGGCCACGTGGCCGATGTCCTCGATCAGCGCCGAGTTGAGGGCGTTGAGCTTGTCGGCGCGGTCGATCGTGAGGTAGGCGATCCCGTCGCGGACATCGAGCGTGAGGTGGGTGAGGTGCATGGATCGATCTGGTGGAGGGTACGCGAAGTGCGAAGTCCGAAGTGCGGGCCCGTGTGCGCTTGGATCCCCGCACATCGCACCTCGCACTTCGCCCTCCCAAATTACCTAGATTCCGGCATGTCCGCCCCCCGCCCCGCCTGGGCCACCCCCGCGATGCTCACCGTGGTCGTGATCTGGGCCTTCAACTTCATCGCCATGCGGCTGGTGCTGGCGGAAGTCCCTCTCCTCCTCACCGGGGCGCTCCGGTTCCTCCTCGCCGGGATCCTCCTGCTCGCCATCCTCAAGGTGGTGGAGGGGAGCATCAGCGTTCCCCGTGAGCTCTGGGGCCGGCTCTTCTTCCTCGGCCTCCTCGGGAACTCGCTCTACCAGGTGCTCTTCATGGTGGCGCTGCAGCGTACCACGGTGGGGAACACGGCGATCCTCCTCGCCACCTCCCCGCTCCAGACCGCCCTCCTCGGTGCCGCACTGGGGGTGGAGAAGCCGAGCGGACGGCTCCTCACCGCCCTCGTGCTGGCACTCGCCGGCGCGGGGCTGGTGCTCTCCGACCGCGGGGTCTCGCTCGACCTGGCCACCCTGCTGGGGGACCTCGCGGCCCTCGGAGCCGCCTTCTGCTGGGCCTTCTTCACCCTCGGCGTGCGCCGGCTCCCGGGGGCGCTCTCGCCGCTCCGGGTCACCGCGCTCACCACCATCGCCGGCGCGCCGGTGCTGCTCCTGGTCTCAGCGCCGCAGTTCCTGTCGCTCGAGTGGACGGCGGTGACCTGGAAGGCGTGGAGCGCCCTGGGGTACAGCGTGACCCTCTCGATCGGGCTCGCCTACCTCCTCTGGAACGCCAGCGTCGCTGCGGTCGGGGTGAACCGGACGGCGATCTTCAACTGCCTCACTCCCCTGGTGGCGATGCTGATGGCGTGGCCGATCCTGCGTGAGGTCCCGGGGCCGACCCAGTGGGCCGGGGGCACCCTCATCGTGGCCGGCGTGATCCTCGGCCGCTGGTCTCCCGCTTCCCTGCTGCGGAGCACTGCCGCGTGAAGGCGATCCTCGCGCTCGACGAAGGGACCACCGGCGGCACGGCGCTCGTCGTCGGTGCCGACGGCACGGTCCTCGGCCGCGGGTACCGGGAGATCCCCCAGCACTTCCCGCAGCCGGGGTGGGTGGAGCACGAGCCCGAGGACCTCTTCCAGGCGGTGGTGGCCGCGGGACGGGAGGCGATCGCCGCCGCGAAGATCGCGCCGGGGGACCTCGTCGGGATCGGGATCACCGACCAGCGGGAGACGGTGATCCTCTGGGACCGGAAGACGCTCCGCCCGGTCGGCCGCGCCATCGTGTGGCAGGACCGGCGCACCGCCGAACGCTGTCGCCGGCTCCGCGACGAGGGGAGGACCGATTGGATCACCGAGCGGACCGGCCTCGTCCCCGATCCCTACTTCAGCGCGACCAAGATCGAGTGGATGCTCCGCGAGCCCTCGGTGCGCCGCCGGGCCGGGTCGGGGGAGCTCGCGGTCGGGACGGTGGAGAGCTGGCTCACCGCCCGCCTCACCGGGGGCAGGGTCCACGTCACCGACCACACCAATGCCTCCCGCACGATGCTCTACGGCCTGGAGCGGCAGGGATGGGAGGACGAGCTCCTTGCGCTCTTCGACGTGCCGGGGGAGCTCCTCCCGAGGATCGTGCGCTCGAGCGGCGTCGTGGGCGAGAGCGATGCCGAGTGGTTCGGGCGCCCGCTCCCCATCGCCGGGCTGGCGGGCGACCAGCAGTCGGCGCTCTTCGGCCAGGGATGCACCACGCCGGGTGCCGCGAAGAACACCTATGGCACCGGGGCTTTCCTCCTGGCCTTCACCGGAAAGGACCGGGCCCGCTCCCGCCACGGGCTGCTCACCACCGTCGCCGTCGGGGCGGACGGGGCACCGGCGTACGCGCTCGAAGGGTCGGTGTTCATCGCGGGGGCCGCGATGCAGTGGCTCCGTGACGGGCTCGGGATCATCGCCAGGGCCGATGAGTCGGAAGCGCTCGCCCGGAGCGTCGCCGACACCGCCGGGGTCACCTTCGTCCCGACGTTCGCGGGGCTCGGTTCACCGCACTGGGAGCCGGAGGCCCGGGGGACGATCGTCGGGCTCACCCGCGGCACCACCCGCGCGCACCTGGTCCGGGCCGCGCTCGAATCGATGGCCCACTCGAGCGCCGACCTGATCGGAGGGATGGCGGTGGATGCCGGGCGCCCGCTCGATACACTCCGGGTGGACGGCGGCGCGTCCGCGAACGACTGGCTGATGCAGTTCCAGGCCGACGTCCTCGGCACACCGGTCGAGCGCCCCGACGTGGTGGAGACCACCGCCCTTGGTGCCGCCGGCCTCGCCGGGATGGCCCTCGGCGTCTGGCGCTCGGCCGGGGAGTTCCAGCAGGCGAGGCGCTACACCCGCTTTACGCCGCGGTGGAACGCCGCCGAACGCTCCCGCCACCGCGAGGCGTGGACGCGAGCGATCGGTGCCACGCTTCATTGGGCACGCGGGGGGCGGTAGCCGGCGTCGTCGCTTCGGGTCGAATTCTGCCAACCTCCCACGGAAACAGTGGAACACGGAGTTGCACGGAATGAACTGATGTGGGTGCTCGGTCGAGACCTCGACTCTGCACCCACATCAAGTCGGTGCCACGCTTCATTGGGCACGCGGGGGGCGGTAGCTGGCGTCGTCGCTTCGGATCGAACTCTGCCAACCTCCCACGGGAATCCTGGAATACGGAGTTGCACGGAATGAACTGATGTGGGTGCTCGGTCGAGACCTCGACTCTGCACCCACATCAAGCTTGTTCCGTGAAGTTCTGTGTTACGGTGTTTCCGCGAGAGGTTCGCGGAGCCGTACGCTGCGGATCGATCCTGCCGCCTGGACTAGATCGACCCTGCCGCGTGGCACGCCGCGCACATCCCCGGGTTCTTCTTCTTCAAACGCTCGGGGTTGAAGCCGGGGCCGTGCGGATTGAAGCCGCGCCCGCGGGTCGCCGCGTGGCACGACATGCAGTCCCGCTCGGCGTGGCAGGAGACGCAGCTCTCAAGGCTCTGGCGCGCCGCCTGGCCGTGCCCCAGCGCGAAGGCCGGCTTGGCGTCGTGGAACCCGCCGGCGAGGCGGGAGGAGGCCACCACGCCGGACTGCTGGTGGCAGTCCTGGCAGAAGGACTGGGTGTTGTGGCAGTCGGCGCACGAACTCTGACGGCCATACGCCTGCGCCGGGTGGCTCACAAGGAACCCTGCGGCGTGATACCCCGCGAGCCCCTGCGCGGCGTCGGGGCGGTGGCATTCGAGGCACTCGCTCCGGGCGTGACAGGTGGCGCAGTTCTGCGGCCGGGCGGAGGCGAGCCCTGCGTGCCGCGATTCCCAGTCGGCGGCGTCGTGGTTCGCCGGCGGGCCGTGCCTTCCGGCGGCCGCCCAGGTGGGGCGGGGGTCGGTCGCGGCCAGCCGCTCCGCCGGCTTGGGAAGGGTCACATGACACGCGGTGCAGTTGGGTTGCGCGTGGCAGGTGGCGCAGCTGCCGATCGACGACCTCGCCTGCCGTCCGTGCGCCCGCTCGAAATCGGCCGCCTGGTGCGTGGAGGGACCGGTGAGCGCCACCGGGATCGCGAGCGAACGGGGATCAGGGGCGAGTGCGGCGATCGTCGGGGTCGCGGCGGGATCGAGATGGCACTGGGTGCAGAACTCCTGCGCGTGGCAGGTGGCGCAGCTCTGCGTCCCTTCCTTCGCGAGGGCGCCGTGCCCACCGCCGGCGCCGAAGTTCGCGGCGGCGTGCGAAGGGGGGGACGGGAAGGCGGCGACCCGCGCGATGGTGATCGCCGCCGGGGCCTGGGCGAGCGTCACGTGGCAGGTGAGGCAGGTGCTGTCGGGCTGGGCGAGGTGCTCGGTGCGCGTCCCGTGGCAGGCGAAGCAGTTGGTCGGCGTCGCCGCGCGCACCTGCATCCACGCGGCCCCCTCGTCCGCGTGACAGGAGAGGCAGTCGGTGTTCTCCGGATGGACGCGATGGTCGAACGTGAGATTCGAGGGGCGCGGGCCTTCGCGCGGCGTCCAGTCGACGGTGCGCTGCTCCTTGCCGTCGTGACAGGTGGCGCAGGCCGTGGCCGGCGGGAGGAGTGCCGCCGGCGAGGTGGTCCCCGCGTGACAGGAGACGCACGAGGGGAAGAGCCGCGCGTGCTTCGGATGATCGAACCGATCCGGGATCCGGCGCGCGAAGAGCACGGCCCCGGCGAGCGAGAGCGTGATCCCCCCGAGCAGGAGCGCGCGCTTCATCGGGACCCCCGCGGGCGACCGGGGGGCAGTCGCATCTGGTCGGCGTTGGAGGCGAGGAGCCAGGTAAGCCGTGCCGCCACCCGGGTCTGGTCCCATCCGAAGGTGCTGGCGTCGGGGCGGTCACGGGTCTCGTCCCAGCGGTCGACGGCGAGGCCGAAAGTGACGCGCTGGTCCATCGTCCAATCGGCGCCGACCCCGAACCAATCGAGCGTGGAGACGTCGTAGCGATACTCGAGGGGGCGTTCCAGGTGCCCCCCATTGGCGCGGAGGAGCCACCGGGGCGTGGGGGTCCAGCTCACGCTCCCCTGGACCGAGTTGGCGTACGCCCCGACCCCGAACTCGCGACGCAGCTCACCGTCGACGATCAACCCCGACGTCGCCGACCAGGTCGCGCCGAAGGCGGTGCGCCACCCCACTCGCTCGACATCCACCAGCGGAGTGGAGGTCTCGGTCTCTGCGAACCGGTACGACTCCCCCGTGGCGCGGAGGGTGAGGGAACGGAGGGCGCGGAAGGTGAGGGTCCCGTCGACCGCACGATACGGGACCGGGCTGAACGCCTGCCAGATGGTCCAGAGGTCGAAGAGCGGGCGGTACTGCCGTACCCGTCCCGCGACGCCGAACCGCCCGACGTTGGCACTGGCGCCGAGGTCCCAGTTTCCCCAGAGCCCGCTGGCGACATCGTAGATCGCTCCCCCCGTGAAGGCGAGGTGGCGGGTCGCGACGAATTCGCCGCCGAGCGAGGCCCGTTCGATCGTGACCCCGTAGTCGGCACCGCTCACCTCGCGATGGTACTGCGCCGCGAGGCTCGCGCGACCCGCGCGGTACGCGGCGGTGCCGCCGAAGGCCCCCTGGCGATGCGCGGTCTGGAAGTCGCCGAGGGGATCCAGGGCGTCGCTCGCGACGGTCAGGTTGGAAGCGCGGGCGAGCCCCCACCCGGCGTAGCCCGAGGCCTCGAAGGCGCCGTCGGCGGCGCGGAGCCAGGCCCGGCCGCCGTCGATCCCCCAGTAGCCGAGCCGCCCATCGACGACCTGGCGCCCGAGGCGGACCCGGTATCTGGCGCGATCGAGGTCGGCGTACCCTTCGATCAGCTCCACCGACTTGTCGGGACCGTACCAGGGACTCCCCTCGGCGAGGTCGGCCCCCGCGCGGGCCCGGAGCTTGAGGGAGAGGCCCGCGACCCCGAGGCCCCACGCCGCCGCGTCGGCGGTGAGGGTGGTCGGCAGGCCGTGCCGCGCCGCCCCGGGGCGCCAGTAGTCGCACATCGTGGTCCCGGTGCAGCTCACGATGTAGCCGTCCGGGGTCTCGGGGAGACCGGAGCTCCCGGTCGCGGTGTCGCCGACGGGGATGCTGTCCACCTGCCACCCGCGATAGCTCGCGGACTGCGTGCGCGCGTCGAGGCGGAGCTGCCACCCCTGGGCGGCCGCGAGGCCGGGAAGGAGGAGTGCCGCGAGGGCGAGGGGGAGCGCGCGCCGGGTCATCGGGTGGCCGAGAGCTCCGCCCGGTAGGTCGCGGGATCGGCGAGGAGGTGGCAGGTGGTGCACTCCCCTCCCGGCTGGTGCTCACGCTGCGGCGCGTGGCAAGTGAGGCAGAGGGCGCGCGTCGGTTGCAGCGTCGAGGTCGGCGCCACCTGGTGGCACGCCGCGCAGGCACGGTGCGCGTCGGCCGGGGGCCGGTGGGCCGCGAAGGGGGCGGCCGCACCGTGACAGGCGGCGCAGTCGGCCTTTCCGGCGCCGTGCTGCTCGTGACAGCTGGTGCAGGTCGCGGCGGCGGGGCTCGGCGCGAGGGTCACCGCGGTCGTATGACAGGCGATGCAACCGATGGCGGTGTGCTTCGCGTGCGCGAAATCGACCGGACGGGGGCGCGGGGCGGTGCGCGCGACGGTGACCGTGACGGTCACCGGGCGTGGCGGCGTGAGCTCTTCCGTGGTGTGGCAGGCGGTGCAGGTGCTCCGGTCCGGGGCCTGGTGATGACAGATCTGGCACCCGCGGGGCGGGTCGAAGGTGAGCTTGCGGCTGGAATTGGGGTCGTGGCAGGTGATGCAGGCGAGCTGGGTATGGCGGGCGTGTTCGAAGGTGTCCGCGGCCCACGGCGGCTCCTCGGTCGCCGAGAGTGGCGTGTCCCCCTTGCCGCGGGGCTCCCGCGCCTCGGGGGGCGCCGGGCGTGCGCCCATGGTGCGGAGCGCCGCGGTGGTGTCGAACGGCACCGGGGGAAGCATCCCTTCGTGGCCGCGCGTCTTCCGCATCTCGGTGTGGCACCCGGTGCAGTCGCTCGCGTCGACGCGGGCGGCGTGCGGCTGGTGGCATTGGGTGCACGCCGTGGGGCGCACCGTGCCGCGGTGGACCGCGCCGACGTGGA
>Ga0315910_10001375_pt1 | contig 22466 bp, 37 predicted proteins | sample EdamamesoilMG_FD_204470 | JGI IMG/M metagenome (GOLD analysis project Ga0315910, IMG submission 204470) | Garden soil microbial communities collected in Santa Monica, California, United States - Edamame soil | ecosystem: Environmental > Terrestrial > Soil > Garden | place: USA: California... | reverse complement strand
ATTTCAGCGCTGGGAATAGATAACCCTACTGATAGTACAAGGCAGATTGTCGTGTCCGATGGATCGATATTTATCGGTTACTTCGGAGCATCTGGAAATGATATATTCGTAGATATAGTCGATATTGAGACCGAGCTTGTTTCTTCGGTCGCCGTCAGTGATTCATCTTACACCGGGCTCAATGCGGCGCTTGGCGTGTTCGATTTTTCATCTGGTGTATTTGCGTATTCTAACCCCGCATCGAATGACTACAAGATCAGGTATTTCAGGATCAACTCGCCGTCGCCTGAAAAGATACAGCTTTCATCCGTTGTTCGTCAGGAGCTTGAACGATCTGGCTTGATAGGTTCTGCCGATATTGATGTTTCAGATCTTGATGACGATCTTGTCACTGGATATACCGTGGCCGGTATTCAACAGGTAAGAGCTTGCATCTCGCCTCTGCAAAATGTTTGGCCGTTCGACATCATTATGGATGGCTACCAGATCAAGGCGGTGCGGCGCGGCAAGACGTCCGTCGCCACCATCCCAATCGAGTTGCTTGATGCCCGCCAGTATGGCGATGCTCCTGGTGTGCAGCTTGAGCGCGAACGCGAGATGGATTCGCAGCTGCCGCGAAAGGTCATAGCACGCTGTCTCGACGCTGATCGTGAATACGACGCAAATGAGCAGCATAGCATCGAGCGACAGGCAAGCAGCTCTGTCAACATTGTGGAGGTAGAGCTGCCGGTAGTGCTCACTCCAGATGAGTGCGCGCAGGTCGCAGACGTCATCCACTCCGTTGCGTGGATGCAGAAAGGGGGCGCCTCTCGCTTCGTGCTGCCGCCGATCTATCTCGGTCTACAGCCTGCGGACGTGATAACGATCAGCGCTGACTACGCCGACTTCGAACTCATCCTGCTCGATGTTCAATATCTGCCTGACGGCCGGCTTGAATGCGCCGCGATTCCCAACAGTGCTGCGAGCTACACCAGCAACGCCGTCGGTGAAGGCGGAACCATTCCAGATGGCGAAATTCCCTTGTCTGGCGATTCGTTTGCTGTCCTATTGGATATCCCGTTGATGAGGGATCAGGACGATGAGTACGGGTATGGGCTTGCTGTGGCTGGCAGCACAACAAGCTGGAAGGGAGGCGTTCTCTATCGTTCGCCAGATGAGGGGCAAACTTGGACTGATATTCAGGCTTTTTCTTCTCCTGTAACGCTAGGAATTTGCAGAGCTGCTTTGTCTGCGAATAGTGGCGCACTGATAGATAGAGGATCTTCGCTTAGCGTTGATTTAATAGCTGGTGAGCTAGACTCCATAACAGAAGATCAAATGCTTACAGGGCTACACTATTGCGCATATGGGGCAGATGGAAGGTGGGAGATTATTCAGTACGCAACAGCGTCTCTGCAGGCAGATGGTTCATATATCTTGACGAATCTTATTCGCGGCGCTCGCGGAACTGAGTGGGCTACCGGTCTTCATCAGTTTGGAGATGTTCTTGTATTCCTCGATGATCCGGATATTTTTGTTATAGGCTCATCAGCAGAATCTCTCGGTCTGACTATGGAGTTCCGCGCAACAAGCATAGGCCAGACAATTGACGAAGTTGATTCGCAGGAATTTGCCTACCAAGGCGTCAACCTGAAACCACTATCTCCTGTGCATGCGTCAGCGAAGCGCTCCGCAGCTGGGAGCGATTGGGCAATATCATGGATTCGACGCAGTCGTTACTCTACAAGCTGGTGGAACACAGGCGTTGAGCGTCCACTCGGCGAGGCCAGCGAAGCCTATGAGGTCGACATTCTCAACGGCTCTATGGTTGTGCGCACGATCACGGCATACACCAATAGCGCCACATACACCGCTGCTCAGCAGACCGCTGACTTCGGATCGACACAATCCTCGATCACCTTCCGCGTGCGCCAGATGAGCGCGACGGTGGGTGCCGGCTATGAAGTGGAGAAAGCAGCATGACGACGCCGAACGCCGGCCTTCCAGAGCTGACCAGCAATGCTGTGCAGCAATACATCACGGTAAACACGGCGCTTTCAATCATTGATGCGCTTCTGCAGATGCCGGTCATCGACAAGGATTTGGCGGCGCCGCCTGGCTCTCCTGCTGATGGCGCTATGTATATCGTGGCAGGTAGCGCGACAGGGGCGTGGGTTGGGCAGACAGGAAAGCTGGCTTTGTACCGATCTAGCACGGCTGCATGGACGTTCATCGCTCCAAAGAGCGGTTACAAGTTCTGGGTGGCAGATGAGGCGACCTATTACAGATACAACGGTAGCAACTGGGTAGTTGATGTCGCTATCACTGGTGAGACTGCCATTAACTCGCAAAGCGGAACCACATATACGCTGGTTATTGGCGATGCGCAGTATTGCGTCGAAATGAACAACGCGGCCTCCAATACACTAACGATACCGCCAAGCAGCTCTGTGGCTTTCCCAACGGGAACAACCATTTTGATACGCCAGATGGGGGCCGGACAGACAACTATTGCAGCCGGCGCAGGCGTTACTATCCGGACGCCTGAATCACTAAAAATAAGAAAGCAATATGGCCAAGTTGTAATTCATAAGCGCGACACAAATGAATGGTGTCTTGAAGGGAATCTGGAGGCCGCTTAATGTCCATGATTCCTCGCGGCCTTATTGGAGCAGTTTGTGGTGTTCCTGTTGTTCAGCCTGGTAACTACCTGTTCGTAGGTCATGCCACGTCACCATTTTTGACCAGATACCTGGATAACTTCAGCGTCGGCAGCGCGCCATCGTCTGCCCCACCATCTACGGTGAACGAGATTGCGATAACAAATGACGGAACTTTGATTGCCCTTGCTGATACAGCTTCACCTAGGGTTCTGGTCTATACCGTTGAAGGGATGTCAAAGTGGGCAGACCCCGCAACTCTTCCAACAGGAACCGCAAACGGTGTCTCCTGGGCGCCTGATAAGAGCCTGCTTGCTGTGGCTCACAACACAAGCCCGTATATCACTATTTATTCGGTTTCTGGAACGACTCTCACAAAAATATCAAACCCATCAGTGCTACCAACAGGGAACGCCAACTATGCGGCGTTCTCTCCAGATGGATCAAAGCTGGTTGTCTGCCATGCCACGTCGCCTTACATCACTATTTACAATACCTCGGACTGGTCAAGGGTCGCCGACCCATCAACGCTACCTGCAAGCACCGGGCAGTGCGCGGCATGGTCTCCGAGCGGCGCCGAGCTTTCCATTGGACACGCATCGTCCCCGTACATAACTGTTTACACCGTATCAGGATGGAGCAAGCGAACAAACCCGGCGACCCTGCCTGGCTCTACTGTGAATGACGTGGCTTATTCTCACGATGGAACAAAGATCGCGATCGCCCAAGGCGGGTCGCCATTTTTGCGGGTCTATAACCAGTCCGATCTTTCCCTGCTGACAAGCGGGTCCAATCCTAGCGGGCTGCCATCCAGCGCGGCGCATGGCGTATCGTGGTCTGCAGACGACAGCTTGATTGCAGTGGCGCACTTTATAACGCCGTTTCTCGCACTTTATGACGTAACGGCAGGCCCAACCTTCACCAAGCGCGCTGATCTGGCATCTCTGCCTGCCGGCAATAGCAATACAGCCGAGTTCGTTCCGTGAGGCAAGCGGGGAAAAGTGAGACAGCTAAGACTTGCAGGCCTCGGCCGTTACTGGCCTGCAGGCGAGCTGGCCGTTCTACCGCTGAAATGCGTCCGGCCACCTAGCTGATCCTGATCTCCCGTATATTGGAACCGAAGCAGGCCCCCGCTACCAATCCTATATACAGACCAGAAGCCTTCAACATAGCTTCCGGGCCTGTATCGATCTGGGCCCACACTTCGTCGTTTCTTTCGACGACAGTGATGGGCCCGATCATTTCCCTCAGCGCATTGCGCGCTTGTTGAATATCGCTCCGAAGTGCTTCTTGCAGGTTCATGACCTGTTCGCGATAGATGCTCTTGAGGTTCGGGATCTCAACCTTCTTTCCTGACGACGTCGCTGCTGTTCTTCGGACGGACGCCAGTTCGGCTTCGGCATTTCGCAGCCGCTGAGTCAGCGCGTCAGAAATCCCTACCGATGCAATCGCCTCGACCAGTCGATCGATCTCCCGTTCCAGCTCGACCACTCGACCGCGTGCTGCTTTCGCCTCGCTTTCTCCTACCGCCAACTCGGCGCGCAGCATCTCAGTGACCATCTGCTGCATCTCTGCGATGGCTGACGGCCGCAGCAGCTCTTCCCGAACGCCCGCGAGAATCCGTGTTTCGGTTTCCTGCCGCGGCGCGAACACTCCACGACAGACCACCGCCCCTCGGTCATGCTTTGTGGCACAGCCATAGAGCTTGCCATTGATCGCCACGACCGCCCCGCCGCAGTAACCGCACTTCATGAGCCCGCCGAGCAGTGACCGCGGCGCGCGCCCCTTCCCTTTCGTGCCGCCTTCCTTATACGACGTCGAGAACCTCGCCCGCGTGGCATCCCAGATCGCCTGGTCGATGATCCGCAGCGCGGACCGCTCCTCAATCAGCCACTCGCTGCGCGGTCGCTCGAAGCGCTGGCGCTTGCCGGTGTCGGGATCCTTCACCCACTGGCTGCGGTTCCAGATGTAGCGGCCGACGTAGAGCTCGTTGTGCAGGATGCCGCAGCCCTTCGCGGCGCTCCCGTAGACGGCCGAGACCGCCCAGGTGCCGCCGCGCGGGCTCGGCACCCGCAGCCGGTTCAGCTCGGCGACGATCCGTTTGCTCGACCAGCCCTCGGCGAAGTGCTCGAAGATCCAGCGCACCCAGCGCGCCTGGTCTTCGTCGATCTCGATACGGTATCCGGTGCCGTCATGCGTTGACCGGTAGCCGTACCCGCCGCCGCCGGCCGAGTAGCCGCGCGACACCTGCCCGGCCTGCCCGCGGTGAGTCTTGGCCCGGAGGTCGTCTAGGTACACCTCGTTGATCAGCCCGCGCATGCCGCGATGCAGCTTCTTCCCGGTGGCCTCTGAGTCATAGCCGTCGCACACGCCGATGATCCGGATGCCGCGGTGCTCCAGCCGGCGCACGATGGTCTCCTGCTCGACCAGGTCGCGCGAGAGACGGTCGAGCCCTTCCAGCACCAGCGCGCCGAACCGGTCGGCCATTGCATCAGCCAGCAGTGCAGCGCCACCGCGACGCGCCCGAACCGGCGTGCTACCGCTGACCTCCTCGTCGCTGTGCATCGCCACCAGGCTCCAGCCGCGCTGGTCGGCGAAGGTCTGGCAAACTCGGAGCTGGTCAGCGATGGAGGTTTCGCGCTGGCGATCGGAGCTGTAGCGGCAGTAGACGGCGACAAGCATGGGTTGGCTATCTGGCGGCTGGCTGGAGGGCGGGTCGGCCGGGATTGTGACCTTGAGGGGGCTGCCCGGCAACCTGGGCCGCCAGATGCGCCCTCACGATTTGGCGAGCGATGATCTCGATCAGCGCCGAGCGGCCGGCACGCGCTGGTTCAGTCATGGCTGGGTTCTCGCCTGAATCAATCTACGGTTGAACCAGCGGCGGATGCAGTAGCTGCGCGCGATCGAGATCGCGGTGTAGATCAGGCCCAGGCTCAGGTTCTGGTGCAGCGAAAGAGGCCAGCCAAACAGCGGGAAGATGATCGCGTTGGCGGTCAGGCCAACGTGGTTGGCGAAGACTTCTTCCGTCACCCAATCGGCAGCTGGGCGCGCTGATTCATTTGATGCGGCCATCACCCCACCTCCTGCCGCTCTGCCTTCAATTCTCGCTCAATCAATCGGCGATAGAGGTCGGAAATAAAGCGGTTTCCTTCGTTCCCTTCTTTAACCGCCTTGAGCGCTGCCATGAGCATGTCGCTCGGGCACACTGTCTCGGCTGCCGGAATGGCGTAGACGACTTTTGAAGGATCGTCGCACTCAACAGCAACGATATCAGCAGCATCAAGACGCGCTCGGTCTAACTCGGTCAAGCATCCACGCGGGAAAATTACGATTTGCTTCATCACTCACCCCCCTCCGCCAGAACAACGCGCACGGCTTCCGTTACTTCGTGAATGTCGTCAAGCCGAGTGTCATCGGGATAGGTGTCCATTAGCTCATTTGCCACCATCACGGCGTTTCGGTACGGCTGTTTACGCTGGCGTGGCGTCATCGCCTCCCGCACTCGGTCAACGAGGGGCGGCTGTTCAGTAGCGCCGAAGTTGATGAAGCGGTTTATTCTCGCCATATCTGGCTCAACCTCCGGCGCTGGCTGCTGGGAGAGGAGGGCAGTCAGCGCATCAACATCGGCCTGCACCTTTTTAATATCTCTGCGGCACCCGGAAAAGTCGGAGTTTGCCAAGCAGAACTTCAAGCCAATATCAATTAGAGCAAGAAGTTTTACGGCATCCACCCCTGCTTGCGGCGCTGGCTGCTGGGAGAGGCGGGCGCTGAGTTCGCCCGCAGTAATAAAACACCGATCTACTGGAACGCTATTGCCACTGGACATTTTCAGGCGCACGAGATCAGCAATTGCTTTATCACTCACCGCCCCCGCTTGCGGCGCTTCGATGATGCGGAAACCAGCCTCTTGGAAATCGAAATCTCCTTCTGACGATGCAACGTGAACCTCGTGAACTTCGTACCCTTCCGGCGCATCAACTTCGATCAATTTCTTAGCCATTGCCTTTCTCCTTCGTACTGATCCCGCAAAACGGGCAGTAGTTGGCAACTATCGAACCTTTTAATTTCTTTCGTTTCAATCCGCCTTTCTTTAGTGGGTATTCAGCTTCCGCCTCGTAATAGACTACATAGGCACTGCCACACTGCCCTGTTGTACCGTTTATGAATAATGAGTAGCTGGTTAAATTCACCTTGTGCAAAAACGCTTCAGGGAATTTGTCTTTGAAGTTTTCCAGAAGTTTTTCGGTTACTTCGGTCTGGCAATTACACGTTGCCATTGTCTTTCCCCTCCTGTTCGGCTGCTGGCGCGGGGGCGGCGGAACGCTCCGCTCTTACCTGATCGAGCATCTTTGATAGGCTGCGGATGCGGCGCTTGAATTCGCCTTCTGGCTCGCCGACATATGAGTCGTTGTAACTGAGGCAGCCTGTCCATCTGTAGAGCGCGTCTATATCAGCTGCCAGCCGTTCAGCTTCCGGCACACCTCGCGCCTCGGCCGGCTCGCTTTGCAGTTTTGTCTCCGGGTGCAGCGGATCGGCCCCGATGAAAACTTCTTCAGGAACACGCGCGTAATAGTTGCGAATATCCGAGAACTCGCCGTGGCTCCACATTCTCAAAAACTCACGCGCGTCGAAGGCGTCCATGCCGCCGCCAAGTGCATACTCAATTGCTGCTACTGCTGCGTCACTCACGATTCTTTCTCCTCAGTCGGTGCGTGCTGTGCTTTATGCCAAAGCCGGTTCCACAGGTATTGATCGTCTTTCCCTTCTTCTGTGATGCACCGACCGCCTTTTGTCATGCTGACGAATAGAAAACGCTCCCCTGCAACGTGGTAGTGATTCATGCCAACAATCGCCCATTCATTAAGTGGCGCTTGGTGCCACGGGCCGATCCAACCAGCTTTAATACCGTCAGCCATCTCAGCCTTCCTCAGTCGGTGCTGGTTGGGGGAGGGCGTAGAGCGGAGTCCAAACACCAGAGCGCTTACGCACCTCCTCCATGCGGCTGTCGAGTATCGGCCCCTCGATTCCGCCATCTGAGCGAAACCGAACCCACGCCACCGGCTCCAGCGCCCGGATCGCGGCGAGTTCTACGCGCAGCTCTCTTGCTTCGGCTGCGATGTGCCTCAACCCGCGCGGTGGGTCGCCGCCTATTGGATCACCCTCATTGTTTAGCCCCTCAACGTCGCGCTGATACTTGTCATACCAGTTAGTGTTTTCTTCTACCGCACGCCGCAGCTCCGCGATGGTGTCGAGCAGGGCAATGAGAGTTACGGCGTCAATATGCCCATGCCTGCATACAAACAATTCACAATCAGTCGCAGCTTTCTGTGACAGCTCCCGCAGCGCCTTCTCTTCGATAGCTGTCATTTCAATAGCTCCTGGTACTGCTGATAGGCGCGTTGTCCTTGTCGTTGTTGTTCTGGTTGCCATCATCGAAGTTCTGGTTCCACGCGTTGTGAGCGGAGTACTGCGCATGTCGTGCTATCCACGTCGCCCGACCGAAGGCGGTTGCCTGTCAGCCGGGAAACTGCGCGAGACCTGCCGGCAGTTGCCGGTGGTTTCCCTGTTGCGCCTGTCGGTGGCCTCATGGGCCAGCGGCACGACCAGATTCAAAGTCGCACAGGTCTGAGCGCCGTGACGCTCAGACAGCGGGCGACGCTGCTGAATGCTTCTTCCAGCCATTGGCTTGCCTGCCGATCTGATCGGTGATCTCGATCGCCTTCGCGTACTGGTTGTGGCCGATAAAGCGCTTGTCATGCGACAGGCGCAGCAGCAGTTCCACAACCTGCAGACGCTCCAGCAGTTGCTCCAGATAAGGCACTTTGTCGCGCGCGACGTTGGCCTTGAAAATCAAGACCGTCAGCTCGACGCACTCCTCGCGCACCTTCTCCCCGATCAGACGTTTGAAGTCGCGCGGAATGTTCCGCGTGGCATCAACCGCCGTGCTCAGCAGGTCATAGGCCAGTTTGTAAATCGGTAGCTGGTGATGCAGGGCCATGCTGAAAAAACTCGCGAACGGCGCTGCGCGCCGTCAAATTGTTGAATTACTCAATGACTGACGAATCTGCGGACTGCGCGAGCGCGAAGCGCGGTGTCCTTGTCGCTGATGCCCTGGCCGCCATCACCGAAGCCCTGGTTCCACGCGTAGAGAGCGGAGTGCTGCGTGCTCGACCAGTACCAGCCTTCATCGAACAGCTCCGGCACGTTCACCCAGCACAGGCGCAGCTCACGACGTGAAGGGAGGTAGAAGTCGGCATGGCCCTCGATGTCGAGGGCGTCAGCCCACTCTGCAGCCGGGTGGTCATGCTTCGATTTCGCCAGCGCAGTCGTGTTGGCCTGCCCATCGAAGTCTGAACAGGCGCCGGCCTCCTCCTTACCTTGAGAGCCCCATGCGATCTCGCGAACGAAGCCGCGCGGATCGGTCGGCACGATCAGGTGATAGTCCGGGTTGCCATCGTGGCCACGCATCAGGCCGGCATAGATGCCGCCTTGACCGGGCCAGAATTGACCAATGGCGGGCGCAGCGTTGGGGCTTTCCACCACTGCTGACTGATCACTGGTCAGCTTGGCCAGAATGGCCGAGACCACGTCGCGCGCTGGCACTTCGATGCGCGCCGATCCGACTGTCAGGGTTACCGAGTTGCTGTTGCTCATGGCTCCATGCTCCAGAAATTCGCGTCGAGCGCGCTGCGCGCGCTGGAATGGTTGAATGGATTAATTGATGACTTTGAATCTGCGGACTGCGCGAGCGCGAAGCGCGCTGACCTTGTCGCCGTTGAACTGGAGGCCATCACCGAAGTCCTGGCTCCACGCGACGTGAGCGGAGCACAGCGTGCTGGTCCAGTACCAGGTGTCGACGAATGCCTCTGCACCGTTTTCGCGGAACGGTTCGGCAGTCGTCATTGCCGGGCTGTTTTGGCTATAGGGATAACCGACCGGCACGCTGCTCGGGTTGTCGCCGTGACGCCACACATAGTTCGTCTCGGTGGTCGGCTTCAGATTGCGGTAACAGATCTCCAGCTCGTCGCGGCTCGGCAGGTACCAGTCTTCGAAGCCGGCGATGCGCAACTGCAGCGCCCATTGCGCGACCTCGCTGCCGGCCTCAGCCATGGCGACGGTGTTGGCGCGGCCGTCGAAGTAACTGCCAGCGTTTGCGATTTCTTTGCCGCGATTGCCCCACTCGATATTGTCGTGATCGCCCTCGGCTTTCGGCGCGACGATCAGTGCGAAAACATCGTCGCCAACGCGGATGCGGCCGGCGTAGAAGCCGCCTTCGAGCGGGGTGCCGGGAATGGTCGGGATTTCATTGCTCACAGTGCTGCCCTCAGTGGTTGTGGGCGCACGGCGCCCTTGTTGCGATAGCGCCCCAACGGCTGCATGCCGTAGACCGCCTCGATGTATCGGGTCTGCCCCACGTGGTAGGTGCCGCGCCGTTCGATGTAGCCGAACTCCCGGCGTTCGCCGGCCACGTTGGCGAGCGATTTCATGCGCGCCGCGGCTTCGATTTCGGTGTTGATGATTTCCATATTCACCTCGCCTTGTAGACCCAGAACTGAAAGCGCACGACGCCACCAACTTCCTCGCGAATTTCGTCGAGCATTTGCTCGATCAGCTGCGCTCTCAGTTCGTGATAGGTGCATGGTTGCTTCACCCTCAGTTGTCGATCTGATTTCGAGCCATCAGCGCCGTATCCGAGCATTCGCAGGAACCAGTGCTGCCGCCCTGCTGGCATCGGGTTGTGCCAGCGGGGCTCGCCGCCCTGCTGGCATCGGGTTGTGCCAGCGGGGCTCGCCGCCCTGCTGGCATCGGGTTGTGCCAGCGGGGCTCGCCGCCCTGCTGCTTGTCGCTGTCGTAGGTGGCGATCAGGATCACGGTTGAGCCAAGTAAGCCGCGATGCCGAGTGCGTACCAGCCGAGAATCAGCCCGACCGTGATCAGTAGTGGATATGCGCTGTGACGCTGGCGCCTGTTCATGCCGCCACCGGCAGCGTTCCGAGTGCCAGCTCCAGCGCGGCACAAGTCACCAGCCGCTTGACGGCGATGTCATCGCCCATATCGCCAAGCAGCTGGATCACTTCGTTCGCCGCGGTGATCGCGCAACCGCAGCGCGCTACTGCTGCTGATACGAAAGGCATGTAGGTCTCGATGCTGGGCCGGTACTTTTCGCCGAGCTGGGTGGCGAGCTGGTCACGCATCGTCAGCAGCTGGTTGGCGCGCTTCATTGACTGAACCCCTTTCGCTCTCTGCAGCATTGCGGTGCTCCTCGCACAATTTCCTGGCTGATTCAGCGTCCCGACGTGTGCCGAGCGCGCCCCATGGTGTTGCTGATTCCGTTGTGTACGCCCAGGCGTCGTACTTCATCACCTGGTCGCACATCGCTGCGCTGATCCGGTAGCGGCTGCACCTGCTCTGCCACCACCACTTGCCCATTCGCTGCCACTCCACCGACGATCTCCTGCAGCAGGCTCATGCCGCGGCCGGTGACCAGTGCCACCGTGTACCAGCGACGAATGTGGGTGCCCTGCTTGAACGCGCTGCGCTCCTGGTTGATGAAGTCGCCGCTGACGATGTAGTGGCGGGTTGCAATGTTGTTGCTGCTGAGCACGCCGTGATCGCGGAGCAGTTGAAACAGGGTTCGGCTACCGATGCCGAGTTGCTGTGCTGCTGCTGCGATGGTGATGCCGGCGTGTACCTGCATTTCAGTGCTCCCACTCCCACCAAGTGGCGCGAATGGTTCCGCAGCTGTCGACGCGCCAGCATTCGCGCCCCCACTCCATCCGCAGCCGGCTCCAGCGAAAGCGCATCTTCGGCAGGCTGCGGTAGTCGGCATGCAGGCCGAGGATTGGCTTGCGCATCACGCCACCCCTTCGGGCTGGTTGCTGTGGTAGCGCTTCAGGTTTTCCAGCATCGCTGCCGCTTCGCTGAGGTTCTTCAGCACACGGGCGCGTGTCAGCTCGCTATCGCTCGGCTCAGCCAGATCGATACTCATCTGCCGTCGCGGCGGGCGGTTGAAGCTGGCGCCGATGGTGATCTGCAGCTGGTTGGCAGCGCCGTCGTAGCGCACATGCACGATCTCGATGCGCCGTGTGCACAGATCGATGGCGAGTTCGGTGATGCGGTTGATCAATTGTTGCTGCGACATTGCATGGCCTCCTGTGCCAGCTTCAGTTCGTCGTCGTGCCATTGGCCAACGAATGCCATCGACCAGAGCCGCCCCTGTTGCTCCAGCGACCAGTAGAAGGCGTGCAACCAGGCGACGACGTGTGCGTTATGCACGGCGCGGTTCCGCCCGATCGAGGGCGCGAGCCAGCGCCTGCGCTTCCGGGCTTGGCCGCAATTCCAGTTACGTCGGGCTGCGCGTGATCACGTCACAGCCAATGCTGTGTGCGAAGCGCGCCAGCTCGATGAATGGCGTGTTGTCCGGCAAATTGATTTGCATGGCATCCCTCCAAAAATTCGCGCCGAACGCGCTGCGCGCGTGGAATGGTTGAATTACTGAATAATTAAGAATCTGCGGACTGCGCGAGCGCGAAGCGCGCTGTCCTTGCCGCCGTTGAGCTGGCTGCCACCATCGAAGCCCTGGTCCCACGCGAGGTGAGCGGAGTACTGCGTGCTCGACCAGTGCCAGTCATCGACGATCAATTGCGGAGCGACGAGCTTCATCAGCCGCAGCTCATGGCGGGCCGGCAGGTAGAAGCCGCAGAAGCCGTCGATTTCGAGCTGGAGGATGTCGCGGGCGAGCTGGCTGCCGGCGCCGTTCATCACGAGGGTGTTGGTCGCGCCGTCCCAATCGGAGTTGGCAGCGGGTACGTCGACGCCGCGCGGGCCCCACTGCACGTTTTCGAACAGTGCGGCCTGGTGGTCCGGGGCGATCAGCGCGTAGTCCGGCTGGCCGTTCTGGCCGGGAATCAGGCCGATGAAGATGCCGCCCTGCTCGGGCCAATGGGCGCCAACGCGAGGCAGGTTGAGGGTGGTGAGCTGGGTGGTGGTTTCCATCGTCCGGGGTCCGTTGTGGGTGGCGATGGGGTGAGATTAGGCATTGCCTCATCATGTGTCAATAGGCATTGCCTTATTTTTTGGGCGATAAATTAAATCGATAAATAGTCGGATCTGTTAAGGTGGGTTACCAGTCGGTGGTTACCGTTAAAGAAACTCGCGGGTGGCTTTGCTCTGTGTACATGCTCTTGATCGACGCGGAGATAATCTTCCCGCCTTCGCGCATCTTCTTCGTAAAGAATTCTGCTCGATCGCGCTTTATGTAGCCGATTTGGACTTCTGTTCTGATGAAAAGCGTGTACCACGCTCTAACAGGTAGATAAACAGCAATAGCGTTCTGGTCATATTTATTTTGCGGTTCAGGCACCAATTTGACTGGCATCCCGGGCTTCGCAGCAAGCCGAATCCGCCCATCGCGCCCCTCAAATCCAGTTCCTGCCACGATAACGCTGTATTCCATCATGAATCCCCATCCTGGCTTCCGGGCTTGTCGTGGTCATACGTGCGGCTGCTGCACCCATAGTTAAAGCATGTCGAGCAGCTTCTTCGGGTACAGAGGCTGATTACTTTTTCCGTTCCTTGCGTGTTGCATCCCGGCCGCCATCCGCTCTCTTTAATGGCCCCGCCTGTGGTTGCGGTCGATATGTTGCTTTAAATACTTTAATCACGGCCAAAGCTGCCGCTTGCTCCTCTTTGGTGTCCATCTCGTCAAAAATGGAAATCCAGGCATTGCGGGCAGGATCCGGCGTCTTTGCCTTCACCTCCACAACATAAGCTGCGCCCTCTTCAGCAACGACCATCACGTCGCCGCGCGAAAGCCCCCAATGCTCAGGCCCGACAACATCCGCGAAAAGTGCAAAAAGGTCGTTGAGCCGGCCCTTATCGATTCGGCCAAACTTAATCCAATCCTGAACCGATGGCGGGGTCACCTTAAAGGCGCGGGCAAGCTCCGCCTTGCTCATTCCTTTGAGCTGGCGCGCTTGGTCTATGGCTTTTCCGAGTTCTGGTCCAGTAAGCATTGCCTAACCTTAGTCGTCGACCCCCGGCATAAAGCAATGCCTTGCCTTTGATAAGGCATTGCCTTACAGTCACTCGGACACTTGCTGGTGAAGACCTATGGAAGAGAAAAGTCCGGTCGCTATCGCGGCCGAAATTGTCGGGAGTCAGGCGGCGCTAGCGCGGGCTCTCGGGGTGAAGTCGCCTACCGTTCACCAGTGGATTACTGGAGAGCGGCCTGTGCCGGCCGATCACTGCCCGACCATCGAGCGGCTCACCGGTGGCGTCGTCACCTGCGAGCAGCTCAATGATTCGGTGGACTGGGCCTATATCAGGGCAGCGCCACTCACCGCCTAACCCGGCCAGCACTCGCTGAGCCGGGTTTTATTTGGCCCGAAGTGCGTCCTACAACTGGAGTCAATCGTTATGCCGTCGATTGCAGCACCCCAACAACCCCTACAACTCAGGGTGGTGCGCGAAGTGAAAGAAACCCTTTCTGATGAGCAGGTTGGCCAAATTCCCTCGCTGACGCGCGCGTGCTTCAAGTGCGTCGAAGAGGGTGGCCTTCAGGACAAGAGCATCTGCATCGAGCTGGGCATCGACCCCGGCGTGTTGTCTCGCGCTCGCTCCGGGCAGGCGCATTTCCCGCCGGACAAGATTGATGCGCTGATGGATCTCTGCGGCAACGAAATTCCGCTGCGCTGGCAAACGCTGAAGCGCGGCTACGGGCTGGTGAAGCTGAAATCGCGGCTTGAAGAGGAGCTGGATGCGGAGCGCCAGCACACGGCTTCGCTCGAAATGAAAATTCGCCACTTCGAAGAGTTCCTGAAAGCGGCGAAGTGACAATAACGATCGGGGGAGAAGATCGATGACAAGAGAATCAGCACGCATCGCTGGCGACACGCTGCGCAGGCTCAGCATGCAGCGCACGTTGCAGCACATCAGCGACATTCATAACGGTCGAGTTCGATACATCGAGCCTGGCGCGGCCAATCCCGCTGTGCATCGCAATGTGGCCGTTGCACACGAAGAGCGGATCTTTCAGACCATTACAAAACTGAAGGGGTGACGCCATGCAAGACGTTCATGCGCAGCTCGCGGCTGCGGGGTTGGTCGTCGACGGCGCTCCTGAAATCGGGCGCATGGTTCGCTGCAAGGCGGAGGGCGACAAAGGGCAGAAGCGTTCCGGTTGGTATGTGCTGCATGAGCTGCGGTTGGACAACGGCGAGACGGTATTGGTCGGCCGCTACGGCAATTGGAAGCTGCACGGTGGCGATGCGCTGAAAATTGAGTTCAGCGGCACCGGCTTGAGTGATGCCGAGCGCGAGCGTTTCAAGCTCGAACAACAGCGGTTGCGTGCGGCTGCTGCCGAGGAGCGAAAGGAGCGCGCAGCAGATGCCGCGGTGCGCGCCGAGCGCATTTTCGCGAAGTTGCCTGACAGCGGTGCCTCGCCCTATCTCGATCGCAAAAAGGTGCGCGCTTTTGGCGTGCGCTTTTCGCGCGGATCGATCGTGGTGCCGGTTCGAAACATCGGCGGCGATCTGGTTGGCCTGCAGTTCATTGCGCCGGACGGCAACAAGAAATTCCTGACCGGCACGCCTAAGTCCGGTTGCTTTCATCTGATCGGCGAGGTCTCTCCCCTTTCCCCTCTGTTGATCGCGGAGGGTTATGCGACGGCAGCCTCCGTGCACATGGCGACGGGCTATCCAGTGGCTGTCGCTTTCGACGCAGGAAACCTGCAGCCGGTGGCGATGGCGCTACGGTCAAAGCTGCCGGAGCAGCCGATGGTGATTGTTGCTGACAACGATGCGGCCACCGACGGCAACCCCGGTATCACGAAGGCAGCGGCTGCGGCATTGGCGGTCGGCGCGCGGATCTGCTGGCCGACCTTCGAAGCGCGGGCTGCGTGATGCTGACCGATGCCAATGACCTTCATGTCAGCGTGGGCCTCGATGCCGTAAAGGCGATGGTGGCCGCTGCATTCGAGCCAACACAGGAACCGCCATCGCAAGATATTCCTCCAGAAGACTCCCCGCCCCCCTCTGAGGAGGTGGCGCGATTTTCAATTGCGGAGCTTGTACAGCGATTTCAGCTTGCCATGCCAGATGGAAAGGTCTGGGATGCTCGCGAATCTCGCCTGCTAAAAAAGGGGGCTGCGAAAGATTGGTGGGGCGCGAAGCTGTTTCAGGAGTGGCTCGACCACCCTGCGCGCGCGACAGTCGACCAGGAGGATGTGCGCCAGTTCGCCGCGGCGGCGCAGCTCAGGGGGCGTGGGGGGCTTTCGGAAGCGCTGCAGCGCTATGTCTACATCTACCCCACGGATTCTGTATGGGACCGGGCAACCCGCTCGCGCATTCCAGTGTCAGCGTTGAAGCTGGCGATTGCTGATGTGTTCGATGGCTGGCTGAAGCACCCCAGCCGTGCCGATATCGCGCAGGAGTCACTGGTGTTCGACCCTTCCGGCCCGCTGGAGCAGGAGGGTCGTATCAATACCTTCCGGGGGCTGCCGCTGGAGCCGATATTCGATGACGAAAAATGCTCCGCCATCTGCGGCTTGATTGCGCACCTGGTCAACCTTGATCAGGAGGTCTATCGGTGGCTGTTGAAATGGCTGGCGCTGCCGCTGCAGCAAGTGGGCGCGAAGATGCGAACGGCCGTGCTGTTTCACAGCGAGCAACAGGGTTCTGGCAAGTCGCTGCTGTTCGAAGAAATTGTGAAGCCGATTTACGGCGACTACGGCGCAACGCTCGGCCAGCACCAGCTTGAAAGCAGCTACACCGACTGGCGAAGCGAGGCGCTCTATGCGCTGTTCGAAGAGATATTTTCGCGGGAGTCGAAGTTCAGTTACACCGGCATCATGAAGCAGATGATCACCGGCAAGACCCAGCGCATCGAGAAGAAGTTCGTCTCGGGCTGGGAGGAATCTAACTACCTCAATGCGGTTTTTCTATCAAACGAGATTCAGCCCTTCCCTCTCGACCCGAGCGATCGCCGTATGCTGGTGGTGTGGCCGCTGAAGAAGCTGCCGGACGAGCTGCGGCTGGCTGTCCAGGCGGAGATAGCTGCGGGGGGCGTGCAGGCTTTCTACGGCATGCTGCTGCAGCTCGACCTGGAAGACTTCACGGTATTCACTGAGCCGGTGATAACCGAGGCCAAGGAGCGGCTTATTGACTACAGCCGCTTCAGCTGGGATCTGTTTCATCGCGACTGGGCTGCGGGTCGGCTGGAATGGCCCTACTGCACCTGCCTTGTCGCCGACCTCTACCGCGCTTATAGACGTTGGTGCCAGCGCACCGGTGAGCGCGATCTGACCCTTCAGAAGTTCTCCAACAACATCAGCACGCGCGAGCGAAGGCGGCGCGATGTCGACTATGAAACCGGCGGATACAGCGGCCCGGCCAAGGGAACCATCCTGCAGATTGGCTCGCCGCCCGACGGCATGACCCAGAAGCAGTGGCTTGGCGCCGATATCAAGCGGTTCCAAGACTCATGGAAAGGTGAAAGCGAGTGAAAACCCGGATAGGCCCCGGATACTCCCCGGATCACAGAGCGCTTTTCAGGTGATTGAAAAGAAACGAAAACCCGGAGACCCCGGAGACCCCGGATACTTTTCACGCGCGCGTGCGCATTTTTTTATGCGTGTGATTTTCGAGGCGTTCCAAAAAATATTTTTCTTACGCGCGAGGAAAAAGTATCCGGGGTCTCCGGGGTCTCCGGGTTTGTTAGGTTTATCAGTGATTTAAAAAGTGCAAAGGTTCCGGGTTTTGATCCGGGGAGTATCCGGGGTCGATTTTCAGCGCTGGTCAGCATGGGGGAATGGGTATGGGGTCGCTTCAAACGCAACGAACGCTGCAGCAATGGGGTGCATGGCTGCGCGGTAGTTCGGTAGGGCTTGGGTATGGAATCAACGTGCTGGCCAAAGTGCGTGGCGGTGGCGTGCCGCTGCCGCCGATCAGCGATGACCAGGGCGTTCGTGTCGATCAGGTGGTGGCTATCCTGAAGCGGTTCAACTACGAGCAATACCGGTGCATCAAGCTGGCGTATGTTGAGCTGAAATCAAACCGGGCGATTGGGCGTGAACTTTGCGTTGGCTGGAATACGGTGCAGCGCCGAATTGAGGCTGCTGAAGAGTGGATCGGGCTGCAACTCGGAACCCACTAAAAAGTTGTTGACCGGTGGGTCATGCACAGGTAAAAAGTGCTCACTCTGCGGTTTTCGCCGCACAACAAAAAGCCCGGCCACTGCGCCGGGCTTTTTCGTTTCTGATCTCCTCCATGTTCCCCGCCGCGTGCGGGGTTTTTTATTCTTGGGCGATGCAATGACGCTGGAAAACTGCCGAGTATGCCGCGTGGCGGTAACCGAAGATTCTCGCGGGAAGACGTCGATCATCTCTTTGGTCGACGACGGTGCTGAGAACCCAGTGCCCTTGATCGAGCTGACTATTGCCGGCGATGTTGCTGAGGCCTTCCCGCTGGGCAAGCGTTTTGCAATTACCGTGAAAGAGATCTGAAAAAAGTCTCTCCGTTCTTGCCCGCCTGTGTGGCGGGTTTTTTATTTAAGAGCCCAATGCGCGTGACTCCAGAGCCAGAAACCAGCAGCCAGATCAGCAAGATTCTGGCGGAATCCGGCTTCGGTTATCTGTGGCTTGTTGTTTTGGCTGTTTGGGGTGGAACCGCCAACTACATTTCTCGACTCAAGAAGTCGAAGGCGGCTTTTTCCGTGATTGAGCTGGTTGGCGAATGGACCATCAGTGGCTTCGCTGGTGTTGTGACTGCGCTTTGCTGCTACTCGATGGGTTGGGACTGGTATCTGACCGCTGCGGCTACCGGCATCGCTGGTCACATGGGGGGTCGGGCTATCGGTCTGGCTGAGCACTGGTTTACGAATCGAATCCCCAGATGAGCTCGACCAACTTCAACGGCGCCGTTGATCTGATTCTGGCGCATGAGGGTGGCTACTCAAACGATCCGGCCGATCCTGGCGGTGAGACGAATTACGGGATCAGCAAGCGCGCTTTCCCCGGCATCGATATCAAGAAGCTCACGCGGCTGCAGGCGATCGAGCTGTATCGGGAGCACTACTGGCAGCCGTTGAAGTGTGACCAGCTGCCATCAGGCACTGACCTGATGGCATTCGATGCAGCGGTTCAGCACGGCGTCCCTACAGCGGCAAAGCTGCTGCAACAGGCGGCCGGCGTTGTCGCAGATGGGCACATTGGACCAATCACCATGGCAGCAGTTACGAAACAGGGAACCTGCCGGGAGTTTGCGGCACGGCGTATGGAGCTTTACGCCAGCCTTAATCACTTCAAGCGATTCGGTGGCGGCTGGTCTCGCCGCCTTATGACTATTTTCGAGCGGGCTATCGCCCTCAGGAGCCAACTGTGATCGACGCAGACATGATCCAGAAAGGTGTAGAGGTTGCGGCCTATGTCATTGCCGGCGCATCTGCTGTTGCTGCAGTTTTCCCTAACCCGAAAGTCAACGCGGTGCTTCTGATTCTTCGGAAGATCGTTGACTGCCTCGCCATCAACGTCGGCAACGCGAAGAATGCTAAGCCGGAACAAAAGGATCAACTGAAATGATCTACACCAAGCGCACCCGCCTGATCGAAACGGGAATCTTTCTTTCGGTTCTGTGCCTTTTGGTGTTCGCCGGTGCGGCCAAGGCCGCAGAGCTGGGCTGGACACTGCCGACCACCAAGGCCAATGGCGAACCCGTTGCTGAAGGTGAGCTGACCGCAATCACGGTCTACAGCGGCGCCAGCAAGCTCGCCACGTTGGGCGGCAGCGAGACGCGTTACACCGTGCCGAGTTGTACAGCGCGCACCTATCACGTCACGGCGTCGATTGGGGATTTCGAGAGCGCTGCCTCTAACACCGCCAGCACGGTCCCCCTCGCGAGTGAATGCCGCCCCCAGGCGCCAAGCGGCCTTGGTATTGCCGCATCCCCCTGATCCGCTTGTTTGTTAGAGGCTGCTGATTCGTGGGCGTTCTCGGAACGGCGGTTGTTTACAACCATGAGAGCACGGGCGCTACTCCGGGTGCGCTCGCGATTGGTGGTGATGTCCCTGCTGGATCGCAGATTGCCATCATCCTCATCCGCTTTGATGGCAGCAGCACTACAGTCTCGATAACAGGGCTGTCGGCATCTTTTGGCGATGTCATATTCCTGGGTCAGACAGACGGCTTTGATTCGAACTGCGCGCTGGCTTACGTCGAGGTTGAAGACTTTGGCTCTGGCCACACGATCACGCCGACCTTCAACGAAAACGCGTTCTACGATCAACGAATTTTCGGCATCGTATTCATTGACGGTGTGGACACCAGCACCGAAGCGGCATGGCTCCGTGATTGGGATGTTAAGTACAGCAATGGCGTCGCCACTTCGACGGTCGACACGGAAGAAGGCGACGTTGTTTTAAGCGGGCTCGGCAACTACGCGCAAACTCCGCCAACCCCTGCTGACACAACATCGATCATCGCGCCGGACGGGATCTCAAGTATTCAGCAGCGTGTCGTGATCTTGGATGACGCCGCGAGCGGAACAGCTTCATTCTCATCGGGGGATAGCTACGGCTCGGCGTCTGCAATATCTATTATTTCGGGTGGGTCGACCGATACCGTCATCGAGGCAGATGCGGAATCAGTAACAATCAGCACAAGTTCCGCTAATGTCTCGCTGAATAAGACGGTCAGTGGAGCGGTTGAGACAATTTCGGTCTCGACGTTCATCGCTGCGCCATCACTCAGATTGAATGCCGTAGCAGAACAGATATCCCTTGGCACGTTTCTGTCGATGGTGTCGTCGAATAGATCGATCTCGGCTCAGGTCGAGTCAATCGAACTAGTCGCCGCCGATGCGACCGTGGCTGCGGGCGTGGCTATCGGCGTTCTCAGCGAACAGATTCAGGTTAGTTCACTACACGCAACCGTAGCGATCGACATCGCCATCGACGCTCAGCGCGAGAGCCTGATGCTGTCTAGCTTGAGCGCACAGATTGGTCTGGCAAAGAACATTGGCGCCAATCTTGAAAGCCTGACGATCACGCCATTTGGCGCGACACTGGTAATCGATGGCGGGGTATCGGCTCACCTAGAGCAGCTGACCCTGTCGACGTTCAAGGCCGTGATTGATAGTGCTGTTCCGCCGATCCTCGTTTCCGGTCTGGAATACACGATCAGTGGCGAAAAGATTCACTACACCATGCCGGTAAGCCGGCTGCATTTCACTTTCAGGAGCTGATCATGGCTGCCGGCGACATCACCTATTTCGATCAGTGGCTGGTCGATGTTCAGGAAGCGCTGCACGACCACGAAACCGACACGTTCAAACTGGGGCTGATCACATCTGGTGTAACGCCGGCTGCGACCACGTCCGATCCGCGTTGGGGCGCTGGTGGCGGTACGAATTTGTCGAGCAGCCAAGTGACGCCGGGCGGCAACTATTCCAGCGGCGGCCCAACGATGGCTAATCCAACAGTCACGCTGACCGGTGGCGCTGGCGTATTCGATGCCGATGATGTGTCCATCGCACAACACGCTAGCAACCCGAACAATGCGCGCTGGGGAATCATCTACAACGACACCGACACCGGCAAGCGTGCCGTTGGCTTCGTTGATCTTGGCGCCACTATCGACCTAACTGCTGGCACGTTTTCTGTTGCATGGAATGCGTCCGGCATTGCATCGATGAACCAGGCATAGGGCGAAATCATGGCCAATAGCGCTGCTATCAATCCGACTGCTGAACAGCAGGCATCGCGCAACATCTCTCGCATCCGCACGTTGCGAGCCTGTATCGAGAAGAACCTGGCGCGAGGCAAGACCGAGAAGGTCGCACAGCTTCAGTCAGAGCTGAATCGCCGCATGGCAGCGGTCGCTGCACTCAAGGCTGAACTGGATTCGCTGTAATGGCCGGCACTGCGCCACAGATTCGCGAGATAACTACCGATGAGGTGCGGGTTATCTCTGTCGATTTCTCAGGGATGCTCGAGGGTGATGAGCTACTGACCGGCTCGCCGGATGTTCAATCACCAGGCGATCTGACGATATCGAATGCGCAGGTCAACTCTACGGCTGTTGAAATCAATGCCGCGCTGGTGCCAGCGGGTATGGCCGTGCAGTTTCAGGTTGAGCCATCGGTTGCTGGTCCGTACAAGATTGAGATTGTCTGCAGTACAGACGGCGGTCAAACGCTTGAGGGCACGATCAATCTGCGCGTCAAGCAGAGCAAATATTGATGGGCTGTGGCTGCAAAGAGCGCCGAGAGCAGATCAAAAAGTGGAGTCGCATTGCTTATGAGCGAGCGCGTGGAATCCTCAAGCCAAGAGCGACTGATAGCGGCTCTGGATCGGCAGACAGTAGCAATCGGTCAGTTGGTCGCAGTCGTCGCGGATCTGCTCGCCAACCTGACTGACGACGACGTTCAAGAAGGGGTGCGGGTCGATTTGAGCGGCAGACCGCTCTGAGCGTGAATAGAGCCTATGGAGCGCGTGCTGCCTACCACTATCTCTACGACACAAGGCGTTGGAGAAATGGGCGGAAGCGGCACCTTTCACTGCATCCGCTATGCGTTGATTGCAGGAAGTTACAACGAACCACGCCGGCATCGATCGTCGATCACAAAATCCCACATAAGGGCGACGAGAGACTCTTCTTTGATGAGAGCAATTGGCAGTCGCTATGCAAGAAGTGCCACGACAGTCACAAGCAGCGCCTTGAGAAATCTGGCGTAGCTATAGGCTGTGAGCAATCCGGGCTTCCGATAGACCCAGCGCATCACTGGTACAGGCCGGGGGGGTAGGTCGAAAGTTCAAAACCGATCCCTTTGGCAAC
>Ga0315910_10001374_pt1 | contig 22478 bp, 16 predicted proteins | sample EdamamesoilMG_FD_204470 | JGI IMG/M metagenome (GOLD analysis project Ga0315910, IMG submission 204470) | Garden soil microbial communities collected in Santa Monica, California, United States - Edamame soil | ecosystem: Environmental > Terrestrial > Soil > Garden | place: USA: California... | reverse complement strand
CACGTTCGCGCTGCGCGACCTGCCGCGCGAGGCCCCCGATCAGCTCGCCCAAGAAGGCGTGCGCTGCGATCCGGACCCGACCTTGTGCGAGGTCGGCGACGTCGGCTGCGAGCTCGATCTCGGCACGCTCTACCGGCCGGCATCGAACTACACCTCGGGTGCCCGGCCGGGGCTCCTTCGAGGCTTGTTCGGCTTCATCATGCTGACGAGCGGGCAGGTGGTCGTGATCGACGTCGACGACTTCGACGCCCCCTGCCGTCGCCCGATCAGAGCCAACGCGACCGACATCGAGGATTCGCGCGGTTGCTTCGGCGACGACGTCACGGTGCCGTACTACACGCGCGGCATCGCGGGCGAGGCGGCGCCCGGTGAGAGTCCAGACGGTTCGCCGACGGTCACCAACGAGGTGAGCTGCAGCATGGTGTCCCCGCACCGGCCCCGATCGCAGTCGGTCGGCGTGGCGAGCTCCACCACCGGCGTCGGTGCGCCGTCGCTGAAGTCCCTGCCGCGCTTCAGCTCGCAGGGAACGCCCGTGCCGCCCACGCCGCTCCAGCGGCCGAAGGTCCTCGCCGTCGATGGCGAGCCGCTCGAAGACGGCGGGACGCCGGAGCCGCCGTCGGTCTACGTGGGCACGGCCCTCTACGAGAAAGGCCGCTCCGGAGCAGAGCTGCCGACCGATCCGACGGCCGACGAGGAGCTGTCGGTCACGCTGCCGTTCGTCGAACCCCGGTCTTACCTTGCGGCCGACTCCTTTTCGCTCACCTACGAAGGCCGGGTCACGGCGGACGGAACGGGCGGTTTTCTCACGCCGATCGTGGCCGCCGAGCTGCCGGACGGCGCGGGCGTCGGCGCCAAATGGTCGTTCGAAGACGGCGCGGCGTACTTCTGTGGCAGCGGTGTGTACGACATCGAGATGATGCGCGACTACGGCGAGAACGAGCTCGGTATTTCCGGATCGGACCTCGATGAGTTCGCCACGACGCACGCCGACTACGTTCAGGTCACCGACGGCTTTCCGGTCGTCACCGACACCTACTGGCTCTCCGAACGGGGTCAAGACTGCGGCGGTCGCGCAGCCTGCTATTCGGCGTTCGGCCGGAGCGATCTCGCCGACCTCGAGGTGAGCCGCGATCTGACGATCACCAAGGCGTTTCAGGACCGACTGCTCGTGAAACCGCGCCGCGGAACGGGGGACGATCTCGAGCCGATCTTCAAACAATGCACGCGTTGCGACGCCAACCCCGATTCTCCGGAATGCTCGACCGAAGCCGGGCCGAAGGACAAGCTCACCCTGCTCTGGGAGCACTGCTTCCCGGGCGGGGTTCGCTATACCGTGCGCGCCTCCAACCAGTGGGTGCTCGGTTCGTCGCGCTCGATGCACGACGTGACGGCACGGCCGATCCCGGGCCGGACGGAGCCGCCGCTCTACGAATGCGCGCGTGACTGCAACCCGAAGACACGTTTGCTTCGCTCGCGGGCGTTCGAGATTTCGTCGAGCGTGGATTGCGAAACCCAGGACCCGCCCTGCGGCGTCGGGCGCGTGACCGACGGCACCGCGGTGTGCACCTACGATCCGACGGCCGGCACCCCCGGCGACCAGGGCATCAAGCTCGACGACCCCGGCGGCGGAGCCCGCTGCATCTTCGAGAACATGGTCGGGCGGTTCGCGGTCTATCGCGGGCTCTGGACCAGCCTGCGGGGCATGTCGTTCAGCTGGCAGACGGGCGGGGGGTTCACGCCGATGCTCGGCGCGCTCACCGCGCAGTCGGTCGCGGTGCTGCCTCAGAGCATGAGCTACGTTCCCGAGTTCGAGAGCATCGCCATCGTGGACGCTTCGAGCCTCGGACTTTCCCTGATGAGCCTCGACACGTTGACCATCAACGCGGAGTGGCCGGTCTACTGAGGGCGCGCTCCCACCGCGGTCCGCCATGAACGCCAAGGCGACGCCCGTGATGCAGCAGCACGCGGCAGCGAAGCGCGCGTATCCGGACGCGATCGTCTTTTTTCGGCTCGGCGATTTCTACGAAATGTTCGGCGAGGACGCGGTCCTGGCCGCCCGCCTCCTCGATCTGACGCTGACGAGCCGCAATCGCGGCAAGCCCGACGAGATCCCGATGGCCGGCGTGCCCCACCACGCGGCGCAGGGCTACCTGGCCCGCTTGCTCGCCGCCGGCCACAAGGTCGCCATCTGCGAACAGCTCGCGGATCCCTCGAAGGTGAAGGGGATCGTCCCGCGCGACGTAGTGCGCGTGGTGACCCCCGGGCTCGTCACCGATCGCGACCAGCTCGACGCGAGCACGAACAACTATCTCGCTGCGGTTCACGTCGCGCTCGGGGGCGTGGGGTTTTCTCTGTTCGACCTTTCGACCGGGGAGCTTTCGGCGGCGACGGTGGCCGACCCCGCGGCCCTTCTCTCGGAGGTGTCGCGCGCCGCCGCGCGGGAGATCCTCGTCGGTTTCGACGCGGGGCTCGAGCCGGAGGCTCAGGCCGGGACGCTGGCCGCACTCCGGGCGCTGCGCGTGGGGGTGATTCGCGAGGACGCGCCGCTCGACGAGTCCGGCGCGCTCGCGGCGCTCGGCGACCTCGCTCGCGACGCGGCGTCGCTGCCGGCGAGCACCCGACTGGCGCTCGGGCGCGTGCTGCGTTTTGCCCGCGCCTGCAGCCCCGGGGTCGAGCTCCCGGTGCGGCGCATCGCGCGCTGGGATCCGCAGGCGACGCTCGTCATCGACCTGACGGCGCAGGCCCATCTCGAGCTCGTCGAGAGCCCGGGCGGACGGGCGGCCACCCTGCTCGGCGTGCTCGACGCGACGAAAACGGCGCTCGGCGCGCGCCTCCTGCGGCGCTCGATCCTGATGCCGCTCGCCAACGTCGCCGACATCCGGCGGCGCCTCGACCGGGTCGAGATCTTCGTGCAAAACCCGCGGCTTCGCGCGGATCTTCGGGAGGCGCTCGGGGAAGTTTCGGATCTCGAGCGGCTTTCGACACGCGCGGCGCTCGGGGAGGCGACCCCGCGCGACCTCGGTTCGCTGCGCGACGGTCTGATCGCCGGTGCGCGCACCGCCGAGCTGCTCGTGACGCTCACGGAGCCCGCTGCCCGCGAGGCGCTCGGTCTCGGCGCGGACGCCGTCGACGTCGTGGCGGACCTCGCCGCCGAGCTCGATCGCGCGTTGATCGAGCGCCCGCCGGCACAGCCGAAGGACGGCGCGGTGTTTCGCAGCGGCTACGATCCGGAGCTCGACGAGCTGGCGGCGCTCGAGAAGAGCGGCGCGGAACGCATGGTCGAGCTCGAGGGGCGACTCCGGCAAGACACCGGCATCGCGAGCCTCAAGTTGCGATTTACCCGTGTTTTTGGCTGGTACATCGAGGTGACGCGGGCTCACGCGGCGCGCGTGCCCGAGCATTTCCGGCGCAAGCAAACGGTGGCGAGCGGCGAGCGCTACACGACGCCGGAGCTCGACGAATTGGCCGATCGGATCCTCCACGCCGAGGAGCGCCACCGGGAGCGCGAGCTTTCGCTGCTGAAGCAGCTGGTCGTGCGCGCCGGCGCTCAGAGCGAACGGATCGGGGACCTCGCGCGCCGTCTCGCGCGCTGGGACGTCGCGAGCACCCTCGCCGACGTCGCGCACCGCCATGACTACATCCGCCCGACGATCGACGACTCGGACGCTATCGTGATCCGCGACGGCCGCCACCCCGTCGTCGAACGGCTGGCCGCGCGAGGTCGCTTCGTCCCGAACGACTGCACGCTGTCGCTCGACGCCGAGCGGCTGTGGCTCGTCACCGGGCCGAACATGGCGGGCAAGAGCACCTTCCTGCGTCAGGTGGCGCTCACCGTCGTGCTCGCCCAAATGGGGAGCTACGTGCCGGCGCGCAGCGCGCGGATCGGCCTTTTCGATCGCGTGCTTTCGCGCGTCGGGGCGAGCGACAACGTCGCGCGCGGCGAGAGCACCTTCATGGTCGAGATGCGGGAAACGGCAGAAATCCTGCGCTCGGCGACCCGTCGCTCGCTGGTCATTCTCGACGAGATCGGCCGCGGCACGAGCACCTTCGACGGGCTGGCCATCGCGTGGGCGGTGGCCGAGCATCTCGACGACGCCGTCGGTTGCCGGGCCCTGTTCGCCACCCACTACCATGAGCTCACGGAGCTCGCGGGCTCGAGTCGGCACATCGCGAACGTGAGCGTGAGTGCGCGGGAGCTCGCCGAGGACGTCGTGTTCCTCTACCGGCTCGAACGGGGGGCTGCGAGCCGGAGCTATGGCGTTGCGGTGGCCAAGCTCGCGGGGCTTCCGGAGTCCGTGCTGGCCCGGGCGCGCGCGATCCTCGGGACGCTGGAAGCCGGGCAGCGGCGCGCGGCGACGCCCGCGGTCTCCCAGCTCGGCTTGTTCACGCCCACGGCCGAGGCGGCCGATCCGGCGAGCCGTGAAATCGTCGAGACGGTGCGAGCGCTCGATCCCGACCGCCTGACCGGCATCGACGCGTTGCAGCTTCTCGCGCGGCTCAAGGCTAAGCTCCGCTCATGAGGCTCGCGGCCCCGACCCTTCTTTCGCTCGTGACCTTGCTGTCGGCGTTCGAGGTCGGGGCGGAGCCCGTCGCGCCGGCCAAGGGCGGCGCCGTGGTCGACGTTCCCGGCACGGAACCGCGCGTGCTGGTCGAGCTCCGAGGTCCGGCGGGCGCCGCCTTCATGCGCGAAAACGCCCACGGATGGGGCTCGGTCTGTCACGCGCCGTGCCGCGCGCGCGTGCCCCGCGGGGAGCAGTACAAGGTGCTCGTGCCGGGTTGGCGCCCGACCCACGCGTTCGATTTTTCCGAAAGCTCGAGCGCGGTCCGCCTCGATCTCACGCGCGCGAGCGAGGTGAAGTCGGTCCTCGGCCAGTCGCTCGGGTGGCTCGGCATCGCGGCGATAGTCGGGGGGTTGATCACGGTCGCGGTGGTCGACACGAAGGCAGGCGATACCGCGGGGCTCGTGATCGCGGGTGGCGGTGCGCTGTCGCTCGGCATCGGCATCCCGCTCGCCATCAGCGGTGCCTACAGCAGCGTGACCCCCACGCCGATTGCCCCGACGGCCCGGCTGTTTGCCGTGCGTGGTGCGTTCTGAGTCGGGCCGCTCAGCCTTCGACGGTCAGCGTGAACGGAGCCGTGGCGCGCCCGGTGATCACGAGCACGCGCACGATGGCGGCGAGCGCGTACGACTCACGGAGTGGCACGTCGAGCACCACGGGCGGGGCCTCCGAGTAGTCGAAGGCGACGCGCGCCGTCACGCCGTCCGGTGCGTCGAGCGTCACGTGGCGCGCCTGCTCGTCGAGGACCACGAAGACGAGCCCATACGCCGCGAGAGTGTCCTCGTAGCTCGTCCCCGTTTCGACGATCGTCGGCACGACCTTCCCGGCCAGATCGAAGGCATCGAAGGCGTAGCCGCTCGCCGGATCGTCGAGGAACACGGACAGGGCCATGTCGGTGAAGACACGGAACCCGTCGTGGGGATCGCCGGTCGCCGCGAGCGCGGCGTCGATCCCGTCCCACTCGACGAGGGGCTCCATCGTGATCGCCGAAAGGAGCTCGGCGCCCCCGCGCTCCCAGAGGTAGGTGCCGAAGAGCAGGCCGGCACCGTAGTCGAAGCTGCGCGGGTCCTCGACGCCGGGACCCCAGGCCACGTTGGGCCCGTCGAGGAACCCCTCGAGCCAGGCCTGATCGGTGAAGAAGCCGTTCACGGTCATCGCGGCCTGGGCGAGCGTCTCGTCGACCCAGACCGCCTCGTCGGCGTCGTAGCCGCGATGGATGGCGTGGGCGGACTCGTGGGCGGCGATCGAGAGCGCGCGATCGGTGTGGAGCGACATCAGGAGTGGACCGTCGAGGTGAAGCTCCACGTCATCGCACCAACTGCAGAGGTAGCCGTCGCCGGCGCCCCCCGAATTCACGACGAAGATCGGAAGTTTGTCGCCCATCAGGCGGCCTTCGTTCAGAGGACCCGCAAGCGCACCGAACACGAGCTCGTCCGTGGGGAGGACGCCGAGGTCCGGGCGAAAGCTCGACGACCGGCCACGCACTTCGTAGCCGGCCATGAAGGCGTTCACTTCGGACTGGGTGAAGGGCTGCTCCCAGAGCTCGTCCGCCACGTAGACGAGCGTCCGTTCACCTTCGGCGCGGCACGTCGCGGTCATTTCGCGCGGCATGTGGGTGCCGAAGTCGTAGACGAGCGTCGTGCGCTTCTCGCCGTAGCAGGGCGAGCTCGTGTAGTCGGGATTCGTGCCGCCGCCGGTGCCGCCGGTCGAGCCCCCCGTGCCACCGGTCGTCGAGCCGCCGGAGCCACCGGTCGTGGACCCGCCGGTGCCGCCGGTCGTCGAGCCGCCCGAGCCGCCGGTTCCACCCGAATTAACCGGTTCGAGCGGATCGCTACCGCACGCAATACAAATGAGGAAGGGGAGGGCGCGCGGAGCGAACGAGCGGAGCGCAGCCATCGAGCTTCGAGGATAGCAAATCTCTCGAGACGAGCCCTGACGAGCGTTTTTTCGGGCGAAGAGTCAGCGCCTCCTCGGTGGCAGCGGGGCCGGTGGCGTCGCGGTGCGGCCGTCCTCGGGCCACGCGTGGCGCGGGTAGCGCCGCATCAGCTCACGGCGAACGGACGGGTAATGGCGCTGCCAGAAGCCTGCGAGATCCGTGGTCACCTGCACCGCGCGTTGATTGGGTGCGAGCAGATGGAGCGTGAGCGGTAGCCGGCCGCCGAGGATCCGCGGACCCTCGGCGGAGCCGAAGAAGTCCTGGAGCCGTGACTCGATGTAGGGCGCGCGGCCGTGCTCGTAGTGCACGGTGACGCTGCGCCCTCCGGCGAGCCCGAGGCGCTCCGGTGCTTCCTTCTCGAGCAGGCGACGCCGATGCTCCGGGAGTGACGCCGTCACGAGCGAGAGCCAGTTCGAGCGCTCGAGCTCGGCGAACGACGCCGCGTCGGCGCAGGCGCTCGCGAGGGCCGCGTCGAGCAGCGAAGCCGCGTCGGCCGGCAGCTCGTCGCTCGGGAAATGCTCGGCGAGCAGGCCGAGGCGCACGCCGAGCTCGAGCGCGGGCGCACTCCGCAAGAAGCGCGAAGGTTCGGCGCGCGCAGCCGCGAGGAGCGCTTGGCCGGTGGTCTCCGACGGCGTCGCCAGCGTTCGCGTCTCGTCGAGCAGGAGCGCTCCCCAGCGCATGCTGGACACTCGCTCGACCCGCTCGCCCTCGGTCGAGAAGACGACGTCGTCCCGGAGCTCCACGCGCGCGGGATCGAGCTCGTAGAGCAGGTCCTCGTCGACCGCGCTGACCGAGCGCACGATGGTGCCCCGCCCGCGGTCCTCCGCGTCGACGGCCACGAAGAGCATCGCGTCGTGGACCACGCTGTCGTCCGACAGGCGCGCGAGCTTGCCGTTCGCAAGCACGAGGTCCGGCTCGCCGCGCCGCCGCCGCCGCGCGACGCGGTCGGGGAAGGCGGCGAGGATGCAGGCGAGGAGCGCCCGTTCGTGCCGGTCTTCTCCGTTCGGAGGCTCGCCCGAGGGCCGGACGAGGCGCGTGATCTGGCGCCGTGCTCGTTCGACGCGTTCGACGCCGCGGCCGTCGAGGCCGATCGCGCGCAAACGGTGACCCTCGAAGCGGGCATCTTCGGCCTCGCGGAAGAGATCGGCTTGTTCGAGCGGATCCGAGGGCCCCGAGGCGTCGTTGCGGCGCCTGCCCCGCCCGCCGCCGAACTCTGCCCGCGCGGAGGAACGGATGTCGCGCTCGCCGAGCAAAGCGGCGACGAGGGCCGCGTCGTCGGCGACACCGCGGCGCTCGCCCTCCGCGACGAGGCGCCCGAGTCGAGGGTGCAGCGGCAGCTCGAGCATCCGGCGTCCGAGCTCCGAAAGCTCCCCGGCGCTTTCGAACGCACCGAGCTCCCCGAGCAGGGCACGCGCCGTCTCGAGGCTGGCGGGAGGGGGCGGCGTCAGCCAGCGGATGTCCTGGGCCGTCGTCGGCCCGAACGCGGCGAGGACCAGCAGCGCTTCCGACAGGTCAGCGCGCGCGATCTCGGGCGCGTCGTACTCGGGCCGGCCCATGAAATCGGCCTCCGTGTAGAGGCGCATCACGAACCCCTCGCGGGTGCGGCCGGCGCGACCGGCGCGCTGCTTGGCCGACGCGCGGCTCACCTTCGCGGTCAACAGGGTCGGGAGGCCCGTCCACGCCGAGTGGGCCGCCACCCGCGCGAGCCCCGAGTCCACCACCGACGACACGCCCGCGATGGTGAGCGACGACTCGGCGACGTTGGTCGAGAGCACGACTTTCCGCTGGGCGGCGGGCTCGACCGCGCGAGCTTGTTCCGCGACCGTGAGATCGCCGTGGAGGGGAAGGACGGCGAGCCGCCGCTCGCGTCCGAGCGTTTCGAGCGCCTCGCCGGCACGGCGGATCTCGGCCGCGCCCGGCAGAAACACCAGCACGTCGCCGTCGGCACTTCGATCGAGGCAGGTACGGACCGCACTCGTGACCTGCTTCTCGAGCGGACGATCATCGAGCCGGGGAAGGTGCTCGACGGTGACGGGAAAGAGCCGGCCCTCGCTGGTCAGGCGCGGTGCGCCCCCCAGATACTTCGCGATCGGTTCGCCATCCAAGGTCGCGCTCATGACCAGGAGAACGAACGGCGCCCCCGCGGCGCGCCGGCGCTCGAGCAGCGCGAGCAGGAGGTCGCTTTCCAGGTGGCGCTCGTGAAACTCGTCGAGCACCACCGCGCCGACACCCCGAAGCTCTCGCTCGGCGAGCAGCTTCCGGAGCAGGATGCCCTCGGTCACGTAGCGGAGGCGCGTCTTCGGTCCGGCAACCTCTTCGAAACGCACGCTGTACCCGACGGCGTCGCCGAGCCGCACCCCGCGTTCCCGCGCCACGCGTTCGGCGGCCATCCTCGCGGCCAGGCGCCGCGGCTCCGTGACCACCACCTCGCCGCCGCCGAGCGCTTCCATCAGGGCCCACGGCACGCGTGTCGTTTTGCCGGCACCCGGTGGCGCTTCCAGCACGAGGACCCCCTGCTCCAGGGCCGTGCGCGTGATGTCGCCGACGAGGGCGTCGATGGGAAGGAGGTCCAAGGTCGTGACGGAGCTTCTACCAAGACCGTCCCCGCCGCTCTACACTGCGGAGCGATGGCTCGCCGCGCTGCGCTGTTCGACATGGACAAGACGCTGATCAAAAAGGACAGCGCGGGCCTCTACACGCGTTATCGCCGCGATCAGGGAGACGTCGGACTGAAAGACGCGCTCCAGGTCGGCTGGTGGATGGCCCAGTACACGCTCGGTGTCATCGACGCGCCGCGTGTCGCCCTGCGCGCGCTCGAGCATTTTCGCGGCAAGGAAGAGCGCTGGCTGCTCGAAACCTGCGAGGTCTTTTTTCGAGAGTACATGCTGAAGCACGTCCAGGACGCCGGGCGCGCCGCCGTGGAACGCCACCGCGCCCAAGGCGACTTCGTGGCCATCGTGACGGCGGCAACGGGTTACGCCGCACGGCCGCTTGCCCGCGAGCTCGGTATCGACTGCGTCGTGTGCACCGAGCTCGAGATCGAGGACGGGCGCTTCACCGGCCGTGCGATCGAACCCTTGTGCTACGGCAGCGGCAAGCTCGAGCACGCACGGCGGGTCAGCGAGCGCGAAGGGTTCAGCCTGCCCGACTCGACGTTCTACAGCGACAGCATCACCGATCTCCCGCTGCTCGAAGCCGTCGGCGCGCCGGTGGTCGTGAACCCCGACGTCCGGCTGCTTCGTCAAGCCAAGAAGCGCGGTTGGACAATCGAGCGCTGGTAGCTCGACGCTCGCCTGAACTTCGCCCGCGCTTCGTCTATCGTCGCCGTTCGCCGTCGAGCAGCAGGTAGCGCAGGCGCCCGACGATCACGTCCAGCGCTTCGGCGTTCTCGCCGCCTTCCGGCACGATCAGGTGCGCGTGGCGTTTGCTCGGCGCGACGTGAAGCAGGTGCATCGGCCGCACCGTGCCGTAGTACTGGGCCTGGATGGCGTCGATTCCCCGCTCCCGGTCGACGATGTCGCGGCGGATTCGCCGCAGGAGTCGGATGTCGTCGTCGGTGTCGACGAAGATCCTGAGATCGAAGGCGTCTCGAACGGCGGCGACCGCAAAGAGCAAGATGCCCTCCACGACGACGATCCGTCCGGGCTCGACGTGGCGGGTCTCGAGCCGGCGCGTGTGAGTGGCAAAGTCGTAACGCGGGCACTCGACCGAGTTGCCGCGGCGGAGCTCGCCGAGGTGGGTCACGAGGAGGTCGTTGTCGAGAGCGTCCGGCTCGTCGTAGTTGACGAGCTCCCGTTCGCTCTTGGGGATGTTCGAGCGATCACGGTAGTAGCCGTCGTGCTCGATCATGGCGACGCGGTCGCCGAGCTCGCGCTGGATGCGTCGGGCGAGGGTGGTCTTCCCGCTACCGGTGCCGCCGGCGATGCCGATGAAGAGGGGCGAACCCGCATCGCTCACGAGCTCCGCTGCCATGGGCTCCGATTTTCGCAGCCGGGCGCACGCGCCGCCACGGATTTCGTCGGCCTTTACAACCTTCCGCCTCGCCCGTACGGTCCGCCCGCCTGATGGCGTCGCCACCCGAAAGACCTTTGGTCGAGGTTTTGGTGCTGGGTGCGGGGCTCACCGGCCTCCGCGCCGCCCTCTCGCTCGAAGCGGCCAACGTCCCCTACGTCGCCATCGAGCGGAACGACCGGGCCGGCGGGCACGCGGTGACGGTGCTCGACGAGGGGTTTCGCTTCGATCGTACCGGGCACCTCTTGCACCTCCGCGACCCGGTGCTGCGCGAGGAAGTGCGCGCGTTTCTCGACGGGGATTGCCTGGAGGTCGAGCGGAAAAGCGTGGTGTGGTCGAACGGCGTCTACACTCGCTACCCGTTCCAGGCGAACACGTTCGGGCTACCACCCGCCGTTTCGTTCGAGTGCGTGATGGGCTTTCTCGAGGCGCATTTCGCAACCGAAAAGTCGCCGCCGCGGAGCTTCGAGGACTTTTGTCTGTCGCACTTCGGCGCCGGCATCACGCGCCACTTCATGCGCCCCTACAACGAAAAGCTCTGGGGCGTGCCACTCGACCAGATCACGAGCGCGTGGTGTCAGCGCTTCGTGCCGTTGCCGGCGCTGTCGGACGTGATCGGCGGCGCTCTCGGCCTGAGGGGCCCGGAGCTCGGATACAATCAGCGTTTCCTCTACCCGCGCCTGGGCATCGGCGAGCTGCCGAAGGGGATGCAGCGCGGGGTGTCACGGCTCGAGCTCGGCCGGTCGCCGCGGCGCATCGACCTCCGGACCCGTGCCGTCGAGTTCGACGACGCCCGCCAGCCGTTCGAGGTGCTTCTCAGCACCATCCCGCTGTCCGCGCTCCTCGCGCTCCTCGACCCGCTGCCGCCCGCGGTGCGAGCGGCGGCCGAAAAACTCCGTGCGACCCACCTCTACTATCTCGATATCGCGCTCGAGCACCGCCCGCGAACCGATTTTCATTGGGCGTACGTGCCGGAGACGAAGTACCCCTTCTACCGTGTCGGCGCCTACTCGCACTTTTCGCCGGATCTCGCGCCGCACGGCTGCGGCAGCCTCTACGTGGAGCTTTCGGACCGCTCGGCACCGGATCTTCCTGCCCTCTTGCCGGACGTCGTCCAAGGGCTCACCGAGATGGGCGTGATCGGCGGTCCGAGCGACGTTCGTTTCGCCCGCCTTCGCCGCATCGATCCTGCGTACGTGATCTTCGACCACGATTACTATCCGGCGCTCGCCACGATCGAACCGTTTCTCGCGGAGCAGCGCATCGTGTCCACGGGTCGCTACGGCGCCTGGAACTATTCTTCGATGGAGGACGCGCTCGTCATGGGACGGCGCGGCGTCGAGCAGGCACTGGCGATGCTCGGGACATGAGCACGGCCCCGCTCGTCTCGATCGTGATCCCCGTCTACAACGAGGAGGGGATCGTGCACTCCGCGGTCGTCGACCTGCGCGAGCGGCTCGCTCCGCTCGGCTTTTCGTACGAAATCCTGCTCGCCGAGAACGGCTCGCGCGACCAGACGGTGGCCGTGGTGAAGGATCTCTGCGGGCGATATCCCGAGGTCTCGTTGATCTCGGTGCCGGAGCCGAACTACGGGCGCGCCCTGCGCGCCGGTATCCGTGCGGCGCGCGGTCGCTTCGTGATCTGCGAGGAGATCGATCTTTGCGACGTCGGTTTTCATGCGCGGGCGCTGGATCTGCTCGGTAGCGGGCGCGCGGAGATGGTGATCGGCTCGAAGCTCCTCGACGGCGCTTCCGACCAGCGGCCGATGTTTCGCCACGCCGCGAGCATCGTCTACACCGGGCTGCTCCGCGTGCTCGTCGACTTCCGCGGGAGCGACACGCACGGGCTCAAGGCGTTCCGGCGCGACCGTGTGGCTCCGATCGCCGAAGCGTGCCTCACCGACCGCGACGTCTACGCGAGCGAGCTCGTGATCCGCGCCTATCGCGAAGGGCTCGAAATCGTCGAGATCCCGCTACGCATCGTCGAAAAGCGCCCGCCCTCGATCAATCTGCTGAAACGCGTCCCGAACGTGATCAGGAACCTCGGTCGCCTCACCTGGGCGATCCGCAGCGGCGGCAAGTAAGCTCAGTGCGCGGCGTTCCAGTCGCGGCCGCTCCCCACGTCCACCGTCAGCGGCACGGCGAGCTCACAGGCCCGTTCCATCGCCTGCTTGATCCGCGCTTTGGCCTCCGCGACTTCCTCGCTCGGCACCTCGAACACGAGCTCGTCGTGGACGGAGAGGATCATGCGCGAGCCGGGTGTCACCGGATCCTTCAGTGCCAGCATGGCGAGCTTGAGGACGTCGGCGGCGCTGCCCTGGATCGGCATGTTCATCGCGACCCGTTCGGCGGCTAGCCGCTCCGCACGATTCGCGCTCCTGATGCCCGGGACCAGCCGCCGGCGGCCGAGCAGGCTGCGCACGGTCTCGCCGCTGCGGGCGCGCTCCAGCGTCTCGTTCATGAAGCGCCGCACGCCCTGGTAACGCTGGAAATAGGCGGCGATGAAGCCGGCTGCCTCCGCCCGCGGCACCTTCAGGACCTTGGCGAGCCCGCTCTCGCCCTGCCCGTAGATGATGCCGAAGTTCACGGCCTTGGCCCGGGTCCGATGCTCGCGCGTGACCGCGTCTGCGCCGACCGAGAAGATTTCCATCGCGGTGCGCTGGTGCACGTCTTCCTCCGAACGGAACGCTTCGAGCAGCACGGGGTCTTGGGAGAGGTGAGCGAGCACCCTGAGCTCGATCTGCGAGTAGTCGGCGCTGACGAGCTCGGTGCCGGGGCGTGCCACGAATGCCGCGCGGATCTTGCGTCCGAGGGCGGTTCGAATCGGGATGTTCTGTAGGTTGGGATCGATCGACGAAAGGCGGCCCGTGGCGGCGACCGCCTGCTCCCAGCTCGTGTGCAGGCGCCCGCTGCTGCCGTCGACGAGCGTGGGCAGCGCGTCGATGTACGTCCCCTTCAGCTTCGTGATCTGGCGGATCTCGAGCACGATGCCGGGCAGCTCGTGCTCGTCCGCAAGCGCATCCAGCGTTTCGGCGTCGGTGGAGCGGGACGTTTTGGTGCGCTTCACCGGTTTCAGCGAAAGCTCGTCGAACAGGATCGTCTCCAGTTGTCGCGGCGAGTTCACGTTGAACTCGTGGCCCGCCGCGCGGTGGGCCTCCCGTTCGAGACGCCGGATCTCGGTCTCGCATTCTGCACCGAGCCCGGCGAGCACCTCTCGATCGAGCGCGACGCCTGCGAGCTCGAGGTCGACGAGCAGACGCGCGAGCGGCACCTCCACGTCGTCGAAGAGCTTCTCGAGTCCGGCCTCCGAGAGCCGGGGCCTGAGTCGCTCGGCGAAGCGCAGGGCGAAATCGGCACCCGCGGCGACGTATCCGGTGGCTTCGGCGCACTCGAGCTCGTCGAACCCGACCCGACGGCCGCGCCCGCGCGACGTGAGTGTTTCGAGGGCCGGCACCACGAGCCCGAGCTCGCGTTCGGCGAGCGCCTCGCGATCGTGGCGCGCCTCCGGGTCGATCAGGTAGCTCGCGAGCTTGGCGTCGAAGTCGAAACCCTCGACCTGCCGGTCTTTCCTGCGGAAAGCGACGCCGATGCGTTTGAGATCGCGCGCGACCTTCTTGACGTTCGGATCGGCGAGGAGCGGGGCGAGGATGGCGAGCACGTCGCCCTCGGCGAGCTGCTGCGGCGCACCGACGTAGCGGTGGCCGAGCGGCACGTACGCGGCTTTTCCCGGTTCGACCGCGAGCGAGAGCCCGACCAGGGCTCCGCGAAGCGCCGAGTCGTCGGGTGCGGTCGCGATCTCGAGTGCGACGCGCCCGCGCCGGCGTGCTGCCTCCACGAGTGACTCGAGCGCGCTTCGCTCGAGCACGGTTTCGTACTCGCCCTTCTCGGAGAGCACGCGGGCAGGAGCGGGGCGGACGTCGGCCGGGGCGCTCGGGCTCGCGCCGAGGGCGTCGAGCTCGGCGAGCTGGCGTCGAAAGCCGAGCTCGCCGTAGATGCCGCGCAGGGTTGCGGCGTCGCGCCCGCCAGGCCGCAGCCGATCCAGCTCGAACTCGATCGGGCAATCGTCCTTCAAGCTGACCAGGCGCCGGCTGAGCCGGGCGTCGCTCTCGTGGTTCGTGAGGTTCTCGCGCAGTCCCTTCTTCGGGATGCGAGCGAGGTTCGCGTAGATGCCGTCGAGCGTCCCGTGCTCGTTCAGGAGCTCGCGTGCCGTTTTCGGGCCCACGTGCGGCACGCCGGGGATGTTGTCGGAGCTGTCGCCCATCAGCGCGAGGAGATCGCCGAGCTGGTCCACGCGCACGCCGAAGCGCTCCTCGACCTCGGGGGTTCCCACGACCCGATCCCGCATCGTGTCCCACAGGATCACGTCCGGCCCGACCAGCTGCATCAGATCCTTGTCGGAGGCGACGATGACGGTCCGGAGCCCGCGAGCCCGGGCGAGGCGCACGGCCGTCGCGATCAGGTCGTCGGCCTCGACGCCTTTTTGCTGGTAGCAGGCGACACCGAAGGCGCGGACGATCGCCTCGCAGCGTGCGAGCTGGGGCACGAGATCGGCCGGCGCGGGCGGGCGGTGCGCCTTGTACTCGGGGTAGATCTCGCGACGGAAGGTGTCGCGACCGGCGTCCATCGCGATCGCGACGAGGGCAGGGCGGCGATCGCGAAACAGGCGCTCGAGCATCGTGACCGCGCCGTGCACCGCGTGCGTCGGCTCGCCCGACGGGCTCGTGAGTGGGGCGACGGCGTGGTACGCGCGGAGCACGTAGCTCGAGAGGTCGACGAGAAAGAGGACGTCGGGCGCTTCGGCGGGAAAGAGCTCGGTCGGCATCGAAAGAGTGATGTAGGGCGCTTGCGCACTCGCGCGAGGACGTTGCGGGCGCGAGAACGGCGGCATTTCTCGTGCCCCGTGCCGGAGTCCTAGCGTTTTTCTCCGAGTCCAGTTAACCTTTTCAGCGGTGGCTGAATCGATCCCTGCGCCCGCTACTCCGCCGGTCGCGCTCGTGGCCGGGAAGTACCGGGTAACCGACCTTCTCGGGCGAGGCGGCATGGGATCGGTCTGGGCAGGGGTGCACACGACGCTCGGCACGCGAGTGGCCGTGAAGTTCATCGACATCGAGCACGCGAGCAGTCGTGAGGCGCGGCAGCGCTTCGAGAACGAGGCCCGTGCGGCCGCATCGCTCCGCAGCAAACACGTGGTCGAAGTTTACGACCACGGTGTGACGGACGACGGCCGTCCCTTCATCGTGATGGAGTTCCTCGACGGGGAGCCGCTCGATCGGCGGCTCGATCGCGTGGGCCGGCTCCACGCCAAGGACGCGGCTCGCATCGTCGGCCAGGTGTGCCGGGCGCTGCAGAAGGCGCACGCCCAAGGCATCGTCCACCGCGATCTCAAGCCCGAGAACGTGTTTTTGGTGTGGGACGACGAAGACGGCGCCGACGTCGCCAAGGTCGTGGACTTCGGCATCGCCAAGTTCACCGATTCGATGACGGCCTCCACGTCGGCGACCCGCACCGGCTCGGTGCTCGGAACGCCGTATTACATGAGCCCGGAGCAGGCACGCGGGCTTCGTTCCGTCGATTTTCGCTCCGATCTGTGGTCGGTCGGCGTGATCACGTTTCGCTGCATGACCGGCCACCTGCCGTTCGAAGGGGAGGCCGTGGGCGACGTGCTGGTGAAGCTTTGCACGGCGCCGCTCCCCGTCCCTTCGGAGCTCGTACCGGACCTTCCGCCCGGCTTCGACGAATGGATCAAGCGTGCGCTCAGTCGCGAGCCCGAGGGTCGCTTCCGCAACGCCGCCGAGCTTTCCACGTCGCTCTCCAACGTCTGCGGCTTGAGCGTCGGCTCGCAATCGAGCGACGCGTTCTCCGGCATCGTCATGCCACCGATGACCGCTCGCGGAGGGTCCTTCGCCGCGACGACCCCGTCCCCGGCGCTGGCGACGGCGCACTCCCACGGCACCACCGGCGCGCCGATCACTCAGACACCGACCCCACGCCCCGAGCGTCCACGGGTCTCGACGTTCATCGCCGTCGGTCTGCTCGCGGTCACGGTCCTCGGCATCGGCGTGGCCGTGCTGACGAAGAAGATCGGGAGCGCGCCGGCACCCGAACCGGCCTCGCAATCGGAGTTGAAGGCCCTTCCCGAGGCGCCCGTGGCGGCCCCCGGGCCGACGGCCGCGCCGACGGTCGCGCTGACGGTCGCGCCCCCGGCGCCCGCCGTTGAGCCGACTGCCCCGCCGGCGACGGCTGCGCCCGCAGCGCCGCCCTCGGCAGCGACAGCCGCCGCGACGACGCCCGCTCCGCGCCCCGGGAAGCGTCCGCCGCGAACGATGGCAAAACCGACACAGCCGAAGCCCGGCGCGCCGGCCCAGCCGGCCCCCAAACCCGGGACCGATATCGGGTTTTAGCCGTCCGTTACGACATCAAGCTGCAACGAATTACACGCCGGTGACAATTGCGTGCGGGTCGGATGGTACTCGCCTGCACAGATGTCCTGGGTTCTTTTCGCCCTCTACGGCCTCGTGCTGGTGGTCCTCTGCAGCTATGGGGCCCATCGCGCGCATCTCGCTCTCACCTGCATTCGCCACGGCCGGCGCCTCGCCCGCCTCGAGCAACGACCGCCGGTGCCGAGCGAGCTGCCGAGCGTGACGATCCAGCTGCCGCTCTACAACGAGGCCACCGTCGCTCAGCGCCTGATCCTCGCGACCGGCGCGATGGACTACCCGAAGGACAAGCTCGAGATCCAGGTGCTCGACGATTCGACGGACGAGACCGAAGGTCTCGCGCGCGCGGCGGTCGACGACCTCCGGCGGGCGGGTGTCGAGGCCGAGTACGTCCGCCGGCCGAGCCGGCACGGCTACAAGGCGGGCGCCCTCGACTACGGCCTCAGGCGCGCGCGGGGCGAGTTGATCGCGGTCTTCGACGCCGACTTCCTGCCGCAGCCGAGCTTCCTGAAAGAGGTCGTCGGCCACTTCACCCACCCGCGCGTCGGGATGGTGCAGACGCGCTGGGACCACTCGAACCGCTCGCACAGTTTGCTCACGTCCGTGCAGGCGTTGATGCTCGACGGTCATCACCTGGTGGAGAACCGGGCACGTTGCGCGCTCGGTCACTTCTTCAATTTTTCGGGCACCGGCGGCATCTGGCGTCGTAGCGCGATCGAGGATGCGGGCGGCTGGCAGCACGACACGCTGACCGAGGATCTCGATCTCTCCTACCGCGCCCAGCTGGCCGGATGGCGCTTCATCTACCGGGCTGACGTGCTCACGCCGGCCGAGCTTCCGGAAGACATGTCGGCCTTCCGGGCCCAGCAATTTCGCTGGGCCAAGGGCACGATCCAGACGGCGCGAAAGCTCCTCGGCCGCGTGCTGCGAACCGAGCTCCCGCTCGGCAAGCGCGTGGAAGCGTTCTTTCACATGATGCCCCACCTCGCCTACCCGGCGATGGTGCTGCTCACCTTGCTGCTCCTGCCCGCGCTGCTCTTCATGCCGGCGACCAGCGTGCGCGCGCTCTTGCTCGTGGACGTGCCATTGTGCCTCGGCGCGACCGGGTCGCTCGTGGCGTTCTACGGCATGGCCGAGCGCGCACGGGGTCGCTCGATCTGGAGCGCCGTCGTCAGACTGCCCGCGGTCATCGCGCTCGGTGCGGGTCTGGCACCCCACCTGAGCGGCGCCGTCTTCGCCGGCATGAGCTCGATGGCCGGGGAGTTCGTGCGGACGCCCAAGCGCGGTGAAGCCAAGGGCCGCTACCGCCAGGCGGCCAAGCTTCCCTTCGCGGAGATGGCCCTGGCGCTGGTTTCTTCTGCGAGCGTGGTCGCGGCGGCCACGACCGGTCACTACCTGGCGCTCCCGTTCGCCGCGCTGTTCACCCTGGGCTACGGCTACGTCGCGGTCCTGGTCGTCCGCGAGCAACTCGATGCGCCGGCTCCGGCGCTCGGGGCAGGGGATTCCGTGCGCCCGCCGGCCGACGCCTCGGTCGCAAACGCCGCCTGAGGACGCTCGCAGGAGCGTGCCGAGTCTAAGGCATGGACAACGCGAGGGGCCCGGGTAGTATCTCCTGGTCCCCTCACGACCGATGACGAAGGCGGAGATCGTCCAAGCCGTGTACACGAGGCTCGGTGGCTTCTCGAAGAAGGAGTCTGCCGATCTCGTGGATCTGGTCTTCGAGACCATGAAGGAGACCCTCGGCCGCGGCGAGAAGATCAAGATCTCGGGCTTCGGTAACTTCGTGCTTCGGGACAAGCGCCAGCGTCAGGGCAGGAACCCCCAGACCGGTGATCCGATCACGATCACGGAGCGGCGCGTCCTGAACTTCAAGGCGAGCCAGCTGCTCAAGCAGGCGCTCAACGAGGAACGCGTGACCGACGGCGCAGGCGCCCGGCTGCCCGAGGCAAAGGGCTAGGCCGCGGGGTGGAGCACGACGAGCTCCCGGTCAAGCTCTACTACCGCATCGGAGAAGTTTCGAATCTGGTCGGCGTGGAGCCGCACGTGCTCCGCTACTGGGAGACGGAGTTTCGCTCGATCCGCCCCCAGAAATCGCGGAAGGGTCAGCGCATCTATTCGCGTCGGGACGTGGATCGGCTGCTCAAGGTGAAGGACCTGCTCTACACGCATGGTTTCACCATCGCCGGGGCGCGGCGACGGCTGCGGGAGACGGGCATGGAACCCCTCACGCAGGGCGAGGCCGTCATCGCGGAACGCGCGCGGACGGCGCTCGTGGACCTGCGCCGGGACGTGGAGGGCATGCTCAGCGAGCTCGATGTCCTCGCCGGGTCGGCCGGCGGCTCGGGTCTGTCCGCGCTCTAAAGCACGGCTGCTCACCGGTGTTGTCGGTTCCGAGGCGTTGCTTCGCTCGCCCCGCGCGCTGGTCGGACGGAGAACGTCCGACCTCGGCTTGACGCGCCGGTGGACCACGGTCAGATGGCTTGAGAGGAAAGAAGGAGACGACATGGCCGATGGTCTTAACCGTGTGATGCTGCTCGGGAACCTCGGGGCCGACCCCGAGCTTCGCATGACGAGCGGGGGACAGGCCGTGCTCAAGCTTCGGCTGGCGACTAGCGAGACGTATCTCGATCGCAACAAGGTCCGCCAGGAGCGAACGGAGTGGCATAGCGTCGTCGTGTGGGGGAAACGCGGCGAAGCCCTGGCCAAGATCCTCGCGAAGGGTTCACGCATCTTCGTCGAGGGCGGCCTGCGCACCTCGAGCTACGACGACAAGGAGGGCCACAAGCGCTACAAGACCGAGGTCGTCGCGAACGAAATCATCCTTGCTGGTGGCGCGCGCGGCGGCGGGGGCGGTCCACGCCCGTCGGGCGGCCCAGGCCCCGGCGACGGCGGGGATCAGCCGGCGGGAGCGCCCTCTGGTGGCTATGGGGATGCCGACTACGGCGGCGGTGGCGACGACGAAATCCCTTTCTGAGCCGAACGGGCTCTTGATCACCGGGTTCCCCGGTCCGCGGGCGCGGGCGCTGTTGCGCACCGCCCTTTCGGCCGACCCGGCGATCCGCCCCACGCTCCTCGTGCACCGGCGGCGGCGCGCGGAAGCCACGGCTGCGCTTTCGGAGGCCGGCGGCGGGGAACGAGTGCGCGTGATCGAAGGCGACGTGGCCGCCATCGACTTCGGGCTCGGCCGCGGCGAGTATGCCGCGCTTCTGGCGACCGTCCGGCGCGTCCACCACGCGTATCAAGTCGTGGATCTCGGCGCGCCGGGCGACGCGGCCGAGGCGATCAACATCGGTGGGGCACGCGAGATCATCGAGTTTGCGCGCGCGGCGGCCGGGCTCGAGCGGGTGGTCCATCACTCGAGCGTGTTCGTGAGCGGCGATCGGACGGGTGTGGTGCTCGAAAAGGACCTTCACGCCCGGCAGTCCTTTCGCTCGCCGGTGGCGGCATCGCTCGCGCTGGCCGAGGCCATGCTCCGGCGGCACCCCGAGGTCCCGCTCACGGTCGTCCGTGCGGGCCAGGTCGTTGGTGACATGCAGAACGGGGTCGCGGATCGCCTGGACGGGGTGTATCCGCTCCTGATGTTCCTCGCGAGCGCGCCGAGCGACGTTCCCCTGCCGCTGCCCCAGAAGCTCGAGACCAGGCTCCACCTCGTCCCGGTCGACTACGTCGCGCGCGCTGCCTTTCACGTCGGTGGGCTGCCCGAGGCGCTCGGTGAGACGCTCCACCTCGTGGATCCGGAGCCGCTGACGACGCGTCGTTTCCTGGAGCTCGCCGCAACGCATTTCGGCAAGCGGCTCGAGCCCGGCTTCAGCGCGGGAGCGCTCGGGCGCTCGCTGTTCGGCAACCCGGGCGTCGGGCTGCTCGCGCAGAAAATCCGCGCGGTCGGCGAGCTCGTGACCAGGGACGTGACGTACGACGCTTCGCTCGCCGCCGAGCGACTCCGCGGTTCGGGCATCGAGTGTCCGCCGCTCGAGACGTACCTCGATGTGCTGCTCGCCCACGTCGCGGACCGGATCCGCGAAGGGCGGTTCGTCGACTCGCAGGGAACGGAGCCGATCGATGCCGCAGGCTGACACGGGTCCTCCGGTCGCGTTCGCCGCCGCGCTGCTTGCGGCGCTCGTCGCCTTCACCTGCAGCCCGGGCGTGCGGCTCGAACCTCGGAACGCTGCGCCTCCCCCCGTGGCGAGCGGCGCGCGTGCCGCGCCCGCACCGAGCGGCGCACCCCCGGCGCCGAGCGCGGCACCGGGCTCCCTGCCCGTGGCCTCGCCGGAGGCGCTCCCGCTGGCGCATTTCTACCAGTCGCTCGCGGCGCTCGAGCAGAAGTCGCGTACCGATCACGTGAGGATCCTCTGGCTCGGTGACTCGCACACCGCCGCCGACTACCTCACCGGAGCCGTGAGGCGCCTCCTCGAGCAGCGCTTCGGCAGCGGAGGGCCGGGGCTGGTACGGATCGGCGCAAGCCCCTACCGGCACGACGGTGTGAAGGTCGTTCGTGAGGGGAAGTTTCGCGTCGAGCCGGAGCCGCCTTCGCGGCGCAGCACCGAAGGGGATCGGACGTTCGGCACCGCGGGCCTTCGAACGCTCCCGGTGGACGGGCGTGCCCGCGCCGAGCTGCTGATCGATCCGAAGCGCGCGCAGGGGCGCGTTCGCTACCAGCTGCTCTTCGATCTGCCGGCGGGTGCTCGCTTTCGCGTGACGCTCGGCTCGAGCCGCACGGTGGTGCGAGAGGCGGCTTCGCTCGAGCGCGTCCCCGGATCTCCGATCCTGCGTCAACGTTTCGAAGCCCCCGCCTCCGACGGATTCGCGCTCGACGACTTCGACGGCGTGCCTCGCTTCTACGGCGTGATCGCCGAGGGAACCGGTGCCGGGGTCGTGCTCGATACGTCGGGCATCGACGGCGCGCGGCTCGCCACGGTGCTGGCCTGGGACCCGGTCGTCCTCGCGGCGGAGCTCGCCGCGCGCCCTCCCGAGCTGGTCGTGGTCGCGTTCGGCACCAACGAGGCGTTCGACAACCGGCGCGCCGACGCGAGCAAGACAGAGCTCGAAGAGCTCGTCGCGCGCGTCCGACGCGGTGCGCCGCAGGCCGACTGTCTGGTCGTCGGGCCGCCGGACGCCGCCTCACCCGATCTCACGTCGCTGCCACGCGTGACGGAAATCGAAACGGCCCTCCGGGCCGGCGCCGAGGCAGTCGGCTGCGGGTTCTTCTCGCTTCGCACCGCGATGGGAGGCGACGGGGGTTTTGCTCGCTTCCTGCGCGAGTCGCCGCCGCTGGCACGCGCTGACCGCGTCCACCTCACGCCTGCGGGGTACCTGAAGCTCGGCGAGGCCCTGGCGAGCGAGCTCTTGTCCGCCTACGACCGCAGCAAGCGGCCGTGACCAGAGCACCTCTCACGAGGCTGTGAGATGCGCCCTAGAGCACATCTCATAACCAGCTTCGCTGGTTCTGATGCGGGCTTCGCCCGCTGCGCTGCTTCGCAGCGCTGCTCTAGCTCTGTCCTCGGGGGCGTCCCGCCCCCGGAAAAATGGCTGCGCCATT
>Ga0315910_10001373_pt1 | contig 22489 bp, 17 predicted proteins | sample EdamamesoilMG_FD_204470 | JGI IMG/M metagenome (GOLD analysis project Ga0315910, IMG submission 204470) | Garden soil microbial communities collected in Santa Monica, California, United States - Edamame soil | ecosystem: Environmental > Terrestrial > Soil > Garden | place: USA: California... | reverse complement strand
ACGGAACGTACGGTATTTGCTCTGTAACGGGCAAACTCATTCCGAAAGAACGATTAATTGCTGTGCCTCACACCACGCAATCTATCGAAGCCAAAATGATGCAACAAGACTAGATTATTTCCCCCTCTCGCGTATGAGAGGGGTTTTTACTACTCCTTTCCGGATTTTAGTTTATCTTTATCAATACCACCGTGGATTTCTTACAAAACCATATTGAAGCCCTGATCTTCTGCTCACCGAGCCCGATTAAAATTGCTGATATCAAAGCATGTCTTTCGGAAATGTTTAATGCCGATGTACCTGAAGAAGACATTTTAGGAGCACTTCAACGATTGGAGGAAAAATTTTTGGCTGAGGAGTTTTCGTTTCAGCTCTTCAAGGCTGCCGGTGGGTATCAGTTTTTAACCAAGCCGGCATACCAGGCCAGCATTGGCATTATGCTGAAGCAACAATCCAAGAAACGTCTCTCCACATCTGCCATGGAGACGCTCTCCATCATTGCCTACAAACAACCTATCTCGAAAACGGAGATTGAAAACATACGTGGTGTAAACTGCGATTACGCTGTTCAAAAACTATTGGACAAAGGATTAATCGAGATTACCGGCAAGGCTGAGTCTATCGGCCGGCCGATGTTATACGGAACCACAGCCAAGTTTATGGAGTACTTCGGCATCAACGAACTTTCGGAGTTGCCTACACCAAAAGAATTTACAGGCGATACCATCAACACGATTGGCGAGAATGCCGATTTAAAAGAACCAGATGCCCAGACGGAGTAATTCACCAGAACCTTCGGGAAACCGGAGGGGATCTTCGCGATCTTCAAAACCGACTGGTCGCGGAAAATCGGACGACAAACCTTACACAGGCCGTTCCGGATCTTCAAAAAAGCCTTTTAAGAAATTTGATTCTGAGGGGGGAAAGTCCTTCCGGAAAAAAGAAGACCAAAAGTCATCTGGCGAACGACCTTATTCAAATCGTTCAGGCGCTTCCAAAAGACCGTACAAGAAATTTGATTCAGGAGAAGAAAGACCCTTCCGAAAAAGAGATGACCAGCGATCCGCTGATGAGCGACCTGGGCGTTCTGAGGGCAAAAGGCCATTCAATAAATTTGACTCCCGGAGTGAAAAGCCTTATTCAAATCGTTCAGACGCCTCCAAAAAACCATTCAGGAAATTCGATTCCAACGAAGATAAGCCCTTTCGGAAAAAAGCTACTTCAAAGTTTTCTGACGAGCGACCTGATCGCACAGAAGGCAAAAGACCTTTCCGAAAAGTTGACGATGCTAAAAGTCCGAAACCTTTTCGTAAAAAGAGCGAAGGTTTTGATGATACCAAGCCAGGCCGCACAAGAGATTTTCGAAAATCGGATTCAACAGATTCTGACAAACCGTTCCGCAGAAAACGTGACGAAGGTTTTTCTGAGCATAAACCGAAAAAATTTTCCAACGAAAAATCATTTGACAAGCCCCGCAGAAAACAAGGCGACAAGCAACCCTTTAAATCTGGCCGTCATGATCAATTTGAAGCTCCAGCTCAAACAGAAAAGGTAAGACTGAATAAATACATTGCGAACAGCGGTGTTTGTTCAAGACGCGAAGCAGATGAGTTAATTACAATGGGTCTGGTTTCGGTAAATGGAAAAGTAATTACTGAGCTGGGGTACAAAGTAAATCCAGGTGACGAAGTTCGGCATGATGGCAAGTTGCTGCGGGCCGAGCGACCTGTTTACATTTTAATGAACAAACCAAAAGGTTACTTAACCACTACAAGCGATCCGCAAGAACGCAACACCGTTATGCACATCATTGCTGATGCGGTGAAGGAACGCATCTACCCGGTTGGTCGCCTCGACAGAAATACTACTGGCCTACTCCTGCTTACGAACGATGGCGACCTAGCCGATAAGCTGATGCACCCATCGTATAACGCCAAAAAGATTTATAAAGTAGAACTCGATCGGCCCATTTCTCGGGCAGATTTTGAAAAGGTAAAAGAAGGCGTGCGGTTAGAAGAAGGACGCGCCATGGTTGATGATCTGGCCATCATTTCTGATGATGGTAAAACTGTTGGGGTTGAAATTCACATCGGGTGGAATCGTGTGGTGCGAAGAATTTTTGAAAGTCTCGACTACACGGTGGTTAAGCTTGATCGGTCTGTATATGCCGGTCTTGATAAAAAAGATTTGCCCCGCGGGCACTGGCGATTTTTAACGCGCGAGGAAGTAGTGATGCTAAAGCATTATAAGTAATCAGGCTTCTACGGTATTTAATAATACCGTAAAGGTGCTGCCTTTGCCGTATTCAGAAGACACGCTGATTTTTCCTTTTACTTTTTCCAGGGCTTCTTTTACAATGAATAAGCCAAGACCCGTGCCGTCACCGTTGCTGGTTCCGCGATAGAACATGTCAAAAATTTTTGGCAGGCTTGCCGCTGATATTCCTCGACCATTGTCAATTACACAAATTGTTACATGGTCATCATCCACGCGTTGAAAGGTGATGTCAATTTTTGGTTCGGGTTGATCCAGGTTGTGATACTTCACAGCATTGGCAATCAGGTTATTCATCACAATCTTCATTTTGTGATAGTCCGATCTAAAAATATTAGAAGCATCCTGCTGATAGTTCAACGAAATAGACGAGGCTCCCCGTGTAAATTGGATATCCGAAATGGTTTCTTCAATCAGTTTGTTAAAGTCTACATCCTCAATTTTTACATCAAACTTCTTACTCCTGGCCAGGCTTAGTATCCCACTGATGATGGCATCGAGTTTCTTTGTTCTGTTCTCAATAAGACCCATAAATTCATGCGCTTTGGGTTCGGCCAATTCCAGCTTGCCAATAAATGTAAGTCCCAGAATGGACGCTATGGGCGATTTCAAATCGTGCGATGTGCTGTAAATAAAGCTGTCGAGGTTCTGGTTGACTTGCGCGAGTTTTTCGCGCTCGTTTTCCAGCAGCCACATCACCATGCTCATGCCCATCAACGAGATTACCAGCAAATCGATAAGACCAAAGAATGAAGGCACTTCCACAGATTTACCGAAGACATAAAACAACACGATTATGAAATAAAAGAGTTGATCGAGGCTGAACAGAATGAAACAGATGCCCATCAAAGTCTGCCCAAAACCCTTGGTAAGCCGGGGGCTCCTCAGCATTACCACACCTGCCAGCAGAAAGCCGGCACACGACACAAATGTTCGAGAGCCGATGCGGGTAAGGTATCGTTCTGTGAGTGTGTTGGCATCGTGGCTGAAGATAAGAACCGTTACAAGCGAAACAATTACCGTTGTTGCCAGAATCAAAAACCTCAATCTTCGTTTAACTGGCTTTACGTAAATAAGCTGGTAAGTGCCGATCAACAAAAACACAATGTGAAGGAAACAACCTGTTTGTGCCAGGAAACTTAACGGCATGGTTAAGTAGGTTACCCTGCTTTCGCGCACCGTTATAACCATGGTGGCTGTACAAAACATGTATACTGAAAAAGCTATCCAGCTATTGGCCCACGAACGTAAAAATCTCCGTATGTAGAGAATGCTGAAATGTCTAAAAATAAAAAACAGGATAAGCCCCAGAATGCACTGTGCAAGGTATGTGGCGATAAGCCGTGTATCCAGATCGCTTAGTCTGAGAAAAAACATGCAACGAGAGGTTTGGTTTAGCCCGGGGATTTAAAGATAGCAAACCCAATATCTTTTTAACCAAACAAAACAGAACCCTTGATAAAAAGAAAGCCCCCGCGTTGGCGGGGGCTTGTGGTGATGGAGGGAATTGAACCCCCGACACAAGGATTTTCAGTCCTTTGCTCTACCAACTGAGCTACATCACCGTAAATGCCGCTGAATTTGGTTATTCAGGGCCACAAAAGTATGGAAATTTATATTCCATGCAAAACCCAGTTACGAATTATTGGTGAGCCAAGATCCGATTAAAATTCATTCTGAATTAGGTATTATCCTTCATTATTGCTGTAGATTTTGAGATTATTGAAGTAAACTCGAATATGATTCAACAACTTTTTTTCATTCTGATAGTAGGCTTAGCCGCATTCTTTATTCGAAGGCGTGTCGTTCGAATAAAGGCGAATATTAACCTGGGCAAAAGCAACGAGCTAAGCGATCGTACTTCCGATCGGTTCAGAAATATGCTGCTGGTGGCTTTCGGTCAAAAGAAAATGTTTAAGCGACTTACGCCTGCCATCCTTCACTTGTTTATCTATGTTGGTTTTCTTGTTATCAATTTAGAGGTGCTTGAATTTGTTGTTGATGGTATCGCAGGAACTCATCGGATTTTTGCTCCCTTTCTCGGAGGGTTCTATACCGTGCTGATGAATATTTTTGAGTTCCTGGCGGTTGGTGTACTGCTTTCCTGTCTGTTCTTTTTGATTCGGAGGAATATTTTAAAAGTAAAACGATTCTGGTCGGCCGAGATGACCGCCTGGCCACGCCTGGATGCTAACCTCATTTTGATTACCGAAATTGTTTTAATGTGCGCCATCCTTTCGATGAACGCTACCGATCAAATGCTTCAAAAGGTTGATGCCCACTACACGTCAACTGGCGTGCTTTATTTCAGTTCTTTTTTGATTCCGATTTTTGATTCGCTTTCTATTTCAGCATTGGTTTTTGTTGAACGCTTTGCCTGGTGGTTTCACATCATCGGAATTTTAGGATTTACTTTTTACATTACTTACTCCAAGCATCTTCATATTTTCCTGGCCTTCCCCAATACTTACTTTGCAAAACTTGAAGCGAAGGGCCAGCTTACCAACATGCCAGTGGTAACAAACGAAGTAAAAGTAATGCTCAACATTGCCGGTGCCAATACTACTCCTGCAGAGCCCGGACGGTTTGGTGCAAAAGACATTAACGATTTAACCTGGAACACGCTGCTGTCAGCCTATGCATGTACCGAGTGCGGACGGTGTACTTCAGAATGTCCGGCAAATCTCACCGGCAAAAAACTTTCTCCGCGCAAAATCATGATGGACACCCGCGACCGAATGGAGCAGGTGGGAAAAAGTATTGATCAGGGAGGTGCCGGCCTTAATGATGGAAAAACACTGCTGGGTGATTTTATTACAAAGGAAGAAATCAATGCTTGCACAAGTTGCAATGCTTGTGTGGAAGCGTGCCCGGTTATGATCAACCCGCTTGATATCATTGTAGAGCTGAGACGCTATGTGGCCATGGAAGAATCGGGCTCTCCGGCTTCGTGGAATTCGATGTTTCAAAACATTGAAACCAGTTTTGCTCCATGGAAATTTTCTCCGAGCGATCGCTTCAACTGGTCTAAAGAAAATTGATCAACCATAACGAATAAACGAATGAATGTTCCTACCATGGCCGAGTTGGCCGCAAAAGGAGAAAGTCCTGAAATTCTTTTCTGGGTTGGTTGTGCCGGCTCGTATGACGACCGTTACAAGCGCGTTACCAAAGCCTTCGTAAAAATTTTAAATGCCATCAACATCAAATTTGCTGTGCTTGGAACGGAAGAAACATGTACGGGCGATCCGGCCCGAAGAGCTGGCAATGAGTTCTTATTCCAGATGCAGGCCATGAGCAACATTCAGGTGCTGAATGGATATGCCATCAAGAAAATAGTAACGGCTTGCCCGCATTGTTTCAATACAATAAAAAATGAGTATCCCGAACTTGGCGGCAACTATGAAGTATTGCATCACGCCAGTTTTCTTCAGCAGTTAATTAGTGAAGGTAAGATTGCGGTGGCGGGTGGCTCGTTCAACGGAAAGAAAATAACCTATCACGACTCCTGCTACCTTGGGCGTGCCAACAATGTGTATGAAGCACCCCGGGCTGTTCTTGAGGCTTTAGATGCCGATCTTGTAGAGATGAAACGTTGCCGCACAACCGGCTTGTGCTGTGGGGCCGGAGGAGCCCAGATGTTTAAAGAACCCGAAAAAGGAAACAAAGACATCAATATCGAACGGGCGGAAGAAGCATTGGCCACCGGGGCAACTACTATTGCTGTGGCCTGTCCCTTTTGCATGACCATGATGAGCGATGGCGTAAAAAACAAAGAACGCGAGTCTGATGTAGCCGTAAAGGACCTTGCCGAACTTATTGCCGAGGCTAATGGTTTGAAGTAACACACTTTGCTTTACTGATTTATGTTTGTTCCTTTTCAATCTCTTCCTGACAACGCCCGTGTTTGGATTTACCAGGCCGACAGGAAATTTTCTGATTCTGAAAAAAATACAATTTCCGAATCCCTTCATTCGTTTACCCTTCAATGGCTTGTGCACGGTCAACCGATGGATGCCTCCTTTGATATTGCCCACGATCAGTTTATTGTCTTAGCTGCAAATGATCAGGCCAGTGGTTGCTCTATTGATAGCTCTGTACGAACCATTAAAGAACTTGGAGAAAATCTGAACATTGATTTCTTCAACCGTCAGGTAGTTGCTTTTAAAAAAGACGGCAAGGTAATGACTATCGGTATGCAGGAATTGAAAAAGACTTTTGAAGCTGGCCATTGGAACCAGAACTCGGAGGTCTTCAACAACCTGGTGGGTACTAAGGGTGAACTCGAAAAAGGTTGGCTCATACCGGCTGGCAACTCCTGGCTGAAACGTTATTTACCACGCGAGACGGTAGCCAGTTAAGCCATAAAATTTGTAGCTTTATCCTTCTTAATGCGGTGTTATGAGGTCGATCGTTATTCTGATTTTTACTATCCTTATCCTGAGTGCCTGCGGCACTGAAAAGAAAGCTATCAAGGCCTTCAATAGTGGCAAGTATCAAAACTCGATTGAGCTGTTCAACAAGGTTCTGGCAGAGAACCCAAACAACAGCAAGGCCAACTACTTTGTGGCCGAATCCTACCGGCTTTCCAATCGGTTGAAACAAGCGGAACCTTACTATGCAAAGGCGGGTGGACGTGGCGCTGTAGGCGACTCCATTAAATTCTACTACGCGCAATCACTTAAGGCGAATGGAAAATACGATGAAGCAAAAAAAGAGCTGGAAGAACTAGCCGCGTCAACCGCTATACTTCCTCTTAAAGACCGGGCAAATGCTGAAATTAACGGCATCGGATATCTCGCTAAACTCAACGAGAAAACCAGCTACTACAAAGTAAAAAATCTTGAGGCCATTAACACCCCGGCCAGCGAATACTCACCGGTTCACCTTGACAATGAATTGTACTTTACCTCATCACGCGGTGACGGAAAGATTTACGAAGCCGAAGGAAAACCCTTTACCGATCTATACAAAGTCACCACACAGGGTGCGCGTGTCGATGCTGCTACCATCGCCAAGCTTCCAGCCGGAATTAATGATGATGTCCGCAACGAAGGCTGTATAACGTTTTCGCCTGATGGCAAGACTATGGTTTTTGCCAAGGGTAACACTGAAAAGAAGAAGGGATCGGATTACGATGTTGACCTCTACATTTCCCGGAACCGTAACAACGTTTGGAGCGAACCAATTCCCATTAACATCAATACCGTGGTTAAGGGGCCTGATGATCCTTCGAAACATTTCAGTTGGGATTCTTCTCCTGCCTTCAGTCCAGACGGGCGCACGCTTTACTTCGCCTCCAACCGCAAAGGGGGTTATGGCGGAACAGATATTTACTCCGCACAGATGGACACGCGTGGTCGCTTTTCACGGGTACGAAATCTCGGACCGGAAATCAACACCGCGGGCGATGAACTCTTTCCTTACATGGCGGAAGATGCAAAACTCTACTTTGCTTCGGATGGTCATCCGGGCTATGGCGGTCTTGATTTATTTGTTGTGAAACGCGTTAACGGAAAAACCTCCATAGAAAATCTTGGCCAGCCGGTAAATTCAACCAGCGATGATTTTGGTATTTTTCTTTTCAAACCCGATCGTGGATTCTTTACTTCCAACCGCGAAGGAGGAAAAGGTGATGACGACATCTATACCTTTGTTAACGAAGATCCAAACCTGAAAGTGGTTAACTACTACCTGCAGGGCGTTACCTACACGAAAGACAATGAAGAAAAACTTCAGATTCTGCCCAACACCAAAGTTAGCTTGCTTGATGCTGCCGGTGAGGTTATGCAGGATTATGCAACCGGTAATGATGGCAAATTCCTATTTAGAGTTTACGAGAACGAAGATTACAACCTGGTGGCCGAAACGGATGGCTACCTCGTAAAACGTCAACTCTATACAACAAAAGGTAAGGCTGTTGATCCTTCAACGCTTAAAGAATTACTCACCAACATCACACTCGATACCACCATTGTGCTGGATAAGATTGAAATCAATAAAATTTTCGTTCTTGAGAATATCTATTACAATTTCGCGAAGCATGATATCCGTCCGGATGCAGCGAAAGAACTGGATAAACTGGTTCAGTTGCTGATCGATAATCCGGAAATCAGAATCGAGCTTGGCTCGCACACCGATAGTATTGATGACGTAGAGTATAACAACCAGCTTTCGCAAAGACGTGCCGATGCCGCAGTTAAATACATTGTTCAACACGGTATTGCCCCCGACCGATTGGTTGCGAAAGGATATGGCGAGTTGAAACCAATTGCCCGTAATACCAACCCTGACGGAACAGACAATCCGATCGGCCGCCAGAAAAACAGAAGAACTGAATTCAAAATTCTTGAAGTTGGCGTACTGCCAAAATCCATTGAAGATGAAGAGTCGTTTGATGAGGACGACAAGTACTTTAAGAATGACGGGAATTAGCGTCCTCGCTCCGCACCTGATTTAATCTCATTTTCAATTTACAGTAACACTCCTTCGGGTATTTCGAAGTAGTTTAGAGGTATGAAAATTTATCATTCCGCCATCCTCATTTCTTTTGTATTGGTTTGCCTGTCGTGCGACAACACTAAAGAAAAGTCTGATGTAAAAAAGCCTGATCCCATTACAGCGTTATACGACCGTGAGCTAAAACCATTTTATCATGGTGTGGCCTCGGGCGATCCACTACCCGATCGCGTTATTATCTGGACTCGCGTAACCCCTGTTGATTCCGCTTCAATGGTTTCCGTAAAGTGGGAGGTTGCCAGTGATGATACTTTTACTACCATTATAAAAAGTGATGCTGTTACAGCTTCTCAGGCTCGCGATTACACTGTAAAAGTTGATGTTGACGGGCTCCAACCAGATCAATACTATTACTACCGTTTTCATGCGCTCGGAAAAACATCTGTTGTTGGGCGCACCAAAACAGCACCCACTACTTCAAAAGATAGCCTTCACTTTGCCATTGTAAGCTGCAGCAATTGGGAGTTTGGCTACTTCAATCCATACGATCGAATTGCTGAGCGCGAAGTAGATGCCGTTATTCATTTGGGTGATTTCATTTACGAATATGGCGTAGGCGTGTATGGCGATACTACTATCGGCCGAACGCATTTGCCACAACATGAGTGTGTTTCGTTACAGGATTATCGAACGCGCTATGCTCAGTATCACCTTGATAAAGGTTTGCAACATGCCGGCCAGCGCCATCCCTTCATCACTATTTGGGACGATCACGAAGTAGCCAACAATGTTTACACCGCAGGCGCTCAAAATCATCAGGCAGACGAAGGTGACTTTCAACAACGCAAAGAAGCAGCCAGGCAAGCGTACTATGAATGGCTGCCGATCAGGTCTGGCGATAAACACTATCGTTCTTTTTCGTTTGGTCCGCTGGCTGAGTTAGTTATGTTAGATGAACGGCTCGAAGGAAGAACGGCTCCGGTAGATAGTATTTCTGATCCAACCCTTCAACACGAAGATCGCTCCATGCTCGGTGCAGATCAACTCAGGTGGCTTGAAAATCATCTAAAGAACACTTCTGCTTCCTGGAAAATTATTGGCAACCAGGTGGTATTTGCAGATCTCAATATTGAAGGACTTTATCGAAATGGAATGCCAAAAAATCTTGATGCCTGGGATGGGTATCCGGCTGAGAAAAAAAGAATTGAGGACTTCATCGTTCAGAACAAGCTCGATGACATCGTTTTTGTTTCGGGTGATACACACGCCTCCTGGGCCATCGAAGTACCCCATACTTCTTCGAAACCATTGGCTATCGAATTAGGAACAACCAGTATCTCTTCCGGAAATGGTGATGAGGGAAATCCTGTTGATTCTGTAAAGGCAAAGGAAGACAAGCTTCTCAAGTTAAACCCGCATGTAAAGTATTTGAACAATCGTGACCACGGATACTTACTGCTTTCCTTGTATGCAGGTAAAGCAAAGGCTGAGTGGTTCTATGTTAAAACCCTTCGTCAGGTTGATGCTGGTGAAGTACTTGGCAAGAAATTTCTGTTCACATCGAAGTCCAATACATTGAAATAAGATTGCATTCGAATTGCTGAAAAAGGTTTCGCATCGGACAATCTTTTTTAAATTTTTCTGGTGATCGATGGCATGGTGGTTGCGTTACTAAATAAAAACGCGGCCATGAAAACCATTCTACTTTCATTTTTGCTGGCGTCATCCGTCCAGCTTTTTGCCTACGACTCGGGCATAGCAATACAAACCGAGAAGGCTACTGCCATGCAGGTATTTGTAAATGGAAAGCTTTACAATAAAATGCAGGGAAGAATGGTTCGCGTTCGAAGCACTCCTGGTTTGTTTCACCTGGAAGTGAAAGTTTTAAATCCCTGGAATAAACAATGGTATGTGGTGAAGAAAGATATACGCGTAGAGAAGGGTTATGAGTTTCAGTACAAAATTGTTTTTGTAAACAAGATCAAACCGGAATTGCGCGAATCAAAAAAGTACCCGATCTACTCCAAGTATTTTCTCAATCCTACGCTGTACAATCGTCACCCGATTTCCTAAGTTCTTTTTTTGCGAGACGCCACAATAATTATGGCCAGGATGATTGAAAGCATGACGATACTTTTACCACTCCAGAAGAATGGCCAATGCGAATCATGATCCCAGTCGAACATCCAACCAAAGATTCCGCCAATGGCACCAATCACGGCACCAAAAACTCCGGCTATAATACCAATGACGGCACCAAAAAGTCCAACCACTAAACCAAAAATGCCTCCTGCAATACCGATCCAGATTGGAAAAGTAAAGACCAAAATAAGGATGATCAAAACGGTGGCGGTAGAATTCGATGAGGTTTTAGATTGCATAGTAATCGGTTTCTGTTATTCGCAACAAACATCATGCGCTGCGAAAGTCAACATCAAAATCATGGTTTTTACATGGAATTTAAACTTTATATTTTCTGAGCTTAGCAAAGCTGTTGGATAATGAACACCTCCCGTTTACAAATTCGTACAGTGCTAACGCAAAAAAAGGCCGGATCGCTCCAGCCTTTTAACAGTTTAGGTTAAGGTAAATTCTAGAAAGGATACTCTCCTTTTTCAATAACATGATTGGCTACTTTTCTTCTTGCCTCTTTTAGGTTGTATGGATCAATTTTGGTGAACCGCTTCAATCCCATCAACATCAGCCGTTGTTCGTCTCCTTCAGCAAAAGCGTTGATTGCCTCGCGGCCAGCAGCAGCACCCTTGTTCATCGCATAATGCAGATAAATCATGGCCATTTCTTTTTGGATCTCACAAGCCTTCTCGCCCCGTAATCCAATCAGCTTTTCTACACGAAGTAAAACGGACTCGGCAATGTAACCTTCGATCAGCATGTCGGCTAGGTTCATCAAAATTTCCTGCTCGTCAGAAAGCTTCATCATAAACTTTTGAACAGCCGCACCTGACACCATGAGGCCAGCTTTTTTCAGATTTGCCAATGCCTTTTTCTCCTTCACAAAAACACCTTCTTCTTCGCCAGCACCGAAATCTGGAATAGCCATTAATTCTTTTTGCACAGCCATGGCTGGTGTCATCAAATCAAGTGTTCCTTTCATGGCACGCTTTAACAACATATCGATTGTCAAAAGCCGGTTGATCTCATTCGTACCTTCAAAAATTCTGTTGATGCGCGCGTCACGATAGGCACGATCCATCGGCCCCTCTGCCGAGAAGCCCATACCCCCGTAAATCTGCACACCTTCGTCAACCGTAAAGTCTAATACTTCAGAGCCGTTTACTTTCAGGATGGCACATTCTATCGCAAATTCTTCAAGTGATTTTAATCTTGCTTTAGCCGAATCCATTCCCCCCGCAACAAAAGCATTGTAGGCATCATCAATATTCTGTCCAGCCCGATAGTGGGCCGATTCTGATGCATAAATCTTTGTTACCATTTCGGCAACCTTATGCTTAATCGCCCCAAATGTTGCAATCGGTGTGTTGAATTGTTTACGCTCGTTGGCATACTTCACCGCTTTACTTACTGTAGCTTTCGAACCGCCCACAGCTGCCACGCCTAACTTGATGCGCCCAATGTTCAGAATGTTTACAGCGATCTTAAATCCATTTTCGCGCTCACTCAATAAATTCTCTACCGGCACTTTACAATCGTTGAAAAAAATCTGGCGGGTAGACGATCCTTTAATACCCATTTTCTTCTCTTCTTCATTCATCGTAATACCTCCAAAGGATTTCTCTACAATGAATGCACTTAGATTTTTGTCATTATCTATTTTAGCGAATACCACATAAATGTCAGCAAAGCCACCATTGGTGATCCACATTTTCTGTCCATTGATGATGTAGTGTTTTCCATCAGCGCTGAGTACGGCCTTTGTCTTTCCGCTGTTGGCATCAGAACCTGAGTCGGGTTCTGTTAAACAATAAGCTGCTTTCCATTCGCCTGTGGCGAGTTTAGGGATGTACTTCTTCTTTTGCGCATCGTTGCCATAGTATAAAATTGGCAGCGTGCCTATGCCTGTATGCGCTGAAAGCGCTACAGCTACCGAATGGCCGGAACCGATTACTTCTGCAACGAGCATGGTGGTGTTAAAGTCCATTCCAAAACCACCGAGATCTTGTGGCACCGAAGTACCTAATAATCCAAGCTCACCAGCTTTATCCAAAATGGTGGGCATCAGTTTAGGATCTTTCATTGAATCAATTTCATCCAGCCGTGGCCAAACTTCCTTTGCTAAAAAGTCTTTGCACTGCTGCTCGATCATTTTTTGTTCCTCATTGAAATCCTCCGGGATGAAGATTTCATGAGCGGTTGTCTCGCGAATGAGGAATTCTCCTCCTTTAATGGCTTGTTTGTTTCCAACGACTGTACTCATGACGTTATACTTTTAGAGATTCTTAATTCAATAATTCGTAGATGCCGGCAACACCTTGTCCTCCACCAACACACGCGGTTACCATTCCATATTTCTTCTTTTGTCTTCTCATTTCATTAAAAAGTTGAACGGATAACCTTGCGCCAGAAGATCCGAGCGGATGACCCACTGCAATAGCGCCACCATTGACATTGAGTTTTGTCCGATCGATTCCCAACTCCTTTACCACAGCAAGCGATTGGGCTGCGAACGCCTCGTTCAACTCAAAGAGATCTATATCTTCCAATTTGAGGTTAGCGATTTTGAGCGCTTTTGGAATTGCAGCCACCGGACCAATGCCCATAATTCTTGGATCAACTCCGGCTGTTGCATAACTAACCATGCGCGCGATTGGCTTTACATTAAGCTGCTTCACCATGCGCTCTGACATTACCATTACAAAAGCGGCACCATCAGAAGTTTGAGATGAGTTGCCCGCAGTGACGGTTCCGCCAGCTGCAAATACTGGTTTCAATTTTGAAAGGCCTTCAACAGTAGTATCGGCACGAATACCTTCATCTTTATCGACAATGAACTCGCGCGTTTTCTTCTTCATGTTCTCATCTACATAAACCTCTTTTACTGTGATGGGAACCACCTCGTCTTTAAACTTCCCATCTTTCCAGGCGGCAGCAGCTTTCATGTGCGACTCATACGAAAACTGATCTTGCTCTTCGCGCGAGATTTTGAATTGCTTGGATACCTCTTCTGCCGTAAGACCCATACTCGTGTAGTAGGTTGGGTTATCTTTTGCAATGGTGTAGTTGAGTGCTGTTTTAAAACCCATTACCGGTACCAGCGACATGGACTCTGTTCCTCCGGCAATGATGATATCAGCCTGACCTGCCTGAATACGTTGGCTTGCAATAGCAATGGTTTCAACACCTGAGCCGCAATAGCGATTAACAACCATACCCGGTGTGTCTATACCAAGTGCAAGCAGAGAGATCATTCTTCCCATTTGCATACCTTGATCTGCTTCGGGTACCGCATTGCCTACGATTAGATCATCAACCATTTTGTTTTCTACACCCGGCACGGATTTTACCAAATGCTTAATTACATCGGCAGCAAGATCATCCGGTCTTGTAAACCTAAGGCCGCCTTTCTTCGCTTTTCCTACACCGGTTCTGAAACCAGCCACTATATATGCATCCATAGTCTTTAGTTTATAGTCATAAGTCCTTAGTAAGTGATTTGTTTAATGACCAGTTCATTTTTTGAATCTCAGCAATGTCATTCTGAAGCTGGACAAGTTGTAGACCACTCAAAAAACCAACACGGTTTGAAATAATTAATTGCGTCTCTAATTCATAGGAAGATCCATGCGATATTCCCAGAAAATTTCTAAAGTCATTTTTTGTAGTTCGTCCAGAACCTTCCGCAATATTGGAAGGAACGGAAACGGCACTTCGTCTCAATTGAGAAGTTATTCCATATATTTCCTCTCGTGGAAAATGTTTAGTCACTTCATAAATGTTAACAGCCTGGTCAACCGACTTTTGCCACAATTTCAAGTCTTTGTAATTATTCATAACGTTTTGGGTTTACTCAAGACTAAGGACTAAATACTAGTTTCGCAGCGGTTTGCCGCCTGTTAAAATCGATTGAATCCTTTCCAGTGTTTTCTTTTCGCCAGTCAGCGAAACAAAGGCCTCGCGTTCCAAATCAAGTAAGTACTGCTCACTTACCTCTTGTGCGTATGATAGATCGCCACCGCACATCACGTTGGCTATCCATCGGGCGATTTTCATGTCGTGATCGCTGATGTAGTTACCCATTCGCATGCCTTGAATACCGGCCATGAACAGTGCCATGCCTGTGCGACCTTGTACTTTAATATTTTTTGCATGCGATGGCATCGTGTAACCTGCTTCTGCCAGTTCGATAGCCGCTGATTTTGCATCCAATATTTGGCGATCTCTGTTTACAGAGATTCTGTCTTTGCTTCGCAGAATACCCATTTCGCGTGCTTCTTCAGCCGACAACGCAACCTTGGCTGTGGCGATATTCATAAAAGCATTTTGAAGTGCGTTGAGTTCAACATCACCTTCTTCGATGGCATCGCTTACTCGCTTTGCTAATTCTTTCGTTCCACCGCCTCCCGGAATCAATCCTACACCAACTTCCACAAGGCCAATGTACGTCTCGGCTGCTGCCTGAGCCAAGTCCGAATGAAGTGTCATCTCACAGCCTCCACCGAGGGTTCTACCCTGAGGTGCTACTATTACGGGAACCGAAGAATAGCGAATGCGCATTACGGAATTCTGAAACTGACGTACCATGAAATCAATCTCATCGTACTCCTGCTCGATGGCAAACATGAATACCAACCCGAGATTTGCTCCCAACGAAAAGTCAGCACCCTGGTGGCCCACCACTAGCCCGCGATAATCTTTTTCGGCCAGGTCGATAGCTTTATTAAGACCTTCTATGACAGAACTTCCAAGTGTATAACTCTTACTATGCCAGGCAAAATTGATTACGCCATCGCCAAGGTCGATTACTTTTGATTCGGCATTTTTCCAAACGACATTGTCGCTCAGGTTTTCGAGAATGATAAATTCTTCTTTGCCCGGAATATTCTTGTAAGCTTTAGAAGGAATATCATAGTACTGACGTTTGCCATTTTCAACGCGATAGAATGATTTGTTTCCGGCAGCCAACATTTCATGAACCCAGGCTGCTGGTTTATTGCCCGCTGCCTCCATCGTTTGTACTGCTTTTTCAACACCTACGGCATCCCAGGTTTCAAAGGGACCAAGTTCCCATCCGAAGCCGGCACAAACTGCGTCATCAATTTTGTAGAGCTCATCGGCAATTTCCGGAATGCGATTACTGGCATATTGAAACAATCCAAAGAATGCATCGCGATAAAAATCACCAGCCTTATCTTTTCCAGCCAATAATACTTTGAACCGATCTTTAAGATTATCGATCGCCTTGGTGGTTTCGAGTGTAGCAAATTTTGCCTTTGCTTTCGGCTTATACTCCAGGGATTTTAAATCGAGCGTGAGAATCTCGGTTTCCCCTTTCGCGTTTTTTGATTTCTTGTAAAAGCCTTGACCGGTTTTATCACCAAGCCATTTATTCTGTTCAAGTTTTGTAACGACTTCCGGCAGCTTAAACATTTCGCGTCCTTCGTCATTGGGAAGTGCTGCATACAAGTTGGTTGCCACTTTCACCAATGTATCCAGTCCAACCAGATCGGATGTTCTGAATGTGGCAGATTTCGGACGGCCAATTACGGGTCCGGTAAGTTTATCAATCTCGTCTACATTGAGATCGTACTTACGCATGGAGTCGATTACTTTCAGCAATCCCCAAACGCCTACCCGATTTCCAATAAATGCAGGTGTGTCTTTGCAGAGTACTGTTGTTTTTCCGAGGTAAAGATCTCCGTAGTGCATCAGGAATTTTGTCACTTCCGGATCGGTGTGCTGTGTGGGAATGATTTCAAAAAGTTTGAGGTAACGAGGTGGATTGAAGAAGTGTGTGCCTGCAAAATTTTTCCTGAAATCATCGCTTCTTCCTTCCGCCATCAGATGGATCGGAATACCGGAAGTATTTGACGTAACTAATGTGCCAGGCTTTCTAAACCTTTCTACTTGTTCATAGACTTTCTTTTTTATGTCAAGGTTCTCGACAACTACCTCGATGATCCAGTCTGCATCTTTAATGCGGGGCATGTCGTCATCAAAATTTCCGAGAGAAACGCGTGAAATAAATTTCTTGCTATAGATCGGTCCTGGGTTGGACTTGATGGAGCGATCGAATGAACTTTGAACGATTCTGTTCTTAACAACTTTCTTGTCGAGCGTAAGACCCTTTGCTTTTTCTTCTTCCGTTAATTCTTTTGGGGCGATGTCCAACAGTAGCACTTCACAACCTACGTTGGCAAAATGACAGGCAATGGCGGAACCCATCACTCCAGAACCGAGAACAGCAACTTTGCGGATAGAACGTTTCATTAGCCTACTTTTTCGTAAATGTTATTTTTTTCGATTGTCTTGTTGATTGATTGTAGTACCTCAAAAAACACATTGAGTTTTTCGGAAGGGATTATCGCACGAATTGAATCATTGAAGCGAAGTACGGATTCTCGTGCTTTTTCCTTTCGTTCGCGCCCTTCCTTTGTCAGTACTATTCTTACTAACCGTTTGTCGCTGGGGTCTGGTTCACGTGCAATCAGTCCTTTCTCTTCCATCGTTTTCAATAGGCGTGTAAGGCTTCTTGCTTCAAGCCCCATAAGGGGCGCAATTTTGGTAGCCGGTGTGCCTTCTTCAGAATGGATATTGAGCAGGCAAAAACCCATTGACATAGTAGCGTTGTACTTCTGGGCTTGCTGATTATACATGCGCGCTATGGCATGCCAGGCGGCCTTTATGTTATAGTCAACTGTTTCTTCTCTCCGCATACGTTTTCGAGCAAGGTTAGCGAAGGTATAAAAAAATTGTTATGCATGCCGAGTATGTGTCAAAATATTTCTGATACGCGTTTTTGGCTTTGTTGCTGACTACTTCCCCAACCTTTCGCTGGTTAGCAGCTGTTCGTAAAACCAAAGTGCTTGCCGGTAGCTGTCGAGGCTAATGCGCTCATCAATGCCATGAAAACCAATCGGGTCTGTCATCGGGCTGAACTTGATAATGTTTTTGGAAATGGAAGCGAAATGACGGGAATCTGTTCCTCCAATCATAAGAAAAGGAGTGGTTACGGTCTCGTCAAAAGTCTTTTTTATAGTCTCATTGACGAGTTGATATCCAAATCCCGTTTCAGGCGAATTTGCTGTTGGTTCTGACACGAATGCAAGCAACGGATTAATGACTACGCAATCGTCTGCTATAATCTTTTGGATTTCGTTAAGCACCTTTTCTGAGTTGTCACCTGGCAACAGCCTGAAATTAACAGTTGCTGTTGCTTTGCTGGGTACTACATTGTCCTTCATACCAGCATTGAAAATGGTTGGCACTGTGGTGGTTCGAACCAGCGCGTTTCCGCCTGCACTCTTTTCATAGATACCAATAACAACGCCTTTAAACAACCAGGTATTAGCAAAAACTATTTTTTCGGGATACGGCATTTCCGGGCCCACATGATTAAGAAAGCCTACCGTTGATGGCGAAAAATCTGCTTCAAAAGGATGATCTCGTAGTTTTACAATTGCCTTCATCAGAATGTCGAGAGCTGTTTCTTCTTCCGGCATGGAAGAGTGACCACCGTTTTTCTCGACTGATAATTCAATGGAAAGGTATCCCTTCTCTGCTGTGCCAATTAACGCTACAGGTTTGGTCATACCTGGTACTTTGTCGCGTGTAATGATGCCGCCCTCATCCAATACTAATTCAGCCTCGACACCACGTTGCTTGAAGTGTGCAGCCATGGCCTTTGCTCCGCTTCCGCCAATTTCTTCATCATGACCAAAAGCCAAATAGACTGTTCGGGCAGGTTGATAATTTTGTTCGAGCAGTTTTTCGACCGTTTCCATCATGGAAATCAGATTGATTTTATCATCGATTGCTCCGCGACCCCATACATACCCATCTTTAACCTCGCCATTAAATGGTTCGACTGTCCATTTGTTTATGGATGCTTCCTCGATGGGAACAACATCCTGGTGTGCCATAAGAATAATGGGCTTTAACGCTGAATTTTTACCTGGCCAGGTAAAGATGATACTGTAGCCTTTGATAATCTCACGGCTGAGCTTCGCGTGCACCGTTGGGTACGTTTCTTCTAAAAATTTACGGAATGTCAAAAACTCAGTAGAGTCAAACTTTGAGGGGTCATCATACGATATGGTTTTTATGCGGATAGCACTTTGCAGATGCTTGATGGCACTACTGTCGAGTGCGGGGGCTGGCTGTACATCAATCAACAATTGCTTTGATGAAAACCGCAACGTGTTAAAGAGAAGAATGCCTGTTACTAGCAACAATAGTACGCCAACGCCAATCAATGCTCGTCTTATCATTCGATCGTAAGATTTTAAAATTGAGGTTGCTCTTGCCCGGTAAAATCGCCACGCAAGGTCCGGTATCTTTTTCGTGCCTCCGCTGCGTAGACACTGCCGGGGTATTTGTTCAAAAATTCGCGATAGATTTCCATCGCTTTTTCTTTACTCTTCAATTGGCGCTCATAAATTTCACCTTGCAGGAAATAAGCATCATCAGCCAATACATCGTTTCCGTATTCGTCAATAATTTTCTGAAGCAATGCAAGCGACTGATCAAACTCACCGCGCTGCATACGCAAATTCGATTCAAGCCAATAAACGTCATCCAGAATTGTTTGATTGGAAATGGCTTGCCCGTTGGAAGAAATTCCTTGCTTCAATTTTTCAATTCGCTGCATGGCGTCTGCATCTTTATGCTGATACAACAGTAATTCGATCGAAGCATATTCTTTCAATGCCTCTCCTACTGAATCAAAAGCAATATTCTCTTTAATACGCATACTAAGATCCATAGCATCGTTCGCTATTTCTCGTGTCGTTGCCTCTTTTAAAATATCGAGATGTTCCTGTGCCAGATTAAAATCACCTTTATAGTAAGAGAGTTTGGCATTTTTTAATTTGGCCTCATACCCCACCGGACTTTCCCGTTGCGTTTTTTCTACTTGAGAGTACAGCAATGTTGATTCCCATGGCTCATTCAGCAGAAGATAGATATCCCCCAAATCAATTTTGGCTTTTGATTTCAGGTGAGTTGATGCTCTTGGATTCGCGATAAGCTTATTCAGTATCTTAACAGCCGAGTCTTTCTGATCGAGGTACGAAGCAAAAAGTGTTGCTTCATTTCTTGAGGCCTCTAGCGCACTTGAGTTATTGGGATATTGTTTTATGAAATCGTTGTAATCAGCAATCAATAGATTTACAGAATCCTTCTTTATCGGGTAGCTATTGCGAATTCGTACTTCCCGCGTTTGAATGAGACCCAACCGAGCTGAGAGGTAATGTTGTGATGATGGATATTCGCGAATAACATAACGATACGCCCGTGCCGCATTTTCATAATCTTCATTGTCTAGGGCAACTCGCGCCACCTCCATGCATTTTTCTCCGTCATGTTTGTAGCGCTTGTCGTATGCGCGGGCCTGAATAAACGATGCATAAAAATTCTTTTGCTGTAGCGTTACCCAAATCAGCAAATCGGAGTAAACTTCAACATCAGGAAATTCCTGAACTTTTTGGTATAAAATTTTTTCGAGGCTAGTCAGTTCATCAGGTTCTGTTAGCAGCGCCTGCATTACATTTTTTACATACTGAATGTTCGCAGAGCTTTGCGTGACATAGCTGAGGTACTCTTGAACCATTTTGTCCTGATTACCTTTCAAGCGATGCATCATGGCCAGTTCAAGACAAAACAAATAGGGGTTGCCAAGAAAATCACGACTCTCGGTCAGCGCCACAATTCCATAATCCAGCAGTGATCGCGAAACGAAATAATCTGCCATGACTTTTGTACGCTGCACATTGTTTTTATTCTCTGCAATCAATTCACGAAAATGGCGATCAGCTTTACTCAAATCTCCTGAACGCACATACGTAAGACCAACATCAAGCTTATAGTGAAGGTTGGCTGGATCTTTTTTTGATAATTTTCGGAGATACACCAGGGCTTCATCGTACGCACCAAGATCGAGCATTACATTTACATAGTTGCTGTAAATATACGTATTGTTTGATTCGTGTTTGGCCAGCTCGCGGTACAGTTCGAGCGCCTTTTTTTTATCGCCTTTCAAAACATACTCATTAGCAAGCTGTATGTCAGATTGATTTTGAGCGATGATCGATTCAATGGGAAGAACTAAAAATGTTATACAGAATAACACTGCCTTATAGGTATTATATATATATATAATATTATAGTTATAGTTAGTCATGTTGAAATGTGAATACCTTGCAGTAATTGGTTGTGTTGAAGTTATGTAGATTTTTTGTGGTTTCTAAATAGTTAGTAGTGAGGTTAATGGAAAGTTATTAACAGCAAAAAGTTGTGTTGATTATTGGATTGTTGATGATATTAGATGTTAACGGATGTTGACATCTAGTGATTCATTAACATGATGATGGCTCAAGTCGTGTTTCAATGCCTTAAGTGGATGTTTGCGTGATTTGCCTGTGAGTTATCAACAGGTTATTAGTAGGTTATCAACAGTTCTGTTATGTCCCAATTGGCTTTGAGATTAACCGAACTGTTTCCTTTTTCGCTGGAGTAATAGATGATGGGTTCTGATTCTTGTTGTAGAAAGAAGTTGGAGGGTGTCCACGCTCCGTTGTTGTCCTTATCTATTATTAGCCGAATGATGTAGTCACCTGGATTAAGATCGTGGAAAGTTGTCTTTTTTGTATTCGTAGAAGATTGAAGAACGTTTAACGATTTGTCGAGGAGTTGAAATACTATGTTTGTTTCCTCGGTTTTAGCCTCTATTGTTATTGTTCCAAGGTCTTCGGGTGTTAACGGTCGTAGTACCTCCATCATTTGAGTTGATGAGTCATTTTCGATACTTATAAAGGATCCTTTTCCAAGATAGAATTGGAATGGCGGAGCTTTTTGAGGTGTTGGTTTTTTACCTGAAGGTTGTGACTGATAGTTAGGTTTGGTTTTATCTTCTGGTTTAGGAAGAAGGCTTTTGTCGAAGCGATTTTCAATTGTAAGTATGTTTGTAGTACTATCGAAACTGAAGTTCTCTTTTGAAAAGCTTATGGTTGTTAATGAATCGATTTTATAATAGATGCTGTCGTAAGTTATGGCACCTAATGGTTTGTTAAATTTTATTTTTCCTGAAAGTGTTGCCGATGAATTGACTACCCGGAATTTTTCTTTGGTGGCATTGAAAGGTTCTGGTTTAACCTGACGCGTTGAGAATTTCACGTAAAGAGTTGTGTCAATCAGATTAGATATACTGTCTCGTGCTAAAAATCTGATGGCAATACTGTCTGATGCTATAGTGTTATAAATTCTGATGTTGGCATTATCTTCTGCAAAGCCTGAGTAGATTGGTTCTTTATCGAGTGAGGAAATTTTGTAACTGGCTAGATTCTTTGAGGTTTTGATATTAAAGTAAGTATTATATGGTCGAGCGCTGGTTAGCTTGAGTGCTCGGGTGTCGAGCTTTGATGTGGTAAGGGCTATAGCAGATACATTTTGATTGAGTTTGATGGTATCTGTTAAGAAACCGTATGCTTCGTTTTTGCTGTCAACAATAAGATTTCGACTTTTGTCATCAAATGCGTAAATGAAGTAGTTGCCCGGTTTAAGATTTTCGATGATGAACTTTCCTTCAGGGTTTGTCTTGGTTATGTAAATTGGTTTGTGCTTA
>Ga0315910_10001372_pt1 | contig 22492 bp, 25 predicted proteins | sample EdamamesoilMG_FD_204470 | JGI IMG/M metagenome (GOLD analysis project Ga0315910, IMG submission 204470) | Garden soil microbial communities collected in Santa Monica, California, United States - Edamame soil | ecosystem: Environmental > Terrestrial > Soil > Garden | place: USA: California... | reverse complement strand
AATTTCCGGGCCACGCGATCCACGTGCACATCACACGGACAAACCAGTTGGGCAGGCTTAATATTTTTCCAAATTCCAAAATCAACTCCCTTGTTATCCTGCCGAACCATCCAGCGCAAATACATTACTAATCGCTTGCAGGTAGACTTTCGTGCAGGCGATGAAATATGTTTCTTCGTACGTTGAGGCGCATTCTCCAGGCTGAAGAAAAGTTTCTGGAAATGAATCAGGCCGTTCTCTACCGTTTCATCAGCGGGCAAAACTGGAAACGCTGCTTCCAGTGTTTCGTGTTGCTGATAAAACCATTTCAGAAATTCTATAAAATAAAGCGTGTCGGTAGCATTGAAAGTACGGTGCTTGAAATTCAAGAGCCGTTTCAAATCATTGTCGGAATGATGAAGGATAAACTGATGCGGATCGTTGTCCATCATCGTTATTAACTCCTTACACTTTCGGATAATGGTAACGCGCTGACCCCATGCCAGAGTAGCAGCAAACAATCCGGCAATTTCAATGTCCTGTTTCTTCGTAAACGCATGAGGAATGGAGATCGGATCGTCAGCAATAAACCCCGGGCGATTATAAAGCACAACTTTTTCATCCAGAAAATCTTTCAGCTCAAGTATGTTGAATTTGCGTGGTGGCACGGAAATATATTTCCTCAAGATTAAGGCATTTCCAGTTGAATAGCGATTTGAGATTTTGAATTTTCAAACAAAGCTAAAATCTAAAAATCGCCAATCAAAAATCACAAATCCTGCTACCTTTATCCAACTCCAAATTCCCATGAAGCGAATTCTGCGAATCTTATCCCTCATTCTTGTAAGCCTGATCATTACTGCGCTCACCTTTGGGCTCGTCACCGCCCCGCCTATTATGACGGGCATGGCCGCAAAAACCATGTGCTCGTGCGTCTTCGTACTGAACCGTACTCCTGAAAGTGTAACAGCAAAAGAGATGCAGGTATTTCCCGGGCTAGCATCTGTGCCCTATGAAATAAACATGAATGACTCAACCGTTACTACATCGCTTTTGTGGGAAACCAGTAAAGCTATTTACAGAAAAGGATTAGGCTGCACTTTGCTGGCCGAGAAATCAGAGGCGGAAGTTCGCGCTCAAAAAATTATTACGGCTACTCCCCCATCCGTAGATCAGGATACGATTGCCTGGCCGCAGGGTAATCTGCTTTCAGAAACAAAACTTCCCAATGTAGATTATGCTGCTATGCAAAATGCTGTTGACGCTGCGTTTGCAGACAAAGATCATGAGAATCCAATTTTTACGCATGGTGTGGTGGTAGTGTACAATGGAAAGATCATCGGTGAAAAATATGCGGAAGGCTTTACCTACAACTCCCGCATGACGGGCTGGTCGATGACAAAAAGTATTACCAATGCTTTAGTTGGAATAACCGTTAAAGAAGGCAAGTTGAAAATTGATGAGCCGGCTCCTGTAAGCGAATGGCAAAATGATGAGCGTAAAAAAATTACCGTTAACAATTTATTGCAAGCCAGTAGCGGACTGGAATGGTCTGAATCCTACTTCGCACCGTGGTCAACCTTTCACAAAATGTTTATCCGCAGTGACGATAAAGCTGCGTTTGCGGCCAGCCAGGAATTAACGCATGAGCCCGGCACATTCTTTCAATACTCCAGCGGCACCACCAACATACTAACGCGCATGGTTCGTCAGCAAGTGGGTGATGATGAATACTACCGGATGCCCTATGAAAAACTTTTCTACAAAATTGGCATGCACACAGCGCTTATCGAACCCGATGCATCGGGAACATTTGTAGGTTCCTCCTACGGCTACGCGTCTGCTCGCGACTGGGCACGCTTTGGTTTACTTTACCTAAATGATGGTGTGTGGAACGGTGAACAAATTCTTCCCGAAGGTTGGGTGAAGTACTCTACCACACCAGCACCGGCTGCTCCTCTTCAACAATACGGTGCACAAATCTGGCTAAACAAAGGTAACCCTGCTGACACTACTCAAGTAGAGTACTCCCAATTACCCCACGAGAGCATCATCTTCGAAGGTTTCGAACGGAACATTGTAGTGATTATCCCTTCAAAGAAACTAGTAGTGGTGCGACTGGGGGTTACACACAATAATAATTTCAGTGTTGGGGATTTGGTGAATGGGGTGATGAAGGCGCTTCTGGAGTGAAGTCATCATTTATCAATAAAACGCATAGGAAACAGCACACGGGTCGAATCATCAATACCTCTGTGGTCTGAATCATAGGGGTCAAGGTCAACGTAATGAATCCTGTAATTATTGAAAGCCCACTCGTCTCGCAACTCGGTTACTATCAAAATCAATTGATCAATCAATGTGATATAACTCTCGAAGCTGCTTTCGTCATCAACATCAATCCTAACTATTCCACTTCTCCCGTTTCTTTTGACAAAATTTCTAACAATAGTTCGAATCTTAACTGGCGACACGACTAAGTCCTGAAACCAAATTGTATCATTTCTAATCAAGAGTTCCAAAACCACATCATCATCACCCACCATGAAAAATGGAGATTGCGGAAAGTCCGAAGATTCATGAACTGGCAGTAATTGCATCAAGCCAAGATTCGACACAAGTCCATTTATATGATCATCAGAACTGGCATATTGTATCCTTCGGGCATCACACCTGCTCAAGGAGTCCTTTAGCTCCTTTACATACTTCATTTTAACATTCTTATCAATATTAAGTCGCCATCTAATTTCATTTTGCGAGAACTCATCAAACAAACTTTGAGCTGACAAAACGAATTCATTCAATTTGTCTGCAGTAATTATACTTACCGGGCTTGGAAAATTCCTTACGGCTATTTTGGGAACAGAATCTGCATCATCCTTTTTGAAACCCACATATATATTGATCAACAGGTGCTTTCTTTCATACTCCCTTCTACTCTCCAGCTCAGGCAAACTGATCGATAGGTTATGCGCTATTGTTGTCTTCAAAATGGATTGGTTAAATTCCTTGTAGGAAACCAGATTTATGCAGGCAAACATCGATGAAGTCAAACCAATTACTAAGAATGATAACACCATCATTCTCAAAACAGAATTTTTATAAACTAGCCGTAGCGCTAACCATTGATGCAAAAATAGAGATGCTAATATCATGAACAGCATCGCTTTGTACTCCGGATAAAAACTCAGCTCCTGAAAAACTCCAAAGGAGCAACTGAGCACACCGAACAAAAAGGTCGTTTTGGAAAACCAATAAATAAAATACCATGAGAGAGAAACTTTATCATGATAGATTGCCACTTTTCGGTAGCGAGGAATGTCTTTCAACGATGATGCTCTCCTTAGCCAATGATTTGAAATGATTGTGAACGCTATAAGGCAAGCAAGGCAAGCATAGAAAAAATTATAGAAGTAGTTTTCTGTTGGAGAGAGGATTAGAAAATCTTCCTTGTTCCACCATATTGAGGTGACCCTGAAGTACTCTCTGAACATATACAGAAAAGAGTAAATTGAAAAGGAAAGAAAGCCCCAAACTATTAGTCCTCCAATCAACTTATTGCTATCCAGATTAAGAGTTTGAAGCGTAATTTTTGGTCTTAGAAAACCTTTTTGAAGAGACATAACCGCTATCCGATTTTTATATTGCCAATCAATATACAACATGTCTGCATTCCGCTTCAAACAATTCACCATCCATCACGACAAGGCTACCATGAAGGTGGGCACCGATGGTGTGTTGCTTGGTGCCTGGGTAAACGTTCAGGATAAACTTAAATTACTGGATATCGGCACAGGCTCAGGTGTTATCGCCCTGATGCTGGCCCAGCGAACTTCTGCCAATGCGCACATCGATGCCGTAGAAATCGAAAAGCTAGCTGCTGACCAGGCCGTTGAGAATGTTAAGCAATCGCCCTGGCCCGAAAAAGTCGAAGTACATCACGCACCGTTTCAAAATTTTACACCCGGCAAAACGTACGACTGCATTGTAAGTAACCCTCCTTACTTTAACAACAGCCAGAAACCGCCCGATGATAAACGAATTCAAACCCGCCACACCACCACACTTCGTTTCGATGAACTAATTATAACGGCAAAACAGTTGCTCACACCTGCCGGCACTTTGAATGTTATTCTGCCTCACACCGAAGGCCTGGCATTCATTCAACTAGCAGCCAGCCATCAATTGTTCTGTTCACGAAAATGGAGCTTCCGTACGCGCGAAGGAAAACCGATCGAACGCTGGCTACTGGAGTTCACCCGTTTTCCACAGGCTGTGATCGATCAAGGAGAAATTCTTTTATATAGCTCCGGTGAGCAATGGTCGGATACCTATACGGAAATAACCCGCGATTTCTACCTTAAACTGTAGTGAAATATCCTCAAAACTACTCACGCCAATACCTGATAAATCCGGTATAGTCTAAATTTTTCTCACTGAAAATCAAGGCATTACAACCTAAAAAATCTTTGTTTAAACAAATAAATAGCTTCAGGCGTTATACTTGCATACTAGACTAAAATCTCTAAAAAAAACACACATGAAAAAACTATTCCTATTGGCAGCAGCCGTTGCCGTTGCCGGAAGTGCAGTGGCACAAACCTGGACGATTGATAAAGTCCACACAAAAATTGGCTTTAGCGTTTCGCACATGGTAGTGGCTGAAACCGAAGGCGTATTCAAGGACTACGATGGAAAAGTAGTAAGCAAAACTGCTGACTTCAATGGCGCTGAAGTTGAATTCACTGCGAAGGTATCATCCATTGATACTGACAATGAGAAGCGTGATGGCCACTTACAATCAGACGACTTCTTCAATGCTGAGAAGTATCCGGAGATTAAATTCAAAGGCAACCTGGTGAAAGAAGGCAGCAAGTATTTGCTGAAAGGAAACTTCACTATGCGCGATGTTACTAAGCCCGTTGTGTTCGATGTAACCTACGGAGGTACTACAAAAGCTTTCGGTGGGGAGAAAGCCGGTTTCAAAATCAATGGAAAAGTAAACCGCTTTGACTACGGACTGAAGTGGGACAAAACCATCGAAGCAGGTGGACTGGTAGTAGGCCAGGACGTAGAAATCATCTGCAAGATTGAATTGAACAAACAAGCATAATAGGTTGAGGGGTTGAGTAACGTGAGACTTCGGATTTCCGGGTCTCACGTTCATTTTATAAATTCAGCATTCAATGAAAATAGAAGACGAGATTCAACAACCTACATTCCGGAACGCTTACCAAAAGGCGGTGATCAATCTCCTCTTTACGTCCGGCTGGATGACCAACAAGCAACAGGAATTTTTCAAACCCTACGGTATCACCGGCCAGCAATTCAACATACTGCGTATCTTAAAAGGGCAGCATCCAAAAAGTATTTCGGCTACCGCCATCAAAGCACGTATGCTCGATAAGAACTCAGACGTATCGCGCCTGCTGGATCGCCTGGTGGCTAAACAATGGATTGAAAAGAAAGTTTGCCCCTCGGATAAACGGGCAGCCGACATCACCATTACCGATGCCGGTCTCGAACTTCTTGCCACACTCAGCAAAATACAAAAAGAAGTGGATGGCATTCTTCAACTTACCGAAGGAGAAGCTACACAACTGAGCAACCTTCTCGATAAAGCCCGCGGTTGATCAAATCTTGCTCAGCTCAGCCCGTACAAAATCCATCAGCTCTTTAATATACGCCCGACTGAAATCAAATTTGATTCCGGCTGCTTTGTAAATTTCAGGAATGGAGCGCATGTAGCCAAGCTTCAACGCATTCTGATAGCCTTGCAATCCTTTCGCTGGGTCAGTTCTGAAATTACGCCATACAGCAATAGCCCCCAACTGCGCCATACCATACTCTATATAATAGAATGGAACTTCATACAAGTGAAGTTGTTTTTGCCACAAGTAATCTTTTGCTGGTTGTAGCCCGCTCCAATCTGTTTCAGTATCAGCAAACGAATCAAAGATTCTATTCCAGTTTTGTTTCCGCTCTTCCAACGTATGACCTGGATTTTCGTAAAGCCAATGCTGGTACTTATCAATGGTCGCTACCCACGGAAGTGTTTCCATAATATCCTCCAGGTGTTCACGCTTGGCACGTTTCAACTCGGCTTCATCAGTAAAGAATACATTCCAGTGATCCATCGAAATCAACTCCATCGACATCGAAGCCAGTTCTGCAACTTCGGATGGTGTTGATTTGAAATCATTGAGTGGAAGATCGCGCGTAAGAAAATTATGGATGGCATGGCCACCTTCGTGCATAATCGTTACCATGTCGCGCAAGGTAGAGGTGGCATTCATGAATATAAACGGCACACCAATTTCAGCCAGCGGATAATTGTATCCTCCTGGTGCTTTACCTTTTCTTGATTCCAGATCAAGGTACCCCATCGTTTTCATAATGTCCAGACACTGACCGAGAAACGGATCCAGTCTTCGGAATACTTCGATTGTTTTCTCGGTTAACTCACTTCCATTGGTAAAGGGTTTTAAGGCATCACGGCCTTCCGGATCAACGGCTTTATCCCACGGACGAAGAGAATCTACCTTCAGCGAAGATTTACGTTCCTTTGCCAGCACATTCAGGGTAGGTACCACCTCTTTTTGAATGGCTTCATGAAAGTTGAAACAATCTTGTGGTGTGTAATCAAAACGTCCCAGCGACTTAAACATGTAATCGCGAAAGTTTTTAAATCCCGCATTGGTTGCTACGCGATGACGAAGATTGATGAGTGTCGAAAATAATTCATCCAACGCATCTTTGTCCTGAAGCCTGCGGGCCGAAAGTTTGTGGTATACCTCCTCACGTTTTTGCCGGTCGGTCGACATGAGTATTACCGAGGCCTGCGGCAAGGTGATCTCCTTTCCTTCCCACAGAATAGTCATCGCGCCTGATAGCTGTGCATACTTCTGTGTTTCGGTATTGATTTCGGTGTACAGCGGCACGTTCTCCTCCCTGAAAATTTCAATATCTTTTTTGAGGCTTCGGATCATGATGTCGTACCCTTCCTGCTTCGCAATGGAATCCAAAAAAGCGGAAGCTGCTGCTTTCTTATTGAGCTGATCCGACACTGGTGCAATCTCCGGTTGAATATTTTGAATAAAATCCTGGTAGGCTTTGCTGTACTCCTGGTTCTCGGTGTAGCACGTCATACGAATGTAACGCCAGGCCATGTCTTCGGAAATCACCGACTCCAATTCACTGCGATCGTGAAACCAATTTTTCAGTTCATCGGCAGAATCAATTTTCCGTTCGAGAAGATTGTCAAAAAAAGGTTTTAGTGTTTCCCAGGTTGTTACCGTAAAATTTTCGGACAAGAATTTGCGTGGGGGACGTTGGGGTACTTCGATGACGTTCATATAAAAATAGATCGCTTTATCTGCCGGTGAAATTAATCAAAAACAAGGAAGCAGATAAATCCGATCTCAAATACAAGCGTTTTTATTTAGCGAGTAAATTTCTTCATCCCGAATTTCAATAGTGCCATCGTGACGAACGCTCAACAGAAATCGATTGACCTGAACAGGAACACAATCGCTTACACGTTTTATCATTAACAATTGATAACCTGTAGCCGTTTCTTTTACAGCTCCAATCGCCTTTTCGGTGGTGCTAAAAACATACCCTTCGGAAATTGCCAGTAATATCGCATCTGCCTTGCTGTCTATTTCACCGAGAAACAATCGTACCGCTGCTGAATTCGTAACGACAGAAGTGTTACCATCCTTCTGACTTTTGATGAAGTAGTAACAATATGAGGGTGGACAACCGTCTCCAAATCCTGTTATACTACTCACCGCTTCAAAATCAGAAACACATTGGTCTGAATCTTCAACATCTGCGCATTGAGTACCCGAACTGAACACGACTTCAGCACCCACAATCAGACTGTAATTAAGTTCCCAGTATTCCGGATCGTTCGCTGCAATCACCGATTCATAAGGATATTCATCTTGAATGGCTTCAAATGAATTCAGATCAACTTGAATTCCTTTTTTATCAACATCGTCACATGATACTATAACAACGCATAGCAGAATAAGTAGTGTTAGTCGCATGGTGATATTGTTTAGAGAGCTTATTCCATTGACAGCTTGAGCACCGCAATGGTTGGAATGACAATCAACAAAGTTTAATACGCCTACATCACCCCCTTCTCCTGCAATGTTACCTGTAGGTTATCATGTGTTTTCCAGAACCGGGCATGGATTTCTTTCATCACCTTCTTAAACTCGGGGTTTTCTTTGAGGGGATCTAGTATAGGTTCCTTATCCAAAAACAAAATAAGCCAAAACTGATAGTTATCTTCTTTCGCGAACAGCTTCATATTCTCGATACACTTCTTGTAATCGCCTTCATAGCAATTATACACCGCTTGCGAAAGACTGCGATAAATTGATTTGTCGTTATCGACATAGTCCTTAAAGCTCTTCGCCAGTTCTGCCGCTTTCTGTTTCTCTCCTTTCATGGCACAAACAACAGCCATTCTCAGGTTTTCATTTTTAAATACATCCAGGCTCCGCGTTTCACGCAACTGCATAAATTGTTTGTCGTATTGATAGGCACTTTCAAAATCCCGCATGTAGTAACTTACCTTGGCAATATCCTGAAGGATGTCAAAGCGGGTAGAATCTTTTTTAAATTCAATGACGAGCAGTTCGCGGGTCTTTACGAGATCTCCATTTTTTGCGTACAGGATAAACGCTCTGACGTATCTGGAGAACGGATTCTGAGGATTAAACTCCAGCGACTTGTCGATATACCTCAGCGCTTCGTCAACAAATCCATTCTGAATTAATGCGTTGCCCATGCGCAGGTATTGATAACTCATGGTGACAGAATCCTGCGGTGCATTATCCAGCCTTACGCCCTTCAAGGAATACTCCAGGTACCTGGCCGTGTTAGGCATATAGTTGCAATAGAAATCGGCCAGCATGCCAATAGCCGAACTTGAATTGGGATTGTACTCCAATGCCTTCTCCAGGTAGGGTGCTGCAGATGAATATTGCTTCCGGCTCATGTAATCCAATGCCTTGGCAATAAGTGTTTCGGCCATTTTGGAATCGTACAACACGGCTTTGTCGGCATACGCTGTTAGCTGTTCCACATGTTTCTTTTCGCGCTTAAAAAGATCGAGGTAATAAAACGCAGACACGGCCCGGGCATACGCAAGTGCAAAATCCGGATCAAGCGCAATCGCCTTATCAAAAAATGAAACCGCTTGCTTAAGGTTTTCATTACCTCCCTGCGACAACAGGTCCTGACCTTTTAAAAACAAGTCGTACGCCTCCAGATTATCGGTTGGTATTTTTTCAATTCTGCTTTGCTCATCCGGTGTGATGATCGCCTGAATTTCCTGCGCGATACTCTTGGCCACCTCCTGCTGCAACTCAAAAATATCCTTCGCTTCCTTCTGGTATTGATTCCCCCACAAATGTCTGTCGGTGGAGGCTTCAATCAACTGAATGTTCAACAGGATTTTATTACCCATCTTTTGACCGCTACCTTCTACGATGTAATTAACGTTCAGTTCTTTTGCAATTTCGGGAATTGACTTTTCTGTGTTTCGATACTTCTCTGCCGAAGTGCGGCTGATTACTTTCAGTTCTCTAATCTGCTGTAAGTTATTGAGGGTAGACTCCATCAACCCGTTGATCAGGTAAACGTTGGTGGAATCATTACTATCATTGATAAAGGGCAGAACGGCAATTGATTTTTCTATAGTCGGTTGACTGTTCCAGGTACGTGAAGTATAAACAAAATAGCCAGCCACCAATACCAACACTGCTACAATTGCCCAAGCAAGCAAATTTCGCTTGCGCACAGGAGCATCAACCGGAAGGTTTCCAACGGGGGTTGGTATCAATTGAGATTCATCTTTCTTTCCGACCTCTCCAGGCGGATAACCATAGTACTCGCGGAAACATTTTATAAAGTAAGACACACTGCTAAACCCAACCTGGTGCGAAACCTCCGAAACATTTAAAGCCGATGTTCGCAAAAGCTCCATGGCATGCTGCAGGCGCACCTGGCTGATCAACTGGCTGACCGAAAGATTCGTGCTTTTCTTCACCTTGCGCAGCAAGTTCGAACGACTCATGTTCATTTTGTCGGCCAGCTCGGAAACGCCAAACTGCTCGTTGGACAAATTCTCTCCAATAACAGCCTTGATCTGGCTTAAAAACTCTTTTTCAATAGGGCTGAAATCGGCCATGTTATGTTTCCGAAAAACCTGCGTTTAGAGCCCCAAATTAGCACTCTGAAGCGTGCCATGCGTCATACTTTATATCGATTCGTCATATTTTATACTGGTTTCCCCAAACTTGACGCTTTTGTGCGCAAGGTTGTTTAACCTGCACAGCCTGGCGACCCGTTCTTTACAGCATCAAAAAACAAAACCAAAAGCATCATGAAAACGCAAAAAAACAATCCCCTTAAAGTAGTAACCTTACTTGCGGCTATCGCTGTTGCCCTTGTCGTCAGCACGGTGGCCGGTTGCCAGGACAAAAAAGAAACTGCCTCAAGTTCCACCACCAAGACTACGGTTAAGGCTCCCCAGATCGACATCCATACAGCAGTACTCACCGAAAACCTGGATGCCCTCAACCAGCACATCGCGGCAGGCAGCAACCTGAATGAGAAGGATCCTTTTGGTGGTTCAAGCCCGTTGATTACAGCTGCCGTGTTTGGAAAACCTGCGATGGCCAAGGTTCTGATGGATGCGGGTGCCGACATCAACTTTCAAAACAATGATGGCTCAACGGCTTTGCATACTTCCGCATTCTTCTGCTATCCGGAAATTGTGAAAATGCTGCTGGATAAAGGTGCCGACAAAACCATCAAGAATAAATTTGGCGCTACACCGTACGAATCTGTTGCCGCTCCTTTTGCCGATGTTAAAAGTGCTTACGAAATGATGGGCAAGATGCTAAGCCCGATGGGATTAAATCTCGACTTCGAATACATTGAAAAAACACGCCCTGAAATTGCCACCATGCTGAAGTAATTTATAAAGTAAGCAACCCTCAACACCACAATGACTGCATCAAACCGAAGATACGACATCGACTGGCTGCGCGTAATCGCCATCATGTTACTCCTACTTTATCACAGTGCCATCGGATTTCAATCCTGGGGAATCATGCTGACGTTCATCACCACAGAAAGACCCTGGCCAGAACTTTGGACGCCCATGACGGTGCTGAACATCTGGCGCATACCGTTGCTGTTTTTTGTATCCGGTATGGGGGTGTACTTTTCCATGCAAAGCCGCACCTGGAAGCAACTGCTACTCGAACGTGCCAGTCGCATTATGATCCCCTTTGTGTTTGGCATGTTTGTGATTGTACCGGTATCCATTTACCTGTGGCAGCGCTACAACCACTTTGGTGCGTCATACGCGTACGACTCCGGTCACTTGTGGTTTCTGGGTAACATTTTTGCCTACGTACTCCTGTTGCTGCCGATACTTTACTACCTGAAGAAAAATGAAACTCGTAAAGGGGTTAGTCTTATTAAAAAAGCATTCCGCACGCCTCTGGGACTGCTGCCGGTTATCGCACTCCTTATCCTGGAAGTGATATTGGTAAACCCGCAGCCATTCTCGCTCTATGCTAAAACGTGGCACGGATTCTTTCTTGGGTTGATTACTTTCTTCTGCGGATTCTGTTTTGTATTGGCAGGTGATACGCTTTGGAAAATGCTCACCAACTGGCGATGGCTCTTGCTGGCGATTGCCGTTACACTGTGTGGCTTTCGCCTGGCACAAGGTGATCTCAGCACACCAAACTATCGCGTGGTGATCGAATCATGCTGCTGGATTTTTTCAATCTTTGCGTTCGCCCATCTGCATCTCAACCGTGGGGGGCGCGTACTGACCTACTTAAGCGAAGCGGTGTTTCCGGTGTATATTGTTCACATGATTGTACAGGCACTCGTATCTACCTGGCTATTTTCAACTTCGCTCGCTGTGCCCCTGCAGTTCATACTTTGTTTTACCCTTACACTTGCCGGATGCTTTGGTATTTACGAACTGGTTCGCAGGGTAAACATTCTAAGGCCCTTGTTTGGGTTGAAGATGAAAAGCAATCGTATAGCACAACCTGAGCTGGCTCAATAATTTTTCACAACCTCAACACGCATGATCACACTAGCGAATTTAACCAAGCGGTTCGGAACCAAAACCGTAGTCGATAATCTTTCGATGAACGTTCATCACGGTGAACTGTACGGTTTACTCGGACCCAACGGTGCCGGCAAAACCACCACCATCAACATGATCATCGGAGCGTTACATCCCGATGCCGGTTCGATCACTATCAACGGTACCGGAAAGCCCGGTGAACAATCCATCAAGCGCCAGATCGGTATCGTACCGCAGACCATCGCATTGTATGAAACCTTAAGTGGCGAACGTAACCTCGATTTCTTCGGCAGGTTGTACGGACTACAGGGAAAAGAATTAACCGAGCGCATTCATGAAGCACTCGAACTCGTGAACCTTACCGAGCGCAAGAAAGAGCGCGTAAGCAAATACTCGGGTGGAATGAAAAGACGATTGAACATTGCGGCAGCACTGCTGCATCGTCCTTCATTGCTCATTCTGGATGAACCCACCGTGGGGATTGATCCCCAATCGCGCAACTCTATCTTCGAAAGCTTGAACGTATTGAAGCAGCAAGGCTGCACCATCATCCTTACCTCGCATCACCTGGAAGAAGCACAAAAACTTTGCGACCGTGTGGCCATTCTTGATGAAGGACGACTTCTGGTTCAGGATACGGTTGATACCATCATTGCCAACTACGGAGGAAAAAGTTTGCTTACCATCGAAACCCGTAATGGCAAAACAAAAATTGAAACCGATCAACCCGTAACAGAAATCATTCGGATCAACGAAGAAGACACCATCCTCTCGCTACACCTGGAAAGCCCCAGTCTTGAAAAAGCGTTCTTAACCATTACCGGAAAACACCTTCGCGATTAATCTCCAATCCCATGAAAGAAATCATTACCATCATTCGCAAAGACATTCAACTGCTTTCGCTCGATAAAGCCAGTGTAATCTTAACCTTTATGTTGCCCGTAGTACTTATCGGCCTCATTGGTAACGTGATGAGCGCTACTTTTCCCAATGTTGGCATCAGCAGTTACGATTATGCTTTTTCCAAGTTTATGTTCTGGGGATTATTTGGTGGAGCGGCATCGGCCGTAGCTTCACTGGCAGTCGAAAAAAATTCAGGCACCATCATCCGTCTGCAACTGGCACCGCTCAGCAAATTTCAGGTACTACTGGGTAAAAGCATGGCGTGTATCTTCATGCTCCTGGTAAGTTCCATCCTCTCCTACCTGTTTGCCAAAGTGTTATTTGATATCAAAACCGGTTCCTACTTCGCGCTGATCCTGGTGTTGATTTCGAACGCTATCTTCCTCGCAGGACTGATGACCTTTCTGGCCAACTTTGTAAAAACCGAACGCGCTGCCAGAGGACTTAGCTGGGGCATACTACAAGTACTCGCCTGTTTTAGCGGCATTATGTTTCCGGTATCGATAATGCCCGTGTGGATGACACCCATTACCAACTTCAACCCGGTTATGTGGAGTGTTAAGGCAATGGAATTTGCACTGTGGAAAGAATCAACACCAATGGAGTTGCTTCTACCAATTGGTATTCCGGTTTTAGCAGGAGCGCTACTGTTTGGTGTGAGTGTTTATTTGTTTCGGTGGAGTGAGGAGAAGTAAACGCTAGTATATAAAACGTGGCGGCACTCCAATTTAATAATTAAAAATCAACAGTGCCGCCATGTTTTATATACTTTGTTATGCACTGGCATGGCATCCCCAAATCCTTATTTGAAGAAGTCAATTGCGATTTTATTAATTAAGTCAGGTCGTTCGTCAAATACCTCATGTGTCGTTTTAGGCAAAACACAATATTGACTGTTTTTTATTAATCTGTACATTTCCAGTCCATGCTCAATTGAAACCATATCCCTATCCCCAATTACAATCGTAACAGGAATACTTATACTGCTATAGACACTAGTCGGAAAATATTCTTTTTTATACACCATCTTGTCTAAGTTGTTATGCAGTTTTTTCCAATCCTTCTTGGGTGTCAATGTGCTGTACCATTCTATGTCTTTCTCGTTGGCTTTAGCCCACCATTCCAATGAGGGAGGCTTAACTGAGTCAACAGGAAATCCGTCTAAGTTAAATCCCCTTATGCCGTTGTTTGCTCCGACTGCAATTACTTTTTTAATTTTGTCTGCGCGTCTATCAGCCAATAGAAGGCTAACAATTGCGCCATCGCTCCATCCCATGACATAACAACTGTCAATCTTTAGTGAGTCCATTAATTGAGACATGAAATCCGTTAATAAGGCGTAGCTTAGAGTATCAGTTTGCTCAGACCTACCTTGTCCTGGCGTGTCAGGTGCAATAACTCTAAAATGTTTTGAAAGATCAGGAATACATTTCCCGAAGTCTCTTATACTCCTATTTATTCCACCACCTGAAAGCAATAGCAGCGGAGTTCCCCGACCATACTCTTCATAATAAATATCCGTGCCATTAATATTTACGATGCTTCCACCATTCGAACCAAATTCAATTTTTTCCGTCCGTGTGTTGCAACTTGTCCAAAGGAGAGAAATTAAAATGAGTCCGAAAGTTATTTTCATGCCTCGATTGTTAGGTGGAAAAGTTGTCCTGCCATGCTTGTGCATAACACGTGAATATAAGCAATTCCTATATTTCCCTATTGTCATCAACGGTATGGCCGGGGCCTGAATAAATCCTCTCCGCCTCTTTAACAAACATCCAGATGCAGGCTAAACATTTTTCATCCCATCGAATATCCGTATCATCATAAAATGAAACCACTATGAACCTCCTCATCCAACTCGGGTTTCCGTTGATATCTATTATCTTCTTTGGGCTCTTGCTTCGTGCGCTGCACACTGGAATTCAACTCGCTGATCTCCCCGAAGACAAAAAATGCTATTGTCCTTCCGGCTTAGCAGAAGTCTACACCAACAACATCCCCCGAAACCCGCGAACACCGTAGTAAGAATCGGCACCGTTATAACCAATAAACGTACGTCCATAACGAAAATCACCATGGATCGCGCCACCGAGTTTACGAATGGACGCGGGAGTCTTCAGCCAACTGGAGGTCTTGGAATCAAACGCACCCAATGCTTGAAGGCTCATGTATTGTTCCTCCGTTAAAATTTCGATGCCCATTTCTTCGGCCATGTTGATGGCACTGTTTTCAGGCTTGTGCGCTTTGCGCTTCTCGAGCGCCTCGTGATCGTAACAGATACTTCGTCTCCCCTTCGGACTTTCCGGTGAGCAATCGTAAAAAATGTATGCGCCTGTTCTTTTATCTACGCCCACTACATCGGGCTCACCACCGGTTTCTTCCATTTTAAATAGCGACCAATGTTTATCCGCATTCGCCTTCAACCGGGTTAACACATCCGCCCACTTTATGCTTTTATGCCGGCTCATATTTTTCTCAAAGCGGCTCTGTAGTATCAACAACAATTCATCGCGTTGTGCTGCTGAAATTTTTGATTTGGCGTTGGCCATAGTATCAGTGTTTTGATCGTTTAATCTTCAAGCCCTTTGCCCGCCATAATCTTTGGAATATACTTTTCAACGCGAGCCTCCCGTGTTGTAGCTTGTTTGGCTGACGAAAAGTAAAGTAAGTATCCGCGTTGGCGGCCGGGCGTAAGGTTCTCAAAGGCTTTCTTTAATGATCGGTTTTTATCCAATCGCTTTTTGAACTCATCCGGCATCTTAAATTCAGTAGTCTTCTTCAGCGGCACTTTCAATCCTGCTTCTTCTACTTTGATGGCTTCATACACATAAGCCTTCAGCGTTTTCTCCAACTTCATAATTTGTGCTACACTGGTAAACCGTACCTGGCGTGCAGCCTGAACATTCTCCGTCTGTTGAATCAGTATTTTCTTTTTATCCTTCAGCAACGCGCCCTTGTGAAATAGCAACGCACAATAGTCTTTGAAGTCGTGGATCAGCACAATGTTATGTTTCTCAAATGTGTAACACGGGCAACCCCACTTCAACTCTTCCACCAAATCGCAAGCCAGAATTATCGATCTAAGTTTGTTGACTTCCTTCTGCCACTTACGCTCTTTCGTAAAATACCAATCTACTTTCGGATTCATAACAAGGTTGATTATTGCGAAACTACCTTTCGATCAGTTGGTCTAAAATACCACGATAGTACAGTAAGTACAAGCAGTAAAGCTGGCCCAACACTTTGCATCGGCTCATGTCCGCTCACTACGTGCGAAACGATAGCTCCACTCATGGCAAAGAAAAATCCGGCATACGCCCATTCTTTTACTACCGGAAATTGGGGTACCAGTACGGCTACCACACCCAGTATTTTCCAAACACCGATCAGGGTCATTAAATAGCTGGGATAGCCCAGGCTGGTGAAGTTGTCAACTTCTTCTTTCATTTTTATAATCTGCACAGCTCCGGTGGAAACCATACCCAGCGAAAGCCAAAGGGTGGCCACCCAATAAATAATTTTGTCGCGCTTTTTCATACTTGTATCTTAGTTAAGGTTACGTACTACTTCCTGCAATCGGTTATGCGCCATGTTGATGCCCATGGCAAATGGCAATTTTAAGAGTTTATCGCGCAAGGCAATCGATCGGAACACAATGTGCATGGTAAGCTTGCTGGTATCGTCCGTTAGCGATTCAAATTCCAGAAACTCAAGCTGCACACCAAAGGGTGTGTTCTCCATTTCAAAGGTTCGCGTTATTTTTTTATCGACAACAAATTCGTGAATGGTACCACTGAATCCATGCTCATTTCCTTTCGGATCGGTAGTAACAAACCGGTAGCTGCCAAACCTTTTATTTTCAAGTTTCACCACATTGGTTCCCATCCACTGCGCTATAACTTCAGCTTCAATGTAAGCAGTGAACAGTAACGACAACGGCAAATCAAATTCGCGGGTGATGACCAGTTCCTGCTTGCCATCTTCTGCATGGACGTTCGTTTTCCGTTCCATTGTTATGATTTTTTGGATTTGTACTTCTTCATCACGCTTTCCAGTTTGTTAAACCGGTTGTCCCACAACTTGCGAAAGGGTTCTATAAAGTCGGCTACTTCTTTCATACCGTTTGCATTGATGTGATAGTAAATCTCACGGCCGTTTTGCTCCGGCTCCAGCAATTCGCACTCAGTGAGTATCTGCAAATGTTTTGAAATGGTAGGCCGTGCCGTATCAAAGTTTGCTGCGATGGAACCGGCTGTCATGGACTGCGAGGCGACCAGCAACAGTATCGCTCTGCGGGTCGGGTCCGCCAGAGCCTGAAAAACATCTCGTCTTAAATTCATTGCGTAGCTATTTGACTACAAATATAGATGTAGTTATTTGACTACATAATTTCAAGCCAATTATTTTTACGGAAATTCTTTTAACGCAGCAATTCAACCAGCTTTTGCGTAATGGCGCTGCGTGAATATTGCGAGGTGCGTGCCGGTAGCGAGGGTTTCAACTCCGCTGATTGCCATTGGATGTAGGTGTTCAATAGAAATTTCTTAATGGCCTGTGGATCACTTTCAGCAATCATACTTCCAGCTTTTGATTCATTCAGCAACGAGGCCGCATCGCCATGTGCTGGACCAACACCCAGAATGGGCAAACCGGTGGCGAGGTATTCAAACAACTTACCGGGCATGTAGCCTTCTGCATCTTTATAGCCGGTAAGAATAATCAGCAGCAACGATGACGAACCATACTTCTCCATCAACGCCTTGTGTGGCACCGGTGCCGTGAAGGTAGTAACCGATGCCAGTGCTGCCAACGATGACACAAAATGTTTTACTTCCGGATGTACTTCGCCCACAAAATCAAGATTCACAAAGGAAGCAAAGGATGAATTTTCCTGCATGAGTTCCGTCAACGCCAGCAGGAATGGTCGCGGATCGCACTTCTCGTTTACAATCCCTACGTGGCGAATCACAAACTTGTCGGTGTGTGTTATCACCAGGCTTTTAAAATCATCCTCATCAAAGCCATTGGTGAGCAACGTTACGTTTCGGTTGGCCAGCTTTTCAAACTGCCGAACATAAAAAGGTGTGATGGTTACGACCTTATCCGCGGTTGATAATACTTTTGCCTCCAGTTGCCTATGAAATTTACGGGCCATACTTCCCACCTTCAGTGAATCCAAAAAACCCCACTCGCTCCACGGATCACGAAAGTCGGCAATCCAGTGAAGGGAAGAATTTTTCTTCTTCAGCCGTAGGCCGATCAAATGAACACTGTGCGGTGGACCGGTAGTAATAACAGTTTTGATTTTATTGTCGCGAAGAAAGTCGTCCAGGAATTTGGCAGAAGGTTTTACCCAGAACACGCGCGGATCGGGAATAAAAAAATTGCCGCGTATCCACGTACTAATTTTTTGAAAGAGTGATTTCTTTTTATTCGAAACCATTTCCGTTGGCTTCGCAGCTTTTTGTTGGCCGGTGAGTTTGGAGAGTCCGAAGAAAAGCTCATACGGTTCCCAGATCGGAAAACGAATCACTTCGGCTTCGGGCGGCACATCGCGCAGCAGCGATTCATCGCGCACAGCAAACGAAGGATTTTCAGGCGTGAACACATACGGCTCCCATCCAAACGAAGGCAGGTACTTTACAAACTTCAACCACCGCTGCACACCACTTCCTCCAGAAGGCGGCCAGTAGTAGGCAATGATCAGGACTTTTTTCATTCTAGTTTGTTCGGGGTTCAAGGTTCATGGTTCAAGGTTTCGGGTTAGTCAACTGGTATGTGTTAACCGGGAACTTGGAACCGGGAACCTGAAACATTTTCATACATTTTCGATAATCGTACTAACAGCAGTCGGAGTAAACCATCGAACCGTTTCATCGCGCTTAAACCATGTAAGCTGGCGTTTTGCATATCGTCTTGAATTTCGTTTCAGCAGACGAATGGCTTCATCGCGATCGTACTTTCCTTCGAGATAATCAAAAATTTCCTGGTAGCCTACGGTTTGCAATGCATTGTGATTTCTGAACGGCAACAGTTGCTCGGCTTCTTCAAACAGTCCCGCTGCAATCATAACATCCATGCGGTCGTCTATCCTTTTATAAAGTACCTCGCGCGGAAGTTCAAGGCCAATCTTCACTACATCAAACGAAAGCTGGCGTTTTGATTGCGTCCGAAAATCAGCGATCGATTTTCCAGTACCAATCTTCACTTCGAGTGCGCGCATTAACCGGTGTGGATTTTTCTGATCGATTGTCTGGTAGTGTTCCGGATCGAGTTCCTTCATTTTCTGCTGAAGCCACTCCAGTCCAAACTGTGCAAAATTTACTTCCAACTCTTCGCGTATTTCATCGGGTACCTCTGGGATATCATCAAACCCCTCCAGCATGGCCTTGATGTACAGCCCCGATCCGCCACAAAGGATAACACAGTCGTGTTTTTCAAAAAGCTGCCGGGCTGTTTGCAACGCCTCCTCCCCAAATTGGGCGGCATCATAATTTTCTTCGATGGAATGACTGTTGATAAAATGGTGCTGAACGGTTTTCAGTTCGACTTCATCCGGTTTGGCGGTGCCGATCGTCAACTCGCTGAAAATCTGCCGCGAATCGGCCGAAATAATCTCGGTTTTAAAATGCTGTGCCAACTGAATTGAAACAGCCGTTTTTCCCACCGCTGTGGGTCCGACAATGACAATAAGTTTCTTATTTTTCTGTTTCAAGCCAGAAAGTTAGGTTTAAGTAGGCAAGTCCGGAAGTCCGAAAGTCTAAAAGTAGCGCTCGAAATCCCTTTTGTTCCGATCATGCAATGGGTTTCGGCTTCCGGACTTTTCCGACTTTTCGGCTTCCGGACTTTCTCCACTTTCCCTATCTTGCAGCCAGAAATCAACCACGACCATGATTAAGTACACTGTTCCTTTTCTAACCAAGCTCGAAGACCTGATTGCTGAATCCGACTACACGATGCGGTACGAAAAAGGTAATTTCAAATCAGGCTATTGTGTTTTGAAAGATCAGAAGATCATCATCATCAACAAGTTTTTTACTACCGAAGGTAAAATCAATGCCGTGCTGGAAATTTTGAAGGGCATTACCCTTAACCAGGAACGCTTCACCGAGAAGAGCCAGAAACTGTACGAAGAACTCACCCAACAACAGACTGCGGCTTGAAAGTAACATTTCTCGGCACCGGTACATCACAAGGCGTGCCTGTGATTGGCTGTCGGTGTGAGGTTTGTCGTTCGCTGGACTACCGCGATAAACGGCTGAGAACGTCTATCTACGTAGAAACCGGCAATCAACATTTCGTTATTGACACCGGGCCGGATTTCCGCCAACAGATGTTACGCGAAGACATCAGTCGTGTAGATGCCGTAATCTTTACACATGCGCATCGCGACCACACAGCCGGACTTGATGATGTTCGCGCCTACAATTTTTTGCAAAACATGGACATGCCGGTGTATGGCTTGACCGCTACGTTAACCCAACTTAGAGTAGAGTACGCTTACGCTTTTGAAAAAGTAAGCTATCCCGGTATTCCCAGACTTACTCTTAACGAAATCAACAGTCAGAATTTTATGGTGAATGGTGAGACTATCATTCCGCTGCCGGTAAAACATCTACACATGGATGTGCTGGGATTTCGGTTTGGAAACTTCAGTTACATTACCGATACCAACTTCATTCCTGATGAAACCCTGAAAAAATTAGAAGGTACCGAAGTATTGGTGCTGAATGCGCTACAACGCGAAAAACATATTTCTCATTTCAACCTGGAAGAGGCGTTGGCGATGGCAAAAAAAATCAACGCTAAAAAAACCTACTTCACGCACATCAGTCACAAACTTGGCTTACACGCAGCTATTGAAAAAGAATTACCTGCTAATGTGATGTTGGCGTTTGATGGACTTCAACTCGAGGTTTAGTTTCGAGTTTAGAGTTTGAGTTACGGGGTTTCGAGTCTCGTGTTGTGGGTTGGGTAGTACTAAAAATATTAAACGAATTTAACTCGAAACCTTAAACCCGGAACTAAAAACTATTTCAACTCTGCATCCAACTTAGTAATCACAAACAACCGCTCATGCTCAGCCAAGGCTGCGGTGCGCCCTTTCGCCTCGGCATTGATCCTGGCCATCTCTTCAATTTCCTGCGCGGTGAACTTATGCTCTTCGATCTTCAGTAAGTTATCGTAAGGACCCCGGGCCGAAATCAGTTTCACAAATACAGGAGCAGTTTCAATAGCGATGAATAGTAAAAGAATAAACACGTGTGCCCAGAAAATGGCACTGCTTTGATCGGCCACCCGACTTAATGCTTCCATGCGCGCAGCCGGACCATCCACTTTCATTTTCTCCAGCGCCAATATCTCGCTGGTCATCATCGAGTCGTTTCGTGCTACCGCATTCTCCAACACGAAAATGCGCTGCTCGTGTTGAACAACTAAAGCACTCAGTTCTACCTGTGCTTTGTCGGCATCGGCTTTCTTTACTTTATAGATTGGTCCAAGATTTCTTTGCTTACTACCTCCCGTTCCATCGGCTTCTTCCTGGGCGAGGCGTTGAAGTTCATCGCGCTTCATTGCTTTGGCAATAAGCTCTGCTTTCAATGCAGCTACTTCACCCTTCAAACTATCCATCACCGGGGTGTAACGCAGTTTTATTTGGGTTTCCTGTTTCGCCAGGGCTTGTTGCTCCATCACAATTAACTCCGGCTCTATCTCCTTCTCAAAGATTTTCAATTCCAGTGGCTTGGCGATTACCAATGAAATGATCATTGCCAAAATAATTCGTGGGGTGGCCATGAGCCATTCGCGTGAAGGCTTTCCCTCCTTTCGCATACTCGAAACAATATAGCGATCGAGGTTGAAGATCAACAAACCCCACAGTAAACCGAAGAGCGATGCGATCCAGTAATTATCAAACACAGTATATAAAGCATACCCACCTGAAAGTGCTGCAAACAGTCCTGTAAAAAATATGGTAGCCCCAATACCCGCATACTTGCTGGATTCGGAAGGACACTTTTGCAGCATGGCTCTGTCGGCTCCGGAGCAAAGCCAGAAGAAGGAAGTAATTTTTTGCATGAATACCTTAACGGCTGACTTTGATTTTATTGTGCCTTGCCGGGAATATCGTGCCAGTTGCCCAGCCTTCGTATACGCCTCACCAACGTAATCCGCACCACGAACCCATGTGCGATTGTGAACAGCGACTGTGTTCGTTATTTGATTCAACGTCTCTTAAACTTTTCCATCCACCGGTTTGCTTCTTTCTGCCGATCGATCTTGCCATCTTTTAAATATTGCGCCAGTTTTTCATTCATGGGTCCTTGTGAGGTAAGATGAAACTGTCCGCAATCTTCACATTGATACACAGCAACCGGTCCGCTGCCGTGAGCATAATCATAGGTGGTTCTGGCTTCGATCAGAACATCTTCTGCGATTTCGCGGGTAGCATACATTTTCTTTCCGGTTACG
>Ga0315910_10001371_pt1 | contig 22499 bp, 21 predicted proteins | sample EdamamesoilMG_FD_204470 | JGI IMG/M metagenome (GOLD analysis project Ga0315910, IMG submission 204470) | Garden soil microbial communities collected in Santa Monica, California, United States - Edamame soil | ecosystem: Environmental > Terrestrial > Soil > Garden | place: USA: California... | reverse complement strand
GCTTCAGCATGACCATCACCATCACAGCCTTCGAACGGTCGCCAGATGGCGGCAAGGGCCTCGCGCGCGACACGCGGGTGCGCTGGGCGCTCGAAGAGGCGGGCCAACCCTATGAGGTCCGCCTGGTTTCGTTCCGCGCACTCAAGGAACCAGCGCACCTGGCGCTGAACCCTTTCGGCAAAATTCCGACCTACCAAGAGGGGGCGCTCGCCGTGTTCGAGTCAGGAGCGATCGTGCTGCACATCGCCGAGCAGCATGCGGGTCTGCTCCCGAACGATGCCCACGCGCGGGCGCGCGCGATCAGTTGGCTGTTCGCCGCGCTGAGCACGGTGGAGCCGCCGATCCTCGAATTCGCGAACGCCAAGCTGCTCGAGAGCGACAAGCCCTGGAGCCAAGAGCGCTTACCGCTCGTCGCGGATCGGGTCCGCGATCGGTTGCAACAACTCGATGCACGCCTAGGCGATGCCAACTGGCTCGATGGTGCGTTCAGCGTCGGTGATTTGATGATGGTATCGGTGCTGCTTCGACTCAGGCCGTCGGGTATCCTGGACGAATTTTCGAATCTGGCCGCCTACGTCGCCCGCGGCGAAGCCCGGCCAGCTTACAAACGGGCTTTCGCGGCGCAACTGGCGATCAACGCGCCGAAGCCAGCAAGCGTCTGATTTGAAGGTGGCCGGGAGACCGCGGCCCACGCGCCCGACTTGAGTTTCGAAGCAGGGGCTGGGGAACCGAAGGGGCGGTGTGCGTGAGCCAGCCCCGCTACATCGACATCGATGCAAGCGGCGCGACGCAGTTGCCCTCGTGCTGGGCAGGGCTACCCAGCTGCGACACCTGGGCCGAGGCGCAGTCGCTCGGCGCCGAACTGGGCAACGACTCTGCGCACACCCTACGCCAGGCGCTATGCGCCGAGTGAGTGGATGAGCTGCGCGGCGGCGCTTGCTACCAATCGACGATGAGCTACCAATCGACGATGAGCGGCTGCCGCAGCTTACACGAATCCTCGAGCGCGGCACTCAGTGTCTCCGCAGCCCAGCGCGCTTCAGCCGGGTATTTCGCACGCGAAAGCTCTGCGAAGGCTCGGCTTGCGGCCGCGGCGGTGCGCTCGAAGGGCGAGGTCATGTCCACGGGCTCGCTGAAGTTGCACGGCAGGAACAGCGAAGCCGTGCAATGGCTCACCTTGGGGCGCGTCCGTAGTCCCAGAAAGGACCCGCCCGGGTGAGCCGCGTAGTATTCGACCAGCGCGTGGTACGACCCGACGTCGACGCGATGGAAACGTGCCTGGGCCTCGGACCGCTCATCCCAAAGATGCGCGGCGATCGATCGCGGAAGCACGCGCAGATCGTCCAAGACGGTTTCGATGATGCGCAAGCGCCGTCTCGGAGCGTCCTCGCCCCCAAATGGTAGCCCGGCCGGCAGCTCTCGTACACCGTCGGGACCGATGAGTTTGTACGGGTGTCCCTGCTGCCAGGCAAGCCGCATCATGGGTGTCACGAAGTCGCCGCTGATGTAGCGGCTCAACGGCATCACCATGAAGTCGATCGCCATCCCGCCCCAACTCTACACGCGACGTCACGCTCGCTCAAGCCGATCGTTCGGGGGGCGGTGCTAGCGGTTGAAGTACGATTTCTGGAGGAATTGCAAACCAGCCACGATCTCATCGACGCGCAGCTGCGACACGCTTCCGATGCGTGCCCCCAGTCGAGAGTTGTCGACGGAGGAGATCTGCGACACGACCACGACGCTTGGTTTCGGGAGGTCCGCTTCGCCGGGCTCGAGCCTCACGTTGCCTGGCTCACTCGCCTTGTGGAGGTTCGAGGTCAGCGCGCACACGATCACCGTCGCGATGCGCGACTGGTTGAAGACGTTCTCCTGCACCACCACGTACGGGTGCACATGGTTCGGCGCAGTTGCCGAGCTGAGGCGCCGCGGGTCGGCGTCCGCCTCGGAGATCCAGAAGACGTCGCCGCGACGGATACTTCGCGAAGGCTGATCCATGGCTCAGTCTGCCTCCGCCGCGGGTGCGCCGCAGCGTCGATCGTCTGCCTGCCGCAACGCAGACCGTGGCTCGGAAGCCAGGGGGTCGCTTCGGTCGCTCCCAAGCCGCGTGGCCCGTGGCCTGTGCCGTAGCGCGTGGCGAGGGGTTGCGTGCCTCGCGGGTGGCGCTTGGGACGGACGTCACGAGGCATGTAGGGGCTGCGCAGCAACCCCAAAAGTCAAAATTTGTCGTCGAGCTGGTGGAACCGGTTTCAGGGAACACCCGGGAGCGGCCACTGGTGTATGCACGTCGTAGGTCCCATCGAAAGTCGACCGATGACGTCTGTCCGTGTTTTTCGCGCCGCACTGTCGTTGAACCTGCTTTTTGCCTGCAGCTCCTCGGGTGACGCTGTTCCGTCCGACAAGGGGGCCGAATCGATGAGCGCCAGCGCGAACGGCGGAGCCAACGGCAGCACCAGCGCGACCACGACGAGCACGCTGGGCACCACCACCGCCACCACGAGTGCAGCTACGACCGGAACGAGCACGGCCAGCGGCACGCTCAGCTCTGGCAGCGATGGCGCTGCGACCGTGGGGACGAGTCAGGCAAGCGCCACGGGTTCCGGTGGCGACGGCCCTACCATGGGACCGTTTGGCGGCACGACGCTGACTGCCTCCGGCACATCAACGACGGCATCGACGACCACGGCGTCGATGACGGCATCGACGACGGCGTCGACCACGGCATCGACGACCGGTGGAGTGGCGGCGTGCGAGTCGGGTCCACTCGACGCACCGATCGCCGACTGCGCGCCGCTGCCTGTGCCCGACACCGGCGATTTCTATGCGGACTGCGTGGCGCGCATCAACCAGTTCAGGTGGGAGTGCCAGTGTCTACCCCCGCTCGAGCGCTGGGTAGAAGCAGAGGATTGCGCCGATCAAATGGCAGAGTACGACGCCGGTTTGGACGAGGCGCACGCGGGTATCAGAGCGGGGATTTGCGAGCCGAGTAACGCTGGTCAGAACGAATGCCTCAACTACGGCCCCAGCTTCGGCATCCTCGACTTCTGCCTTCAGCAGATGTGGGACGAAGGTCCCGGCGAGGACTTCCAGGTGCACGGGCACTACCTCAACATGTCCGACCCCAGCTCCACTCGAGTCGCCTGCGGGCGATACGAGGCGCCCAATGGGGACGTCACGTCGGTCCAGAACTTCCAGTAGCTAGCGAGGCAGCGGCAGCAGCGTCTGCACGACCGCTCCTCCCAGGGTTCTTTGGACTGGGCAATGCGCTTCAGGGACACGTCGCGGCTGAGGTGGGGCGTGCTGTACACGGGCGTGTGTCGTCGGGGAAAGGCGGGCTGCTACCGGTGATCTTCCCAGTCGCGCGCGCGGCTCAAGGCTTGGCTCCAGCGGCTACGACGGTGCGCCGCCTTGTCCGCGCTCATTTGGGGTTCGAAGGTTCTATCCACCTGCCAGGAGCGCGAGACATCGGCGCGGTCCTTCCAGAAGCCGGTAGCGAGGCCGGCCAGGTACGCGGCCCCGAGCGCGGTCGTCTCGATCACTTTCGGGCGCACGACGGGCACTTGCAGGATGTCGGCCTGGAATTGCATCAGCATGTCGTTCGCCGAAGCGCCGCCATCGACGCGCAGACTGTTCATCGCGATGCCGCTGTCCTGCCTCATCACCTCGAGCACGTCAGCGACCTGGAAGGCGATGCTGTCGAGCGCGGCGCGCGCGAGATGGGCGGCGGTAGTGCCGCGGGTGATCCCAGTGATGGTGCCGCGCGCGTATTGATCCCAATGCGGCGCGCCGAGTCCAGCGAAGGCGGGCACGAGATACACCCCGCCACTGCTGGCTACGCTGGCGGCAAGTTTCTCCACGTCAGCGGCAGTCTTGATGATGCCGAGCCCGTCGCGCAGCCACTGCACGACCGCCCCGCCGATGAAGACGCTGCCCTCGAGCGCATATTCCGTTTTCCCGCCGAGCCCCCACGCGACCGTGGTGATCAGGTTATGCCGTGAGATTTGCGGCTCGGTGCCGATGTTCATCAACATGAAGCACCCGGTCCCGTAGGTGTTCTTCGCCATGCCGCGTTCGAAACAATTCTGTCCGAACAACGCCGCCTGCTGATCACCCGCGATGCCAGCGATTTTGATCGGCGCGCCGAGGAGCGTCGTCTCACCGTACACCTCGCTCGAGGAGCGCACCTCGGGCAAGAGCGCGCGCGGCACGCCGAGGATGCCGAGGAGCTCGTCGTCCCATTCACCGCGCAGGTTGTAGAGCATCGTGCGCGAGGCGTTCGTGGGATCGATGACGTGCCGAGCGCCGCGCGTGAGCTTCCAGACCAGCCAGGTATCCATCGTGCCGAACGCAAGCTCGCCGCGTTCTGCCCGTTCGCGCGCACCGGGTACGTTGTCGAGCAACCAGCGCACTTTGCTGCCCGAGAAATACGCGTCGATCACGAGGCCCGCGCGCTCTTGAATCAGTTCGCCGTGACCTGCGGCCTTGAGCCCGTCGCAAAACGCCGACGTGCGCCGATCTTGCCAGACGATGGCGTTGTGGATCGGCTCACCCGTCTGCTTGTCCCAGATCAGCGTCGTCTCGCGCTGATTGGTGATGCCGATGCCCGCGATGTCGCCGGCTTCGAGCCCGGCCTTGGCGAGCGCAGCACGCGCCGTATCGAGCTGGGTCTGCCAGATCTCTTTCGCATCGTGCTCGACCCAGCCCGCCTGTGGAAAGATTTGCCGGAACTCTTGTTGTGCGACCGCGCGAATCGAGCCGTCGTGGTCGAAAACGATGGCGCGGGAACTAGTGGTGCCTTGATCGAGAGCGAGGATGGCGTTCATGGCTGGCGGAGGCATAGCGCTCGTGGAGGTAGCGCTGATCCCCGCGGGATGGTCTCTGACCTGTGCGAACGAGTCCAGCTCTTTCTGCTCCGCATGTCCCCGACTCCTCGCTGTCAGAGCGTTTCGCCGCCGACGCTGCCGCGTGCCGCGCGGCAGGCAGCATCGGTCATCCGCACGAGGGTTTCGACGTTGACGATCCCCTCGACCAGCGGTGCCACGAAGTTCCCGCCGCGGTGTTTCTCCGGCGGCTCGAGGTAGACACCGTAGCCGAGTCCCCGCCGGTCGATTCTGCGCGCCGCATACCCGATGGCTTCGAGTGCCTCGCGGATCGCGCGCGCCGGCGATTCTCGCCAGACGCAGCCGGGAAGCGGTGCGACGACGAGATAAGGCAACGAGACCCGTTCGGTCTTGCTCGAGCCCTGGATGAAGGTGTAGGTCAAGTCCGCGTCCACGTCGTGGCAGCGGTAGCGCACACCGGGCAGGTAGCGCGTCCCCCAGGTGTCGAAGCGCGCTGGGTACCAGGCGCCGCCGACGCGCGCGTTGAACGCGGCCAGCGTTGTCTCCGCACGCTGGATCATACCCGTTACCGTGCTCGACGAGGCGCTCATCTTCGTGAACAGCACTACGAGCGGTATCGCGGCGAGCAGCATCCAGAACGCAGCCCCTGCCGCGAATATCACCACTTCCGTCGCCCCGATCTGCATCCGTCATTATTCGCACGACTCAGGTTGACGTCGTAGAAAAACACACACGTCGAGCGCGCGTTCGTCCAAGAACCGTGGAGATCGGCACTATCTACAGCTACGTCAAGCACAAGATTCCCGACGAGAGCATTTGGCTCGTCGAGGCTGGAGTCTACGTCTCTCCGATCGACTACTTCTACTGCGACGAGGCCTGCCGTGCCGAAGAGGTCATCATCAATGAAGACGAAGACACGGCCGAGGTGGCGACTCTGGCCGCAGGTTTGCGTTACTGCTATTTCTACTACGCGAGCGGACGCAACTCGCGGGTTTCGTGAGCTACGACAAGGCTTCGGGCTTGCGGCTTCGCATCGAGAACACCCTTCGCCACGTGGGCGCGTGGGCCAACACCACAGCCAGCAGGGCAGCGATCGCACTCGCTAAGGCGACGCAGCGCTCGTGTTGCTCAACGGCACACGCCCTCGACACAGCGCACCGGAACCTTTAGCAAGTCAGCACTGGGTGCCGGCGCATCTGGGCACAGACTGCAGTTTTGTGTGGCGTACAGCTCCGCGATCATCGGGAGTTCCTCGTTGATGAGCCCGTTCAGCGCCAGCGAAAGCTGGGGGCCGCAGCCGGCAGCCACCGTGAGTACGGAGCAGTCCCGGTCGCGCTGACAGCTCTTGGCGCCCGAAGCATGAGCGATGGACTCGATGAAGGGTTCGAAGCACGCCGTCGCCCAGGCACAAGTACGGTTCTCGGGCGAATCAACCACGCAGCTGGCGCACGGGGAGCCCGGGACCCAGTCGATGTGCGATCCTTGGGGGCACGCTTGCGGAGTGGCGGCATCACAATCCTGGTCGCCGGCCACAGCCACCAGCTGCGCCGGATCGAAGGCCCCACAACTTGCCGTGCTCAGGCCAACGGCTGACACGGTCGTGGGCTTCGGCGTGCGTTCGCGCTTGGACTCGCGCTCGGGCTTGCGCTCGATCGGTTCACGAACGGGTTCGAGAACACCGGAGTTCGGTGGTTGAGCCGCGGGGCGCTGCTGCGGCGGAAGCTGGGGCTCGCTGCTGGCAACCGTTGGACCGCAGGCACCGAGTCCGCCCAAAGCGAAACTCGAACCCAAACTCAGAAAACCAAGCGACACTCCCCATCCCCAACGGCCCATCTTCATACGCGGAGCATGCAACACTACCGTCGGTCGGGCAACGCACCCACCCGCGAAGCGGTGCAAGATTTTGCACCACTGCACTCGGAAGACCCAGCCGGATCGAACCAACGGTCAGAAGTCGCCACCGCGGGTAGACCCACCGGCGACTCCCGACGGAGCGCAGACCTTCGGAGGGATGAAAGACATCGCGCGTTCGGCTAGCGCGAGGATTGTCAAAGCAGGGTTGACGCCAGGGTTCGCGGAAATCGCTGATCCATCGATGACGAAGAGCCCGTCGTAACCGAAGACCCGGTGCCGGTGATCGATGACGCCGTTGCTTGCATCCGACCCCATGCAGCAACCCCCGAGGATATGGGCCGTAGTCGGAATGTTGGTGGCAACCTCGTTGATGAGCGAAGCGGGGAAGCCACCGCTGATTGTCGCTATTTCGTGCGCAAGTGCCGTTGCTTCCGGAATGCTCGCCGTAGGTGGTTCACCACCCTCGAGCGTCGAGCCCATCTCGTGCCTGAGGGGGTTCAGCAGGCTTCGCTTGCTCCGCATGCGCAACGTACCCGCGGTAGTGCGCATGTAGAGCAGAATCATCGTCTTCTTCGCCCAATCCCTAACCGTGTAGGCCTTGAGTGCTCGCAGGGCGTGCCGCACGATGAACGCAAGGCCCTGGGCCAGCTTGACGATTCCTGGCAGGTTGCCGCCCACGTGGGGGAACATCCCGAGTCGAAAGAAACCTGAGCCGGCGCCGTAGCGCACCATTTCGAGGTGGGACATTGCGTCCGTCTGAAAGATCGACCCAATGGAAACTCCTTTGGAAAGGTCGTCTTTCATGTCTGGGGCGCACACACCGATCAGTGATTCGGAGTTCGTGCGCACGTGACACCCCAGCCGATCGGAGAGCCGGGGAAGCCCACCGGGCTTGCGTTTGAGTTCGAGTAGCAATTCGACCGTGCCGAGCACGCCCGCGGCGACAATTACCTGTCTCGCGCGGAACTTCTGCCGCTTGCGGCCGACCGAGTGGGTACCGTACTTCGCCTCGACCTCGTAACCTCCGCCCTCGATGGGTCGGACGTCGACGACCTCCGTGTCGGCTTGAAGCCTCAGGCCGTGCTTGCGCGCAAGATAAAGGTAGTTCTTGTCCAGCGTGTTCTTCGAGTTGTGACGGCAGCCGGTCATGCAGGCGCCGCAGCGGATGCACCCTGTACGGTCTGGGCCTTCACCGTTGAAGTAAGGGTCCGGGACCGTCACGCCTGCCGTGCCATAGTAGACAGCCGTCTCCGTCGATTCGAAGGCCTCGGGTTGTCCGCGATTCTCGGCTACCTTCTTGAGGATCCGATCGGGTGTCGTCAAGAACGGCGTCGTGACGGCACCCATCATGCGCAGCGCCTCGCGGTAGTGGGGGTCGAGCTCCGTCTCCCAGTCTGCAAGACCGGCCCATGCTTCTGACTTGAAGAACGCCGACTTCGGAATGGGCAGGGTGTTCGCGTAGACCAGTGACCCGCCGCCGACTCCGGCACCCGCAAGGACCGTGACATGACGGAAGAAGCGCATCACGAAGAGCCCGCGGAAACCCAGACGCGGCGCCCACAACCAGCGCTTGAGGTCCCAGTTGGTTTTGGGAAAGTCCTCGGCCTTCAATTCTCGCCCGCGCTCGAGCATGAGTACGCGATACCCCTTCTCGGTCAGGCGCAGCGCGCACGCGCTGCCTCCAAAACCGGACCCGACGATGAGGTAATCGGCGTCGAAGTTCGCTGCCACCTCCTAGTCTTAACATGTCGGGGCCCTGCGGAGGGGGCATGGCACCAGAGCGAGACGCGGAAAGCGTGCTTATCCGGTCCAGTCGGCGTGCCGACGATGGGCAGCCTGCTCTGCCGCGGGCGGGAACCTTCATGGCCCCTCGGTGTCGCTATCTTCAGCAACCATGGCGGTTCCTGCACTTCCCAAGGACTACCTGATATTGCGTGTCACATGGCTCTGCTGGCTCGCGTCGCTGCTGGGCTGGTACGGGCTGGCTGCCTTCTGCATGTACCTTTTGGATCTGGATGGTGGTCGAACGGCGTACATTACCGAGTGGAGCGTCTGGGGGTCGAACACGTCCATCTGCGTCGCACTGCTGCTTGCGCTGCTGGCACCAATCCTCGTGGGGCGATTCGGTTCGCGCCGTCGCACGCCGACGTTCCGGTCCGAACCAGGGCAGTGGGGGCGGAGAGATTACCGTTCGCCTCTCCCGCGCACGACAATCGTCGACGCACGCGCATTCTCGGCCAACGTTCGGTTGTTCTCATGGCGACTCGCGGGCGCGATGTCGCTGAGCGGCGTTGCGTGCGTTGGTCTCTGGTCGCCGGTTTTCTGGGTTCAAACCGGTTGCGTACGCTTCCCCAACACCTTTTCCTTTACTGAATACACTACCTACCTCGGTGCTATGCTCGGCGTGGTCCTGATTCACGCGCCCACATGGCGCAGCGTATTCCGGTCGCCAGCACCACGGTGACGGTCTCGGCGCGAAGCGGGCTGTGGGTCTGAACGATCGCGGAAGCGGCCGGCGAGCGACGACAAAGCGACCGTTCGGTCTCACCGCACATTCCCACCAAACCGGATGGAGGCGCACAGCGGACCGTTAGTCGTTCTCACCGCAGAACATGTTCCGATTTTTTGTCGGCTTCCTGCGCGAGAAATCGCAGGCGCGGAGCGTGCTCGATTCAGTCTCCGAGGAAAAATAAACCTGGGATTCACTCGGTTGGCCTCGGATATTCGCGAAACGAACGCAGTCAACGGATCGAACGCGAACCGCTTGCGCCTTGGGCAACGATACCGAGACGGCTGGCGTGGTTCGGGAGGCGGCGTGAGACGTGCGGATGGTCCAGATCACGAACAGGGCGATCTGGCGCGAGTGCGACAAGGTAATCCTAAACAGCTCCCACACTGAAATGCTTCGCTGTCACCGATCATGTTAGATTTGGCGTTTTCGCAGCCGACGCTTGGCTCCGTTGGGAATACACTGGGGGCAGTGAAAATTCTGTCCTTCCTTCCAGTCCGCGCGCGCCGCCCATCCCACCTCTCCCGTTCTCCGCTGGGTCTCCAGCGGGTGCACTTGCGCAAGTTGCATTCGCTGCCCTGGATCCTGCTGAGTGCTGGGTGTTCCGAACCCGCGGGGGAGTCACCGCCCGGTGCCGATGAGACGACAGCCAACCAAACCACCGTCACGGGCGGGTTGGGGCATGGTCCGACGGGCACGACGGCCAGCACGGCAACGACATCGACCAGTTCGGCGGCGACCAGTTCGGCAAGTTCGACGGCAAACAGTTCGACGGCGACTACCGGCTCGACAGCGGGGAGCCAGGGCGTCACGAGTTCCACCACTGGTACGGCTACGACCAGCAGCACGGGCCCGGGCGGGTTCGGCCCCGGTGGGTTCGGCGCAAACTCGACGACTAGTAGCGTATCGGGCACCGGTGGCGGCAGCACTGGGGGTTCGATGAGCTCCACGGGAGCTAGCGGTGCTGGCGGCTCGTCGACGGTGACGAGCACGAGTACCACCGGCGGCTCGGTGGAAGTCGACTGCAACGCCATGATGCCGGCCTCCGGTGGCGAATCGCACTCCACCACCTGGGCTCAAGGCGGCGAAGGCAACACCGCCTGGCAGGTTTGGACCAACGGGGGACCGGGCACCATCATTACCTATGACGGCATCACGGCCTTTACCGCATCCTGGAATAACTCGGGAGACTACCTGGGGCGTCTCGGCTTCGAATGGGGGAACAGCGGCAAGCCGTACGCCGAGTACGGTACCATCAAGGCCGACTACGTCTGGAACAAGGAGGGTAACGCCGGTCAGTACTCCTACCTCGGCATCTACGGCTGGTCGACGAACCCCTGTGTCGAGTGGTACATCGTCGAGGACTCGTTCCACCAGATGCCCTTCAACACCGGCGATCGACCCGTCGGCACGGCGGAAGTGGACGGTGGTACGTACAACCTGGTTTACCGCCACACCTCCGGAACCGGCGGCGATCGTTGCGGCGGCGCAGGGAGTTGGGACCAGTTCTATAGCATCCGCCTCGAAGGCAAACGCTGCGGCACCATCACCGTATCGGACCATTTCGACGTCTGGGCGCAGCAGGGTTGGAACCTCGGCAACCTGTTGGAAGTCAAGATAGTCGTGGAAGCCGCTGCGGGCACCGGCAAGGTCGACTTCCCGGTCGCCAGAGTGACGACGAGCCAGTGAGCTCGGTGACTGCAGCCAAAGCTGCCGGCTCCGCAGGCCGAGCCCGAGCGCGTGGACATAGCTCGATGAGCCCTGTGCCGCCTGCGAAGCCGCCGGAACCCGGCGCGACGCCGGCGCTGGCGCGGAAGCACCAGCGCGCTTCTCGCTCTCAGCGAATCACGATCACGTAGTCGCGAGTCGCCCTCTGGCCGGGAAAGTGCTCACCGCGACGAGTATCGGTTGGCACCTTGCGCGCGCGGAATGCGGCTAGAAACCACTGAAGCGCGCGTGGTCGCCGAACCTTCCTGCTCACGACGACGACTGTAATCGATACCTCATCAGCGAACGTCCAGAATACTCTGTAGTGAGCGGAAGACGCACGTCCACCGTCCGATCCTTGTCGCGGATCCGTCTCACGGCGGGTGCACATTCAGTGTTGGCTTGGTAGGAGTGGGGTGGATGTCAACGGAGCTTCATTGCACCGCACGCTTCATCGACTCGGTGGAGGCCTACGTCCTTCGTTGGATTGCACTCGCGGCTGTTCTTTGCCCGTGCGCCTTCGCTTGCTCGAACGATCCGCAGCAAGCAGCCATGGGCCAGGCCACGGGCGGCGCTGGTGCCGGTCCGTCCGACGCGCCTGCCACGGGCGGCTTACCCACGCGTGGCACGACACTCACGGGCGCGACGAGCGCGGCAACGACCGCCGGGGCCACCACGGGATCCGTCCAGACCAGCGGTAGTGTGAACAGCGTTGGGATGGTAACCACCGGGAGCAGCGTCACCGGGGGCCAGGTCGTCACCGGTGGCACCACTGGCGGCGCTGCTACCTCGAGCACCGGCGCCACGCTTACCGGTGCTGTCAGTAGCGGCATTGCGGTGACCAGCGGTGCCACCAGCGGTAGTGCGGGAATCGGCGGGGCGAGCAGCAGCGGCGCGGAGACCGAGGGCACAGGCACAGCGGGCGGGGACGACAAGTTCCGCGTGTACCTGCTCATCGGGCAGTCCAACATGGCTGGCGGCGCGGCGACCGAAGCTCGAGACCTCGAGGAAGACGAGCGGATCAGGGTGCTAGGATACGACGACTGCGCAGCGACCGGCAGGGTGTACAACGAGTGGGACGTAGCGTCGCCGCCGCTGCACGCCTGTTGGTCCGAGGGCATTGGTCCGGGAGACTACTTTGCCAAGACGTTGGTCGAAGCTCTACCCGCGGGCGACACCATCGGGCTCGTGCCCTGCGCCATTCCGGGTGTCGACATCGACTTCTTCGTGAAAGGAGTCGTCTCCGCTCGACGCGGCGAATTCACGATTCCGCCGGACAACCACTGGGACAGCGCCTACGACTGGGTCGTCGAGCGGGCGAAGCTGGCGCAGGCCGCGGGAGGCGTCATCGACGGCATCATCTTCCACCAGGGAGAATCCGATAGCGGAGACCCCAACCGCTCGCTGTGGGCAGCCAAGGTCAAGGGCATCGTGGAGGACCTGCGCACCGATCTCGGCGGCGATGAGTTTCCCTTCGTCGCGGGAGAGCTACTTTACAGCGGCTGCTGCGCTTCGATGAACACCATCGTGAACCAGCTGCCCAGCACGATTTCGAATACCTACGTCGCGACTGCTGACGGACTCAATGGTGTTGACCAATACCACTTCGACGCTCCTGGTGTTCGCAGCATCGGTCAGCGCTACGGGGAGGCGATGATCGCGGCGCTCGGGTTGAGTCGGTGAGAAAACCCGATGTAGTCGCCGATTTGCCAGCGTATCGCGCGGCGAAACTCCGCGTCGTCGTTTACTGAGCAACGTGGGCTTGAGGTCGCTCGCGTTGAGTGCACGGGAGAGATCGAAGAAGAGGTCTGGCCAGCTCACGTCGCCGTAGCCCTCGCCGAACCGTACGAAGACAGTCCTGCTCTCGGGTACGACGAACACGTACTGTCCGTCGTAGCCCTTGGCGAAGAACGCGCGCCCGTCGAGGGTCAAGAACCATTGGTATTTGCCCCGTCGCATGCGGCCTTCGGTGGTCTCGACGATGCCGGCAACGGGGTCGGGCGCGAGCGAATCGCGCACCCAGCTGGGCGGTACGATGCTATGCCCGTTGAGACTCCCCCCGTACAGATACACGAGACCGAGCAAGGCGTGATCGCGCGCCGTCGCGTTGAAGCCGGTAAAGAACTTCTCGACGCCGCTCTCCCGAGAATCGAGCGACCAGCTGGCGGCGCGGCTCGCGCCGAGCGGTTTCCACAGCCGTTCCTCGAAGTATCGGGACACTGTCTCTTGCGGGATCGTAGCGTGCAGAGCCCCCCACAAGAGTTGGATGTTGATGCTGCCGTACAGGTAGCGTGACCCTGGTGGCCACTTCACATCGTACGCGCCCATGCGGCCCCAGAGTTGCTCGGTATAATACAAGAGCGGCGTCTGAGCCGACTCCTCGTCGTAGTCGATGCCGGACGTCATGCGCAGGAGCTGCTCGAGCTCGATCGCCCCGTAGCCCGGCTTGGACGAAAGCCCCGGCAGATACTCGACGAGGCGTGCCTGGAGCGAGCGGAACAACCCGTCCGCGAGGGCGCAACCGACGAGCAGCGCCGCATACGTCTTGCTGATCGAGAACGCGGGCAACAAGGTCTCGCGCGAGACCTCGGCGAAGTACCGCTCATATACGATGGATCCAGCATGAATCGCGACGAACGCGCGGGTCTCGTTCTCTTCCAGCAGTGCATCGAACGAAGCGTAGCGCTTGCCCTGCGCTTGCTTGACTCCGAAGGCGTCTGGCGTTTCTTGCTCCGGCAACACGAGCGGCGTCTCGGAAGCAGCGACGCTGCGCGCATCGAAGTAGGTCGGGGCGGCCAGCGTCGGCGTATTGTAGTACAGCATGCGCCCGTACACGCAGTCGGTCGCCGCCAGCGCGAGCAGGACGGTTGAAAGCTGGTGCCACGTCGCGCTCCGAGCTGGCGACGGGTTGAGCTCGCTCATACGGGTCAGACCATACTCGATTCCGTTGGCCCGACGCGAGCTCCGCGCTGTCAGGAGGGCAAGTGAGCGTGACCTACTCGTCGGCAGCGTTCGCGAGCTTTTCGGGACTGAAGTGCTCGATGCTCCCTGTCTGCGTGTCGAACACGTGGAACCCGGCGATGGCGGGGTTTTCCTCCAGCTTGCGCTTCATCATTCGAAAGGCTTCTGGGGAGCTGTCGGGTCGGGCAAATACAATCTCGCCTCTGCGGTCTCTGGTCGAAAAGGTGACTTCCAACATTCGGCTTACTTCGCTCCGAACGCGCCAGAACTTCAAGTTTTGTGACATGTTTTTCGTGACTCCACGTGAGCAACGGATTTTCACAGTGCCGATCGAGGTACGATGTGTCGTGACGGCGGCGAGCCCGGCCCCCCCGCGTGACCTCGCGGCTCGCGAATATACAGCCTGTCGCGGCCCGACGAGCGGGAGCGGTCGTGCCTGCGACAACTTGCCGCATTGTGGAGGGCGGGGGGGCGCAGCGATATGGGTAGCGGCTGTAGCAGCGACGACTCGTGCTGTGCTTATCCAGGAGCGACCTTGTATGAACCGGGGTGAATCGACGACAATTAGTGGAGCAAACGCCGTGACCACGGGCAGATCTGCGCCTTCATCGGCCTTGATGACAGCTGCCTTGCTGGGCCTGATGACAGTCGCAGGGCCTCGGCCAGCGCCTGCGGCAACAGCGACGAGGATACGCCCGGCCAAGGGGAGCGACCCACGGGTAGCGGCGGCTCGGGAGGCACTGGTGGCTCGGGGGGCAGTGGCGGTTCGGGCGGGAGCGCGACGGGAGGCAGCGGCGGCAGCGCAGGGAACGGGACCAACGGGGGTGCCGGTGCCGCCGGAGCGCCCGTGGAGGAAGAAGAGTTCAGCCGCGTCATCGCCGAGGATATCGCCGAGGACGAGTTTCTCGAGATGTGCGACGAGCGCGAGGGTTGGCCCTACGTGACTGCCTTCTGCGCGGGTTCGGGCCAATGCCGCGGCATGTTCTTGCTCGAAGGTACGGTGACCGAGTACTCGTGCAAGGGGATGAACGGTCCCGGAACCCGTTGGTGCTGGCGGTGAGGGCGGTGCCGCGGGCGGCGACTGAGAGTCGCCCGGCGCCGGTTCAGTATGCCGTTAGCACGTGACGCCCTAGGTCTCGGCCTGCGCATCCCCCACTACGACTACATCTTCGAGCACTGGCCTTAGCTCGACTATTTCGAGATCATCACTGAAGACTTTCTCGGTGACGCGGCCGCCTAGAAGACACCTCGAGAGAATTCGCGAGCGGTACCCGGTGGTGCTGCATGGCGTGAGCCTGAATCTGTTGGGACCCGAACCGACGCCCGCCGCAATTCGTTCATCCCGGACGACGCCGTAGCTGCGCTTCGAGAAAGACCTCAACGCAGGTTGTGCCCCTATGAGGCACGCTGGGGCCCGGTCTCATTTTGCTATGCTTTCCTGGGCTTAGACCAACCGCGCACGGCCAGGTCGGCTGCAACCGGACTTTTTTCTAAGACGCGGCTCGCTCAGGAGTTGTCTTGGCAAGGTGACAAAAGAATACCATTGCCCGGGGCCTGTCAGGGATGCGCGGACGCAGCGATAACTGGGTGCTCGAAAGCGTGGAGCGTTACGAGCGTTCCCTGCTCCGATTTGCAACCACGTTGGTCGGACCGGGGCAGGCACGCGACGTCGTTCAAGAGACGTTCGTCGAGCTCTGCAAACAACGGCGTGAAGACATCGACGGTCACCTCGCCGCTTGGCTGTTCACCGTCACCAAGCATCGCGCGCTCGACCTGCTCAGAAAGAGCCGGCGTGCCGAACCATTGCCCGAAGGAGACGACATGGCCAGTCCTGACAGCGGACCGCAGATCAAGCTCGAACGACAGCAGGCACTCTCGCGCCTGCAGCAACTGGTGGGTGAGCTGCCGCTTCGCGAACGCGAGGCCGTGATGCTGAAGTTCGGCGGAGGACTCAGCTACCGAGAAATCGCCGATGTCATGCAGCTTAGCGTGAGCAACGTTGGATTCATCCTGCACACCGCGCTCAAAACGATTCGCGCCGAGTACGTCAGCGAGTCCATCGCCAAAGAGAGGGCCCAATGAGCGTGACACCGGATGACCCGCGGCTCACCGCTTACTCCCTCCGCGAGCTGAGCGAACCCGAGCTGAGCGCCTTCGAAGCCGAACTCGCCGGGAATGCTGCGCTCCAGGCCGAAGTTGCCGGCATCCGTGCTACGGCGGGGATGCTCCAGGACGACCTCTCCAAGGGCGCCCCCATCGCGTTGACACCGCGCCAACGCGAGGTCATCGAGCAGGCGGCGCAACGCGGGCCCTCCGCACCCAACGTCGCCAAGCAGACCATGCGCACCCGACCGAAGCGGCGTCACCTCGGCGGCAAGCTGGCCGGCGGGCTCGCATTCGCGGCACTCGCTGCCGGAGCGCTGCTGGTCGTCAACCCGGAGACGGAAAATGCCGAAACAGTGACGGGGGCACTGGAGCTGAATGCCCCCGGGGCAGCGCACCCGCCACGAACCAGCGACAGCCCGCTCTCGGTGGTACCGTTCACTCGCGGGGTGGACGAGATCAGTGAGCTTGGCAGCGGCCGCGGGCGAGCTCCAGTCCAGGGGCTGCCGACCACACCGCGCCCGAAAGCCAAGAGGGACTTTTTGGTCCCGCCAATCTTCGACCCTGGCTCCCGGACAGATGAAAAGGCACTTTCAGCGTTCCCGCCCACGGCCGAACTCGAACGCTTCAACACCGAGCGCTACGATCACATCGCGGAAAACCCCTTCGTGCCCGTGGCCGAGGATCCGCGGTCGACCTTTTCCGTCGACGTGGACACTGCAGCCTATGCCCTGACGCGTCGCCACCTTCGTGAAGGGCGCCGTCCACCGCCAGGCGCGGTGCGCATCGAAGAGCTCGTCAACTACTTCAGCTATAACTACCCGGAGCCCCGGAGCGGCGAGCCCTTCAGCGTCACGACTGAGCTCAGCAATGCGCCCTGGGCACCCAAGCACCATCTCTTGCGCATTGGCATCAAGGGCAAGCACGTGGCCCCCGCTACCAGGCCCAGCGCCAACCTGGTGTTCCTGGTCGACGTCTCGAGCTCGATGAACTCGCCCGACAAGCTGCCGCTGTTGAAGCAGGGTTTCGAGATGCTCGTACGACAGCTCGACGAGGGAGACCGCGTCAGCATCGTCGTGTACGCAGGAGCCAGCGGCTTGGTGCTGCCCCCCACGCCCGGCAACGACAAGCGCAAGATCCTCGATGCCCTGGAACGCCTGCGAGCCGGGGGTTCGACCAATGGCGGTGATGGCATCCAGCTCGCCTACCAGCAAGCGCGCAGTCAGTTCGCAGCTGACCGCACCAACCGCGTCGTGCTCGCCACCGACGGCGACTTCAACGTCGGTACGACCAATCAGAGCGAATTGATAGGCCTGATCGAGCAGCAAGCAAAGACGGGCATCTTTTTGAGTGTGCTTGGCTTCGGTACCGGTAATTACAACGACAGCACGCTCGAAAAGCTGGCGGACAAGGGTAACGGCAACTACGCCTACATCGACAGCAGCGCTGAAGCGCACAAGGTGCTCGTCGAGCAGGCCCAGGGCACGCTCATCACGATAGCCAAAGACGTGAAGATCCAGGTCGAGATGAATCCAAGTCAGGTGGAGGCCTTCCGTCTGATCGGCTACGAGAACCGGGTGCTCGATCACCACGAATTCCAGGACGATACCAAGGACGCTGGCGAGATCGGCGTTGACCACACTGTGACGGCGCTCTACGAGGTCGTGCCCAAGGGTGGCAAGGTGCCGGGAGCGGCGTCGGGCAGCATGCTGCGCTACCAGAAGCCGGCCAAGCCGACCCTAGCGGCGCGCTCGGGCGAGCTGTGCACGGTGAAGCTGCGCTACAAGTCACCGCAGGGCAACGACAGTCGCGAGATCGAGCATCAGGTCCAGAGCCAGGCAGAGCCCTTTTCCAGTGCCTCGCGCGACCACCAGTTTGCCGCCGTCGTGGCTTCGTTCGGCATGCTGCTCCGCGGCTCGCAGTACAAGGGCAGCTCGAGCTTCGCGAGCGTGCAGCAGATCGCAGCGCAGAACGCAGGCGGCGATGCGTTACGCCAGGAGTTGGTGGAGCTCGCGCACCTGGCGCAGAGTCTGAGTCGCTAGGTTCGCGCTGCTGCGCGTAGGTTCGACAAGCTGCGGCGCTGAGCGGAGTGGGTGCTGTGTTCGCCGCGTTCACCGCCCGAGTTCGACTCGCCATCCTGTGCGCCCTGGGCTCCGTCACGACGGCGACGACTGGCTCGATGCCATGCGATCCGACGACTGTGACGCTGCTCAGCTGAGCGACGGGCCACCTCGGATCCGCTGGGCAAGGTACTGACCTCAGCGATCCCGAAGGCTGACCTCCGAAAGTACGATTGGATCGACGCGGCGTCGCGATGCAGATTGTGCATCGCAAGGCTGAACCGCTCTTCGCAGCAGCCCCCTTCAGGGGCCGCTGCGGGCGGCAGCGCGCACAAGGACGGAGGTCTATCATGAGATCACGGCATTCGATTGCACGCTTTCGCTTCGGCTTATTTGGCTCGGCGTTGGCCGTGGCCCTGCTTTTGATCGCAAAGCAGGGGAGAGCCGCCGATGACTACTCGGGTTGGAGCTTGAACTTCACGCCGGTCCTCATGGGCCCGAGGGATGGCTACGGCTGGGGAGGGGGCGTCGACCCGGAGGTCAAGTACACAATCGAGCGCGACGGAGCGCGCCTGAGCGCGGGGCTGCGCGTCGGTGGCTACTACGCGAACGACTTGTTCGGTATCATGGTGATGCCAACGCTGCGCATCACGGTGCCTGTTGGCCGCCTCGAGCCATATGCCGCTTTCGGCATGGGCTATGGCTGGATCCCCGAGCAAGACGCTGAAGACATCGCGACCATGTCGCGCCTGGGCGTCGTGTTTCGCGTGAACCAGCGCCTGGGGATCGGTCTCGAGGGCACGCTGCAGAAGATTGAGCGCAGCGAGTTTCGGTTCCCGTCATTGGGCTCGGCCGTGACGTTCGACTTCTGAATACGTCGGGATAAGTCATGCACACGACCATCGAACTCGTACTTCGCAGCACCTTCATCGGTGCGGGTGCCACTCTGGTTATCGACGTCTGGGCCGCGCTGCTTCGGCGCTTCGGCGTGCCATCGCTGAACTTCGCCTATTTGGGCCGCTGGATTGGCCATTTACGCCGCGGCCGCCTCATTCACGAGAGTATCGCCAAGGCCGCGCCCGTGCGACGGGAGTTGCTGATTGGCTGGTTCGCGCACTACGCGATCGGGATCAGCTTTGCAGCGCTGCTTCTGACTGTATTCGGCCTCGACTGGGCCCGAGCCCCGACGCTCGGGCCGGCGCTCCTCATCGGCGTGGGGACTTTGCCGGCGCCCCTTTTCATTCTGCAACCGGCACTCGGCGCTGGCATCGCTTCGTCGAAAACGCCGACTCCGGCCTTGAACACTTTGAAGAGTTTGACCACGCACGCCGTGTTCGGCGTCGGCCTATTCCTCGCCGCGATAGCCGCGACGCGACTCTTCCCCACACATGGATGAACCCGGTCGTGACCCCTCGGACCCACCACTCGAGAAACCCCCGGGGGTGGCGTTCGGCGCGTATGCGGCCTGCTGCAACGTGAGTCTGGGCCTCGGCGTGCTCGTGCGCGTCGGGCGCCGCTACGCGCCTGAAGGCCCCCGTATGATGCTGGTGGCAGCGGAGAGCAGCGGGTCTCGATCACGACTCGCCAGGTGCGCGAAAAAGACGCGCACCACCGTGTCCGCTTCGAACAAGAGATCGACCTCTCCGCGCGCCTCGGCCTCTTTCGATGTGGCGTCATGCAACAAGCCCACACCAATTCCGCCCGCTATCAAGGTCCGGGTCATGTCTTGTCGGTCGACGCTAACGATACGTTTCGGCCTGAAGCGCCTGGCCTTGAAAAGGTTCTCGGCAGTGCGGCCACAACACGCGCTCGACGCCGGGTAGACCCAGGGGTGCTCGGCGAGCAACTTCCAGTCCGTTCGCTGAGAAGGGGCAACGAGGCCGTGCGCTGCCACGACATGAACCTTGAACTGAGACACCTCGATAGCCGTCAGATCCGTATCGGGTTCACCGGGGTCGTTGTAGAAGCCACCGTCTAGACTGCCGTTGCGAATGCCAGTGAGTATCTCTTGGGAGGTGCCGTGCTTCAATGCGACTTCCACACCGGGCTGGCGCTCCGACAACACCGTGAGCAGCTTCCCGATCACTTCGTTGTTCGAGTTACTGCCTGCACCGAGGCGCAGCCGCCCGACCAGCTCACCCTTGTTCCGCGTAGCCTCCTCCATCAACTCTCGATGCGCGGCAAGCGTCTGCTCCGCTTTGGCGAGGAGCCGCCGTCCGTCTGGCGTCAAGCTCATGCCCCGAGAAGTGCGCTCGAAAAGGCTCAACCCAAGGCCTTCTTCCATGGTCTTGATGTGGGCGCTCACTGCAGGCTGACTCAGATGCAGCAGGTCAGAGGCCCGAGTCACACTGCCTTCGCGAGCCACGACGACGAAGGTTCTCAGCTGATAGATGTCCACAACGGCCTGTCTTTGCGAGTAATGCCTGTCTCTTGGCGGGCAGCCGCCCAAGGCCATCTTACCGCCTCTCGATCCAAAAATCTCTCGACGAGAGAAGGCCCCAGCCCTAGAACGCCAGCTGAGGACACGAGTGGTCTCTCCCGACGTTGCGCCCCATTCGACGAGGCAAGCAATCGAGCAGGAACGGTGGAGTGAGCAGCTTCCGCACCTCTGGCAGCCGTCGGCGCGGATGGCCTTTTTTGGCAGTAGCCCCCAGAACCAATTTGGGTAACTGCTTCCATTCAGGCCTCATGCATTCCAGCGAAGAAACCATCGATAGCGAGTTGCGGCAGAGCCGCTTGTCCAGGTTCGGCCGCGTGCTCGCCTTCATCGCACTAGGCTACGTAGGGCTGATCAGTTCTATTTCCATTTGGTTGCGCAAGGCGGCCTTCATTGTCAATTCCGTTCCGCTACTCGTGGCCGGTGTGGCGTTCGTGGCGCTGTGGTTGCTGCTGCGTGGCTCGCCGCGCTCGCCGCGTTTCGTCCGTGCGGTCGAGCTCGCGACGCTGACCGTTGGGACCGCAGCATTCTCGACAATGGCGCTGGTGATGGACCTGACGTCGTCGCCCGATATGATCGTCCGAAGTACGGTTACCTATGTGTTACTCACGTATGCGGTCTACGTCCCGTCAACCGCACGTCGCACGCTGCTGGTCGCCTCGCTGATGACAGTGCCGCTCCTGGGCTGCATCTTCATCGCGTTTCGCTCATGGGACCCGGCGCTCTATGACCCGCCCGCAGCTACCTGGCCGAAGGGCAAGGTGGGCGACATGGCCTATCTAGCGACGTTCGTCAGCGCATTCCTGTGGGCCATCGTCGTCGCCTTGGCTGCCATCTTTTCGCATCAGATTCATGGCTTGCGCAAGGCGATGAAGGACTTCCGCCGACTCGGTCAGTACACGCTCGAGGAAAAGCTCGGGGAAGGCGGCATGGGAGTCGTGTACCGGGCTTCGCACGCGATGCTGCGCCGCCCGACTGCTATCAAGCTCCTTCTGCCCGACCGAGCCGGAAGCACCGCGTTGATGCGCTTCGAGCGCGAGGTTCAGCGCACCGCGATGCTCACACATCCCAACACCGTTACCGTCTTCGACTATGGGCGAACGACGGACGGCGTCTTCTACTACGCTATGGAGCTTTTGGAGGGAGCTTCGCTCGACGAGCTTGTCAAGGTTTCCGGTCCTCAACCAGAAGAACGAGTCATCCACCTGCTCGAGCAGGTCGCCGCGTCGCTTGCGGAGGCGCATGACGCCCGGCTCATTCATCGCGACATCAAACCCGGCAACATTCTGGTTGTCGACCGCGGTGGCATCTCCGACCTGGTGAAGGTCGTCGACTTCGGCCTGGTCAAGGACGTCGGGAGCCCCGCGAGCGACAGCGCACCCACCGAGCCGGCACTCACCGTGGCCGATGCCATCACGGGGACACCGTTATACATGGCGCCCGAGAGTATCGTTGCGCCCGAGACCGTCGACGCCCGCGCGGACCTGTATGCGCTCGGCGCGGTTGGGTACTGGCTCTTGACCGGCACGCACGTGTTTGGCGGAACGAAGGTTGTCGAAGTGTGCGCTCAACATCTTCATGCGATCCCCGAGCAACCCTCGGCTCGGCTTCGCGCGCCAGTCGCGGCCGATCTCGAGGCTCTGCTCCTTGCCTGCCTCGCCAAACGACCAGAGGATCGTCCAGCTTCGGCGCACTTGCTGCGTGAGCGCCTGCTGGCCTGCGCTGCCGCGGGCCGCTGGACGAACGCTCGCGCCGCTGCCTGGTGGGCTTCGCATCGGCACGAACTTGCGTGCGCGACGCGCACTCCGAGCGTCTCCGCAGAGAGCCGCTCCGTCCACTTGACCGTTACACGCGTCGCCAGCTGACGAGGGGTTCGCTTTGGAGACGTGGGCTCGGCCCCGCCTACTGCGCCTATACCGGGAGTGGTTCGGACCGCGTTACAGTGCTGTGCGAAGCCGAGACGAATCTGTAATGCGGACAGAGATCCCGCGTCAGCCTGGATGAGCACGGAGAGTGCTCGAGAAAAGAGA
>Ga0315910_10001370_pt1 | contig 22511 bp, 14 predicted proteins | sample EdamamesoilMG_FD_204470 | JGI IMG/M metagenome (GOLD analysis project Ga0315910, IMG submission 204470) | Garden soil microbial communities collected in Santa Monica, California, United States - Edamame soil | ecosystem: Environmental > Terrestrial > Soil > Garden | place: USA: California... | reverse complement strand
TTGGCGCTTTTCACGCAGAAAAGCTGCTGCTCCAGCTGCCGCCCGTCGGGCAGACCGACAGTCGCGACGGAGCCGTTCACGGCGACCAGTTCCACCTCGGCGGACGGATGGTCCGACGTTCTCGCCGGGGCGAGTCGAGTGAACATCGAGCGACGATCGATGGTGGGCAGCTTCGTGCACTCGACCCGCTGTCGAGCATCGAGCGTCACTGGAGTCTCCTGCTGCACCAAGAGTTCGACGAGCCGGCGGTCGCGCGCGCGCTTCACGACACATTCTTCGCCACCATCGACGACCACCGTCGTCAGGCGCTCGACGGGATCGGTTCGCGCCGCCAGCACAGTTGCGCATATGACCACGAGCCCGAGCGCGGCCGTCCGGAGCCTCGTTCGGCTGACGGTGTCGACCGCACCGCGAACCCGGTCATGCAGACGTGCCAGGACGGTGGCCACGCAGGTGGATACCAACAACCAAGTCACGCCAACGATAGCGCGCGCCCACAAACTCGCCCACACATAGGGATCGACGTAGAGACACCAATCGAGCACGATCAGCGTGTCGACTGTGAACACTGCGATGAGCAACGTGTTGATCCAGAAGAACACGCGCGACGGCTTCGATGGTTCTATGGTGTGACGTTGGAGGGGCTCCGAGTTCATGCAGCTCACCGAGTGAGTCCACGTGCGGAGTCACTCCGTATGGGGTTACACGCCGACAAGAGCGGGCACACTCCGCACCACGCTCAACGCGAAGACAGCGCCGAGGCTTGCTCGGGCCTATCGATTAAGGGTGAGGCAGGAAGTAACTCACCGCAGTGTTACAATATTTACAGAAGCGACCCGAGCGATGCAAGCGAAATGACCCGTATTGATAAAATGACAAACGTTGCATAGTTGCAAAAGTCCCGTTTCCGTGAGACGAGATTCCGTGGCCTCGAAGAAGATTTCGCTCACCACGATTGCCAACAGCGTTGGGGTGTCGAAGGCGACCGTTTCGCGCGTCTTGAACAACAAGGCCAACGTCAGCGACAAGGTGCGAGACGAAGTGCTGGAAGCGTATCGTCGCAAGCACCGCTCGCTACCGGCTACGGCCCAGGTCGTGATCGGTCTCATCGTTCCGGACTCGTCCAACCCATTCTTCTCGGAGCTCGAGTACGCGTTCGAGCGCCGCTTGGAGCAAACCGTCGTGCATCAAGCCGACAAGAAGCGGGGAAAGAAGAACACGCGCAGCAAGTGCGTCCATCTGATCACGGTCAGCTCGGAGGGCAACGTCAAACGAGAGATCGCCCTTGGCGCGCGCTTGAAGGACCTGGGAGTCAAGGGAACGATCTTGATCGGTGCGGGCGATAGCGCGAAGTCCGCGGCGCACATCGGAGCCCACGGAGATCCGGTCTTGGTGTTCGATCGCCGCCTAGAAGTAGGCGGTCTCGACTCCGTCGTCGTGGATAGCAGAGAGGGGATTCGACGCGCGGTGAACCATCTTCGCGACTTTGGGCACGAGAAAATAGGCTACCTGCGCGGCCTCGAGTCTACGGCGTCTGGCCGTGAACGGTATGCGTCTTTCATCGAAGCGATGGCGGCGTACGAGCTCTGCGCGCAAGAAAACTGGGTCTTCGCTGGCGATTACGAAGTTGGCTCTGGGCGGCTTTGTGGCAAAACCTTGCGCGAGTTACCTCCCGAGGAGCGGCCAACCGCAATCCTCGCCGCGAACGATTTGATGGCGATCGGTCTGATGCAGGACCTGCAAGAGCACGGCTGGAAACTACCAGACGATCTCTCGGTCATCGGCTTCGATGGGATTCGCTGGGCGGACTGGGTGTATCCGCGTCTGACGACCGTCGCCCAACCGATCGACGAACTCGTGGACAACGCTATCCGTTTGTTGCTGCTTCGCATCGAACGACCCGTTGGCTCTGCCCTCGACGCGAAAGTGGCACCCGAGATCAAGGAGGTGACCCCCGAGCTCCGTCTGGGAAATTCGGTCGCCTCGCCTCGCGCCTCGAACGCCCGACCTGGATCGGAACGACCATGAAAAGCGTCTTCGTGATGGGTTCGGTCAACATGGACCTAGTGGTGTCCGCGCCGCGCCTCCCCCTGCGCGGCGAGACGGTTTTCGGAAGCGGCCTTGCACGACATCCAGGCGGGAAGGGGAGCAACCAAGCCATCGCATGCGCAAAGCTCGGGGCGCGTACGCTCTTCTCTGCCAAAGTGGGCGACGATGCGTTCGGAGCCGAACTTCGCGACTTCTTGGCCAGCCAAGGGGTGCTCACTGACAACGTGGCCGTCGTTCCGGGCGTACCCACCGGCACAGCCGTCGTGCTGGTCGAGGCGTCGGGCGAGAACGCCATCGTGGTGGTGCTCGGGGCCAACGCGCTCTTGACTCCGTCCGACGTCTGCAGTTTGCCGTTTGCCCCTGGCGACATTGCACTGGCTCAGTTCGAGGTGCCACTTCCCACCGTCGAGTGGTTTCTGAGTTGCGCGCAGAAAGCCTCCGCCACGACTATCTTGAACCCCGCCCCAGCCACGACATGTTCGGGTTCCGTGCTGGATTCAGCCGACATCCTCGTGCTGAACGAAACGGAACTCGGATTCTTTCTCGGCGAGTCCGCCGAATCACCAGATCCTTCCAGGTCACTGGAGGCGGCGCTGCGACTTCGGCGGCGGTCCGACCAAATCGTCGTGGTTACGTTGGGCAGTCAGGGGGCGGTCGCAGTCGAGGGCTCGCAGCGGCATCAGGCAGCTGGGTTGGGCGTCGTGGTGCAGGACACCACCGGAGCAGGCGACACATTCGTCGGTGCACTCGCTGCCGGGTTGGCCGAGGGCTCGAGCTTCGAGCACGCTTTTGTCAGAGCTAATGTCGCCGCAGCGCTGTCGGTCCAACGTCACGGAGCATCGTCGTCCAGTCCAACCCGGAACGAACTCGAGGTCTTCATGACACGGATGTGATGCATCTGCCGCCGACGAACGAACATGCGGAATCGATGACAGAGTCCCCGTATTTCAAGTCTGCCTATCTGGTTTGGGTGTGACTGAACCTTCGGAAATTGGTCCTGGCACGAGCACGAGATTCGTGGCCTTACTCCGCTGAGGATTCAGCAGTTATGCGAGCTTTCGTTGGTTTCGTCATCGTCTTGAGTGCTTGTAGCAGCAGCGAACCGAGCGGATCTGGCGATGACGAGTTCGTCGACTCCGCCGCCGACTCCACCACCTCGGGTACTACCAGCGGTGGTGGCAGCAGTTCGAGCAGCGGGCCTTCTGGTGCGACCGTTACCGGTGGCGTCATGCTGCCCCCGCCCAAGGAGGAGGACGAGATCCCACCCGGCTGCGGTGACGGCATGCTGGCGGACGACGAGGTCTGTGACGATGGCAACCTGGCATCGGGCGACGGCTGCGCTGCCACCTGCCTAGCACTGGAAAGCGGTTTCAGTTGCGCGGAAGCTGGCAAGCCCTGCATCGTCATCGCGCGTTGCAGCGACGGCTTGGTAGCGCCCTCCGAACAATGTGACGACGGCAACAGCGACGATGGTGACGGCTGTTCGGGCCGCTGCCGCGTCGAACTTGGCAGCGAATGCAATGGCGAGCCCAGTGTCTGCACGGATACAGTATGTGGTGACGGCATGCAGAAGGGAGCGGAGGCCTGTGACGACGGCAACCTGCTGCCCTTCGATGGTTGTTCGGCCCTGTGTCTGCGTGAGCCGAACTGCGCGGGCCTTTCGTGCACCTCGGACTGCGGCGACGGCCTCCTGATCAACGAGGATTGTGACGACGGCAACACCATCGACGGCGACGGCTGCTCGTCGAGCTGCACCGTCGAAACGGGATTCACCTGCGTCCAGGTGTCAACCTGCGAACAGATCAATGGCGAGTGCATCCTGCGTGTTCCAGCCATTTTTCGCGACTTTGCAGATACCCACCCAGATTTCGGTGACGTCGCCTGCAATCAGCTAGCGCTAGGAGCGGTGGCCGACGAACTCGATGCAAACGGGCGTCCACAGCTCGGCCCTGGCGCGGAAGAAGGATGTCTCAGCACTGCCGAGAACTTCGCCGAGTGGTACACCGACTCGGCCCAGAGCGTCGCGCTCATCGGGGAGCTGGTTCTGTTCGACAACGGTGCCGACGGCTACGTCAATCGCTACGGCGCCGAAGGCGAGCAGTTCCTCGGTATCGCGCCTGGCACCGAGCGGGACGGAGGCAACATGGAGGGGTGCGCGGCGACTTGTGAGCAGGAAGCGGAAAATGGGGAGCCCCCGCTCTTCGACTCGCCGCTCCAATGCGATGACGTCTGCGGCGCGCTCGAGCAGGAAGTGACGGACCTAGAATCCGGCGACCTCGCTGACCTCCAAGGCGACTTGGAGACCGCACAAGAGGCCGATCCTCCCGACGCGGAGCTCATCGCCGACCTCGAAGAGCAAATCGCCGCCGTGGAAGAGCAAATCGCCGACCTCGAAGCAGAGCTCGGCGTGTGCCAAGACGATTGTGCCGCAGACCTTGCCGAGCGCGTCAGCGTGTGCACGGCCACGTGCAAACCATGCAGCTCCAACGCAAACCGATGGTGCCTGGGTGGTGAAACCGTAGGCTTTGACGGCACGCCACTGTTCTTTCCCGTCGACTCGATCACGGGCCCTACTGCCAACGCCGAGCGTGCCGCGATCCCAGAGGCGTACGGTTACGCGTGGGCGTACGAGGACACGGTGTTTCCAGACGCTCCCCTGCACAACTTCTATTTTACGAGCGAGGTCCAGTACTGGTTCCGTTACGACGTGAACACCAACGCTACCCTCGAATTCTTGGGGGATGACGATGTGTGGGTGTTCGTCAACGGCAAGCTGGCTGTGGATCTGGGTGGCGCCCACGCTCCAGCCTCTGGCTCCGTCACCATCAACGCCGCGACCGGCGAAGTGACCTCCAGCGTCTCGGACAATGAACCGATGGGCGTCAGCGCCATGTCCACGGCTACCGCCGCGGACTTCGGGCTCGAGCAAGGCAGTGTCTACAAGATCAGCGTCTTCCAAGCCGAACGCAAGTTGATCGGTTCTTCGTACAAGCTCACGCTGAGCGGGTTCGAGGCTACCCCCAGCGATTGCACCGCCGTGTGCGACGACGGCATCTTGAGCTTCGGTGAAGAATGCGACGACGGCGTCAACGACGGCGGCTACGGCGAGTGCGCTCCTGGCTGCAAGCTTGGCCCCTTCTGCGGCGACGGCATGATTCAAGAGCCCGAGCAGTGTGACAACGGCCCCGGCGGCGGCGACGACTGCCCCAACTGCCGAAAAATCGAGATCAAGTAGCCTGCGCCGGGCTTGGGTGCTCGCCCGCGGCGAGCAGGGTGCCCCCGAGTATCTCTCGGCACGCGTCAGCTCGCGCGTACGGATTTCCAAGCATCTAACGCGCCAGCGCGCACCGCACTGACGCTGCGCTCCATGTCGGTGTAGGCTGGAGTCGCCACTCGCAGCCTGAACCCGCGCCCGGCTTCGCCGTGCCTCCCTTCCTGCCACTGTGCAGTTCGAGCTCGAATCATTGGACAATGGTAGGGTCACCTCCGCTACAGCGATCTCCTTCAGTACTGTCGACCTCGGAAGTTAGATCCACAGATCGTCCTGGAGTCTTCCATCAAGCTTCCACGGCTATTCGGCGAGGCGGGCAACGAAGCCGAAGTGTTCCAGCACGCTTGCGACTACCTCGTCAGAGCGCTCTCTCCGATGCTGAGCTCCGCGTACGTCGTAGAAGCGAGCCAGACGGGGGGCGTGGAAGCCTCTCGCCTGCTGGCCTACCACTCACTGACGGATGAGGGCGCGCCGCTGCTCAGCAGGCGCGTCATCGATCACGCCAATCAGGAAGAGAATGGCGTCGTGTTCTTTCACCACACGAGCCCCCAAGACTTCCAGATCACCGTGGCCGAACGCACGCGGACCGTGGGAGCTTGTGTGATCGAGCACACGGCGACGGGCGCTCCGGTCCTGATTTACGTGGTCGGTGAACGAGCCATGCTCGACGGGCAAGATCTTGCCGCTCAGTATTTGAGCTTGGTCAGCACGTTGACGCGCCAACACATCGTCGCTCTCAGGCGCGCCAATCTCACCAAATACTTCTCGCCGCGAGTAGTAGAGCTCTTGATGCGCCGCGGCGGTCGGGCCAGCGCCGAGGGTGAACCGCGCGTCGTCGAAAGCAACCAGCCTTTTCTTCGACCTTCGTGGGTTCAGCCTCTCGGCGGAGGCATCCGCCGTGGACCTGCTTCCGCTGCACCGAGACTTGAAGCGTGCCATGGACATCGTCACCCACGAAGTCTTCGCTGGAGACGGTACGGTGATCGACTATCAGGGGGATGAGCAGCGAGGAACCCACTTCGTTGCCCGTTTGTCTGCTCACGAGCTCCAGCAGCCCGGGCGCGTCTCGTCGCCGAATCAGAGCGGATCGCAGCAGGGTGAACACGCAGCGTCGATGGAATCCTTCGAAACCCTCTGGCGGGGGGAGCAGGCTCGCGACCTCATGACCTTCGTTGATGCGTATGCGGAGCTCCGCATACGCACCCCGCGACACGCGCGGGCCGCCCGTGAGCATCACCTCCACCAGCCGTTCGCTGGTAGCTTCGGCGCCCTTGGGCTTGCCCCCCATCGCTAGAGCCTGGCACGCCGCGCGTGCAGTGGTCAATCAACGAGTCGAGTCGCCAGGCCCGCAGCGTCCGCCAGTGCTGTAGGTCGCAGCCACCAAGCAACGGTCACCCAGCTGCGCACGAAACGCCTGAGCGTTTGCTGATCGCCCGTGGCGGTACTCTGGAGTAAGCTGCCTCGCGCTCCATACTTGAATGCAGCACATCATGAGAGACGCGGCATTCCAGGTCCCGATCGCATTCGACTACGTCGCTACTTTCATGTGGGCGGTGAGCGGAGCGCTCGTTGCAATCCAGCGGCGCTTCGACATCGTGGGTGTGTTCATCGTCGCGCTGCTGTCGGCCATCGGGGGTGGCTTTTTGCGTGATGTCGCGTTTCTGAACCGTTCGCCCGCCTTCCTCGGGGATCCGGCATATCTATCGTTGATCGCGGGGGCGAGTGTGTTCACCGCGGCCTTCAGGCGCTACCTCAAGGGCCCGATTCGACCCGAGACCATACTCAAGTCGGTGGACGTCATCGACGCCATCGGTACACCCGCGTTCGCCGTGTATGGCATGCAGCTCGCCCAGAGCCACGGCGTTCCGTTGGTCGGCGTGGTGTTCGTGGGTGTCGCCAACGGCGTGGCCGGCGGCTTGCTGCGCGACATCGTGGTGCGCGAAGTTCCGACGTTGGTGCGCCCCGGCCAGTTCGTTTCCCTGACGCTGTTCGCGGCCTGCGCCCTTTACCTGTTTCTGACGCTGCAGCGCGGTGTCGCGGTCGCGCACTCCGCGTGGATTACCGTCGGCGCCTACTTCATCGTGCGCGTCCTCACCATTCGGTTCAACTGGCAGACCCGTTCGGTGTGGGAAGAGGACGCTAAGGCGTCCGAGCGCGACGGAGCTTAGCAGCTGTCCTCCCTCCGTTCGGATCGAGGCAGGTACACACCGGGCTGTCTCGGGTAGGTCTCGCTTCTCGGTGTCGTCGTACTTGCCGTTGTCGCAATCGAACGGCTTGCACGACGGCGGAGAGAGCCTGGGACAGCGTCGCGCGTTCTGGGGGCGGATCCTTGCCGCTACCGCCGCGCGCGTGGCATCGGAGCACTCGCGCGACTCCGAGCGGGATCCCGCGCGCGAGACCGGTGCTGCGAATCGTGTCGCGCGTGTACTCTGAACAAGTCGGCTGATACCGGCAGCCCAACGGGATGTGAGGCGAGAGCTCAGTCTGGTACCAGTCGAGCACGCGATCGACAGCTCGAGCGATCATCGCTGCTTGCGAAAAACCTCGAGCAGAGTAGCGTGACCCTGTTCTTCTGCAGATTTGAGGAGGAGTTCTTCGAGCTCGGGCACCAACACGGCCCGCGCACTCTTGCCATCGCCCACGATTGCCATTGACTCTAGGACGCGGACCTCGCGCGCGGCGAATGCGCTGACTCCCTCGAGCCGTAGAATGAATCCTCGGTACCCAAGCATCGGGATCACCACTGCCAGACGGACCGCCTCGCCCGGCTTCTGCAGCAGGGCAACCGCACGCTGGGCTGGCGCCGACGCAAGCTTCCATATTGGATTCTGCTTACCTGAAAAAACATCGAGCTCGACTTCCACTTCCGTGGTTCCTCGTTCCTTTTCCATGGTTCCTCGTTCCCTAAACTCGGCTGCTATTGAATCTGAACGTGCGCCTTGTTGACGCAATAGAAACCGCAAAACTCGGTGTATGGTCCTCGGTTTGCGGTGCGTGGATCGGTTATCTCGTGCCCCGAATTGTCCAGATTCGTTGCCGGCGTGGAGCCGGGCTTGTGACTCCACTTCCCGTCGGGACCCTTGCGGTACCAGTGATAGTCGTAGCCCGGCGCCATGACCAATGCCACCGTGTGGCAGCATTCGGAGCAACCACAGTCAGGTTCCGACGAGTGCACGAGACCGTCGCTTTCGGCAGCTGGTCCAACGCTGGCGCACGCGAGCAACGCATAAGGATTGCCCGACGCCTCACCCGGCTGCGCGAAGGTATTGGTCCGTATGTCACAGGCGTAGTTGTAGCAATTGTTGAAGGGACAAACATCTGGGCCGTTCCAAGCCGCTGGATCGTACTTGGGAATACACCGTGAAACCCACTCGGCTGCTGCCTTTATCAGAACACCCAACCAATCGAATGCTGCCATCGAGTCCTCCGCTTGCCACTTGTACCTGCAAAAGCGCCACAGGAGGCATGGTCATTTGTTCGCACTTGGCACTCACGCATATGGACGTGTCGATGAAGCAGCGTGTGTGGACCGATCTCCTGCTGTAAAACAGATTGGACAGATCGGGCTAGCGCTGTCGAACGATTCAGCTTCGCGAGTGGTCGCGACGCGCCGGCGCGCTGCACCGAGTCATGCACGACTTCAGCTGATGTGCGCGACCTGCGTCACGAGGCGGTGTTTCCCAACGCTGCCCGGCAACGCTTGCTCAAACCAAAGGCTCAGAAAGGATCCGCGCAAACGAGTGCGGGGCCCTCGGCGACATTGTTTGCGTCGTTGCACTCGGCAATGCCGTCATCGGGGTCGACGACGGCCCAGATCGTCACGTCGCGCATTTGGGAGCCGACGTCGATGCTGAGCGGCTCGCTGGCATCGGCAGCCAGCTCGTCGAGAGTGGCTTCCCCCAAGACCTTGCCGCCGGCGCTCGGGTCACCGGCGTAGACGCGCACGACGACATTCGTGGCAGCGTCGGCTCCGTTGTTGGTCACCGTAACTTCGACCTCGCCCCCACAGTTGGCAGAGTCGATGACCAGGGCCAGATCAGCCAGTGCTTCGCCGGCATCGACGTCGGCCGTGAGTTCGTTGTTGTCCTCGCGGCACTCGCGTTCTTTGCCGTCGTCTGAAACGTTGCCACCATCCACCGTGATGCGCACACTGTCGGGCAAGCTGGGGTCCGTGTCGTTGCCGGCAGAATAGCTCACGGTGACCAAGGTCGACGCCCCTGGCTCGAGGCTCTTGTCGAGCACGACCACGATCGGCATGCCGTCTGCGTTACTCAACGGCCCTTCGCCAGAGTCCCAGGCGCCATAGAAAGCGACTTCGACGCCTGGCCCCACCCGCAGATCGCCGACGTTCTTGATCACCACGGTGATCTCGATCTCCTCGGAAAGCACGCCGCAGCGTGCATCCGGCGACGAAATTTGGATAGCCGTGACGGTAAGATCTGGAGCCACACCGTAGCTGCGCGGCTGTGAACGATAGGTGTTGTAGACGCGGCCGTTCAGCGGCAGCCAGCTCGAGGGTTCGTGGAGTGGGATGGCCCCGCTCTCGAGCACGTTGGTCACGTGGTAGCTGTGCTGGTTCCACACCCGCCGCGCGCTCACCCAGGTGTCGGTAGAATCTCCCAGCACCGTCACGCCGGTCGGAAGCGTATCCTTCGCGACCGTGCCCGTGGGCCACTGGGTCAAGAGATCGCCTTGCCAGCCGTCGAGATCGGTGTCGCCTTCACCGCACTGCTCGAAGGAGTTGTTCTGAACGAAGACGATTTCTGCGTTGCCGTCGTTGTCGACATCGGCCACGACTGGATTCTCGAGAATGGTGCGGCTCACCGAAGGTAGTGCCAGATACACACCGCCGGTTGCCCCATCGTAGATGCGGAAGTAGCACTCGTCGCCATAGGCGACTTCCGCTGCGCCGTCGCCGTTGAAATCGAAAACACTCGACGATGTGACACGGCTCGAGTCGTCTTCCGTGATGCGCTTCCAACCGTTGTGTAGGCACACGCAAGTCCCCGAGATCTCGTTGCACACGGTGCCGGGCACGCTGCAATCCGCGTCTTGGGTGCAAGTTCCTCCGCCCGCGTCCCGCGCCGGATTGGTCTGCGGCGGTGCATTGGTCGCGTCGAGCTCGTCGTCCCAAGCAGGGCAACTCGCGGCGTCGGGTGCCTGGAGGTCGATCACCTGATAGAACGCCGAGAGCGCCGTCGCGATCTCGGGGAAACCGTCGCCATCGAAGTCGTCGACGTTGGGAGCGCCACCCGAATCACCGCCTCCGAGATCTTGGTCGAAAAGTAGTGTTCCCGAAGCGCCGTCGAGCATGACCAGGTGACCGTTGGCGACCAGCACGACCTCGGCTTTACCGTCGAGCGGGTGGTCGGGACCGGGAGGATTGGCAGCGCACTCGGACTCCGAGCTGCACGCGCCGAGGACGTCGGCCACGGCGCACAGCCCGTCGCTCTGACCCATCGCAAGCGAGCTCTGCGCGTTCCACACCACTTCGAGCTCGCAGGGGGTCGCGACATCGCCACAGTCGGCTGGCGCTGAATCCGGCAAGCGATAGAGCGTCGGGCCCGCGACGATCTCCATGCCGGCAGCGCTCGTCAGGTCGGCGACGCACACACTCGGCCCGTACACGAACGTGTTCTGATTCTGAGCCCCTCGAGCACCACTCGAAGCCACGTACACCTTGTCGATCGCGAATGCACCGGCGGCATCTTTCGTGAGCGAAACGACGCGGTTGCCGATCACGATTTCAGGCATCCCGCTCATGTCGAGGTTGCTGAGCGCGGGCGACGGTGCGTTGTACGTCGTCATCGCGGGCTCGAAGACGTTGGCAGGGCTGGTGAACAACACCTCGCCGCGATTCGACAAGATTTGAAACCCCTTGGTTTCTAGGGCGAGCACGATCTCTGGGAAACCGTCAGCGTCGAGGTCGCCCGCCGCCGGCGCCCCAACGCCGCGCGCCAAGCCTACGCTGTGATGATCTTCACTGGTGCCGCATGCGTCCGGAACCACCTCCCCCTCGCTCCAGTAAGCGCCGTCAGCGTCAGCGTACGAAGCGGCGGGGGTCGCGGGGCGCGCAGGGTTCCCGCAGAGTGCGAAGAAATCTTCCCCTTTGAGCGGTCCGCCCCCGTGCACGGCCCGCAGGATACCGTCCGTATCGCGATTGTCGCCTTCGTGGGTGAGGAAGACGATCTCGGGAAAATCCAGCTCGTCGGCGCGGCCATCGCCGTTGTCGTCGTCGAGGTTCAAGACAATCGGCGGAGACGCAACCTGCGACGACCAGGGAAACGCCTTGCCCACGGCATCGTCGTTGGCATCGTCGTCGGGATCATCGAGGTACGCATGGGTCGTGCCTTCACCCCAGCGGAACTCCACTTCTGGCAGCACTTCACTGAAGGGCGTCGCTGGCAGCGTACACGTGGGCGCGAAACCCGTGCCCGCGCAGAGGCCGGACTCGCAGGTCATGAACGCGGGACAGTCCCAATCGTCTTCGCAGGTGCATGCCCCCGAGCCTGCCTGGTCCACAACGCATTGGCTGTCGAAATAGCCCGCGCTGGCGCAACCAATGGGCTGCCCCAGCATTCCGTTCGAATCGCAGACACGCACCGAGTCGTCAGCGCCGCAGCTGCGCGTGTCCGGAGTGCACGCATCTGCCACGCACTCGCCCGTGGCCACGTCGCAGTACATCTCTTCGGCACACGCAGCATCGGACATACACTTTTCGCGACACGCATGACCCCCGCCATCGATCGAAACGCACAACTCGGTGTCGTCACAGGCTAGTTCTTCGCAAGAGAGCCCGATGCAGACGGCGGTGCCGCCTTGGTTCTCGCAGCGTTGCCCTTCGGCGCAGTCCGTGGTCGTACAGGGGTCGACGCCGGAGTCGCCGGTCGTACTTCCGCCATCGGTGTTGCCGATGCCGATGCTGATGGAAGCAGCGGTTCCTACGGCGACCCCCTGGCTCGTACTGCTTGTCGATGTCACGTCAGCCGGTGGCAGCACCACGGGCTCTGCCTGCTCGCCGCTGGAGCACCCCAGGTGCGCGGACAAGCCGATACCGATCCCAAACCAGCGCCATGTCCGCATGCAACGACTGTACTAGAATGGTTCGAATACGCCCGCAGTGACGGCCGCGCCTGCACGAACTCGAATCGTTTCGATCGCGGCGGGTTGACGACGCCAACGCCGTTGCCAGTTACTATTACTGACGTGGCGTCATTTTCGTGTGCGTGTGTAGCTGTCCACCCCCTGGGCATGAACGCTGGCAGGAGGGACGCCCACGCCCTCCCCTCGCAGTGGTCGAAGTAGCTCGCGTCGAGCCGCCGGTCGAGGAGGGCGCGCCGATTCCCAACACGACCGCGCTGGAAGTTCCACGCGGCGGCCTTCGGCTCCAGCAGCAGCTCGCCACGCCGGCCGCGCCCAGCAACACCAGCGGCGAATTCGTCGAGCTGTCATCGGGAGCCATCCCCTGTCATCGGGAGCCATTTCCCTCTACGCTCGAGGCAGCGCTAACGAAGCGCTCAACGATTGAAACACGACCCGGAACGGTCGACTCAGAACCGTGTTCAAGGCGACGGCTGCGGGTCCGGCACGCAGGTCATGACGGGATCCTCGCCAGATTGCGAGCTGCCGACGTGTCATCGTCGTCGCATTCGGCCCCGAAGCGGACGCCTTCGGCGGTGTGGACGCTTTGCGGCGTCGAAAAGCGGCAGCTTCAGGGTGTAAGCTCCTCACAGCGGGGTTACCACCATGCAAGATGGCCGAACGACGATGAGCATAGCAGTGGTCGGGCACAAGGGCGCCGGCAAGACCGCGCTGATTGCCGCGATGGGCTACGTTGCCCAAGCAACACCGCGGCGCGGCAAAGCTGGCGACGACGCGTTGGGGCTGGACGACACCCCGGAAGAGAAAGCCCACGCCTCGACCTTCGAGACCCACCTGGTGAGCCTGTCGTGGGAGGGAGTTCGCCTGCAACTGCTCGATACCCCGGGCGAGGTCGGGTTCTTCGCGGACACACAGCTTGCCTTCCTGGCTGCGGACTCCGTGCTGTTGGTGGTGAGTGCACGAGCCGGCGTCGAGTCCACGACCCAGCGTCTGATCCGGCTGATCCTCGAGAGCAACAAGCCTTGCTTCATCGCCGTCACGCGCTGCGATGAGGCGCAGATCCGCGTCGAAGAGGTGGTTCAGGAACTCAGGGCACTGAAAGAACCGATCACGCTGGTGGAGGTGCCGCACCACCGAGGCAAGAATGCTGCGCTCGATGGGGTGGTGTCCGTCACGTCTCTGTCGGCTTGGGTGGGGCATCCCGAAGGGCCGAGCCAAACCGCTCCCGATCCTATTCCCGGCGACGTCGAGGAAGAGGTCCGGGCGGCGCGCGAGCGTGTGGTGGATGAAGTCGCGTGCACCGACGACGAACTTGCCAACCATTACCTAGAACGAGGCGACCTCACCCAGACCGAGCTCATCGAGGGCGAGCACCGCGCTGTAGCCCGGGGCAAGCTGATCCCGGTGCTATTCACGTCCGCCGCGACGCCGTTCGGGATCGTGGCGCTGTTGAACGCGCTGGTCGAGTTCGCTCCCAGGCCGTCGGAACGTGCTGCGTTCGAGGGCGCGTGGGAAGATCAGCCAGCGCAGCGAGAAGCGTTACCGGAGGCAGCGTTCAGCGGGCTCGTGCTCAAGACGAAGATCGACTCGCACGGCAAACTCTCGCTCGTACGCATCCTCTCGGGGACGCTCCGAGCTGACACCTCCGTGTTGTGCGCTGAAACCGGCGAGCAGGAGCGAATTGGCCCGTTTGCTTTTGGAATGAAGGACTCGCGGGACCAGAAACTGGCTGAAGCTGGAGAGCTGGTGGTCATCGCCAGGCTCAAGAACAGTCCGGCGCGCAGCACGCTGTGCGACCCGAGGCACCCGATCCGGCTGCGCCTGCCAGACGTGCCGGTGGCCTTGTTCAGTCGCGCCATCGTGTTGCCTCGTGGGGGCGCCAACGAGAAGTTAGCCCAGGCGGTCCATGCCATCCACGAGGAAGACCCCGGCTTGTCGGTGACGGTCGACGGTCACCAGCTGGTGCTCTCGGGCTTGGGTGCCGCTCATCTGGACATTACGCTCGAGCGGCTGAAGCGCCGCACCAAGCTCGATCTCAGCTTGGGTCCGCCGCGCATCGAGTATCGCGAGACCGTCAGCCGCAAGGTCGAGCATGTCGAAGGGCGACAGAAGAAGCAAACCGGTGGACACGGCGAGTTCGGCATCGTCTACCTCGATGTAGAACCGCTCCCTCGAGGGCAAGGCTGGGTGTTCGAGGACGCGGTGGTCGGGGGTAAAGTGCCGCGCCAATACATTGGGTCCGTCAAGCAGGGGGTCGAGCGCGCCCTCAAGCAAGGCGTCGTGGCGGGCTATCCCTTGGTCGATGTGAAGGTGCGCCTCACCGACGGGAAACACCACTCGGTCGACTCCTCCGACGCCGCATTCCAGACCGCCGGCTACCGTGGTTTTCGCGCAGCGGCGCGGGCTGCCAATCCGGTCTTACTCGAACCCATCGCCAAACTCGACCTGCGTGTGCCACTGGCCAGCGTCGGGGATGTGCTGAGTGATCTCGCAGCACACCGAGGGACCATCCTCGGCCAATGGGTGACCGCCGATGAATCGACGATACAGGCGCTGTTGCCGTTCACCGAGCTGGTCAACTACGAACCGCGGCTCTCGGCTCACACCCAAGGACGCGGCAGCTTCGGGTTCGCCTTCGCACACTATGATCAAGTGTCGGCGGCGGCTCAGGCCGAGATCATCAGTCACAGCGAGTTCATCGGCGATCTCGACGAAGACTAGCCGAGGCTCAGACTCAAAACCAGCAGCGTATGGCGCAGGCTACGTGAACGTTGCCAGCAACACCGCGGGGCTGCCCACCTGGAAAGCACCGCTGGCGAAGTCGGCGGCCGCATTGCTACTGCTCGAACCGGTGTCCAGCGTGATGGTGGCAACGACGTTGAACACCAGCGTCGCGGAGGGGGGCACGATGAGTTGGTTGTGGTTCAAGGCAAAACCGCGAGAGAGGTCTTTGGCGTCTACAGCGCCCACCTCAGCCCAGCCGCCGGTGTTTTCGTTCATCGACAGCGCCGTCACGAATTGATCGGGCTGCGGGAGCGGTACTGTCGGCGGATCGTTGAAGACTTCCAGGATCTCCAGCCGCCCCTGCACTGTGACGCTGGCCTTGCGATCGCCCGGAAAGATGCCGCCGCCGGTGCCGAGCGAACAGTGACCATTGAAGCTGATGAACCCGGAGATGCTGATGACTTCGAACGTCGTCTTGGGATTCGTCCAAACGTAGGAGAACACCACGTCACCCACGAAGTCGTCGTTGTCTTCCGCCCGCCCGCGAAACTTCGCGAAGCTGTTGTTTGCAACGATCTGCGACTGTTCGATTGCCGTGTCACGGCCAGGTGAAATCATGAACGGAACGTTCAAGAGAACGTGACCAATCTGGCCGGGGTCGATGGGTAACTGCGCAGCGTCCTTGATGTTGGCGAGGTGCTTGGCGGCTGCCGCCGTCAACTCCCTTTGACGGGCGCGAGAGGCGCGCACCGCCGCAGCTTTGAGCTTCTTGAGCTTCGCCGAGAGCTTCGTCTGGTCCCGCTCGGCGATCGCGTTGAGTTTCTTCAGCGTCGATGGATCCAGCGTCGACGCCAACGCACGTGCCACCGCCGCGCGGCTGTCCGCGTTCCGGAGAGTGCGCGACCGCTGCCCCGCGTCTGCCAAGCTCTTGGCGAGAGCCCTGGACACGATCTTCTTCAGGCGGGTGGTGCCAATCTTCCTCGAACCAGCGGTAGGTTTGCTGCGCATGGGGTGTCGCCTCCTGTGGCTGTAACCACTACTCTCCATGCCTCCACCACCATGCTTGGATTTCGCGTCCACCGACTCCAGCGGCCGGGCTCAGGCCTTCAACCCCTCGAGTTCCCCCGGATCGACGATGCCCTCTTCGGCGACGAAGCCGTCGAACTGGCCGAAGCTCTGAACGGGGCCCCCATCGGGCGCCTGGCAGCCCAGAGCATTCAGCAGGGTGACATAAAGCTTGTTGATCGGAACGTTGCCACTCGTCGAACCGGTATCGAGGTGCACCATGCCATCGCTGCCTTCTCCGCAATTGCCGTCACTGTTACCCGGCTCCGCTGGCGTTTCTTCGAGGTTGACCGCCACGCCCTGCTTCAAGTAGCCGCCACAGCTCCCCGCGATGACGATGGGCATGTTGTTCAAGTTCAGGGCCGACCCGTCCGAGAATTCTTGGAGCCACACGAGAGCCGTGTTGTCGAGCAAACTGCCGTCACCTTCCGGAAGTGTATCGAGCAGTTGCACGAGCTTCGCGAACTTGCCCGCGTACCAGCGATCGATCTCCCACAGCATGTCGAGCACACCGTCGACACACGGACCGGCACTGCTCGACCCGCTGCGATGCGCCAACCCGTCGTGATCGTAGCTGTGATGGATGCCGTCCCAATCGAACACGACGAAGCCAGGGAACGAAAGGACGAGTGAGCGGTTCACATCGCACGCAAGGGTGAGGGCCATCAGCTGCATCAGCACATCGGCGCGCTCGGTGAAGGCCTGCGCAAGGGTGTCGCCCTGGCTGGCTGCGGCGACCGTGTCAGCATCCAGGGCAACCAGGCGGGGGTCGCACGCAGCACCTTCGAGACCCTGTTCGGTGGCTCGTAAGAGCTCGAGCCAAGCGTCGATGCGCTGCTGATCGCTTCGGCTCATGTCGAGGCGCTGGTAGCTTTCGAGATCCTCCCTGACCGCGTCGATCACGCTCTCGCGCCGACGCAGACGATACTCTGCCTCGGGTGCGCTCACCCCGATCAGCTCGGCGTAGATGGCAACGGGGTCGCTGCTGGGCGCGAGCGGTGTGAGAGGTGCCGAATATGACAGCGTCTGATAAACGACGGCGCCGGTGTTCGACGGCGACAGCACCAACGGGGCGCGTCCGTCAGGGTTCACCTGGCGGGCGATCTCGTGGTCCAACGAGTGGGACACCGGATAGTTGTCCGCGGATTCTTCGAGCAGAGCACAAGTGAGCTTCGACCCCATGGCTTGCCGGTGAGGATCAATGGTTTGCGGGCGAGCGTATTGGTTGATGGCGCGAAGCCCGCGGGGAACCAAGAGCTTGTCGAGATGGGGAGTCAACACCTCGAGCGTCGTGCCAGCGAGGGCTGCCGCGTCGAGGGTTCCGTCGTCGACCCTGGGAAACCAGCGGTTCGTCAGGCAGCCGCAAGGCGAGTGGAACAGGACGCTGCGACGGGCTCGCGGCGGGGCCGAGGCCCGCGATGGGCTTCGCAGCGAAGTCAACACGGGTGCCGCGAGCAGCGCACCGCTAGCACCCTGCAAGAAGAGTCTGCGCTTCATGGCCCTTCCTCCAACGGGGCACGCAAAACGAAGGCTTCGGTTTGAGTCAAATCGATGAGCAGGTCCAGGACGGTGTAGTCATCGTTGGTCAGGCGCTCCAGAAGTCGTTGCTCGACGCATTCGTCCAGGATGTTCACCGGGCGCCCGAACGTATGAGCGATCCAAGTTCGCACGTACTGGAGTTGCGCGGCGTCGGAGGCTCCAATCAAGCTCATCAGCTCGGCCGGGCCGGCCACGGTTACCGAGGCGCCGTCGACGGTCACCTCCGCGAGGGTATCGATCGGTGCACCGGTGTCCGCTTCGCGCGTCTGATACCGACCGATGCTGTCGTAGGCCTCGAGGGCGAACCCGAAAGGATCGATCAATGTGTGGCAGGCGGCGCACTCGGTGGGGGCTGTCAGAGCCGCCACGAACTCGCGATTCGTCTCGAACCCTTCCCGATCGACGCCGGGATCCGTGTGCGCCGGCGGTGCCACCAGCTCCATCCCCAGAATCCGGCTCGCGAGGAAACTACCCCGCAGAGTCGGCGACGTGTGGGTTTCGCTCGAGTACGTTGCCAAAAACCCGAGGCGCGTGAGCACTCCGGGGCGCTCGGCCTCCAACACCACCCGCGTCAGCGCGGTGTCGAATCCCGCGGGGTCGAGACCGTACAGGGGCGCCGTGTCGCGGTTGACGAACGCGAGCGGGCTCGTGAAAAGTTCGGCGAAGCTGCCAGCTTCGTCGAAAATGACCGCATCGAAGAACCGGTCCGTTTCTTCGTTCATGGCGCGAACCACCGGTTCGGTGAATTCGGGAAAGACGCTGGTATCTTTTCGGACGCTTTCCCAGGCGGACCCCGCGCCGCGATCGAGGTAGACGCGGTGGAACATAGCGACCAAGTCGCGCGCCTTGGGATCGGCGATCATGCGTTCGGCCTCGGCGCGGACCTGGTCCGGCGTCTGCAACGCGTCCGCGTCAGCCGCTCGGTCCAATTCCAGATCGGGGGTGCTGCCCCAGAGCATGTACGACAGCCGCGAGGCGACTTCGTGGCTCGAGAGCACGAAGTGCCCGGCCGCATCGAGCTCGGTCGACAGCTCCGAGCGTTGGATGAAGGACGGCGATACCAAAAAGGTCTCCAAGATGACCTCCGCCACTTCTTCCGCGGCGCCGGTCTCGGTGATCTCGTCGCGCTCATCGATGAAGGTTTCGAATCGCTGTATCTCCGCGTCCGTCAACGGGCGGCGGAACGCTCGGCGCCCGAATTCGACGATGGTGTCATGCAAACACGCCGCACCATCACCCGTCGGGGTGCACGCCATGAAGCGAGCGCGAAGCTCGGGGTTCGCCATCACTTGCACGGCGATCGCCTCGCCCGCGCTCAGGTAGCCGCGCCAATCGAGGTCGGTCAAATCGCCCGCGTGGTCGGCACCGAGCAGTGCCGACGGGGGCTGATCGTCGAACGCCGACAGCGCCGTCACACCCAGGAGGTCGCGGATGGTTCTGTCGTACTGCTGCTGGGTCAGCCGCGGGAGCTGCGAACTACCCACGATGCCGTCGTTGCACGGAACAACCACGTCGCCGCCGGAGCCACCGCTGCCACTGTTGACGCCGCTGCCGCCGCCACCGCTGCCCGCGCTTCCCCCGCTGCCGACCCCGGCGTCCCCAGCAGCTCCGCCGATCCCATCGGTTCCGACTGATTCGTGCGAACCGCGGTGCTTGGAGGTCTTCCCGCACCCCGCGGTCAGCGCGAGTAGCGCGCACAAACCCAGAGTTCTCAATGCTCCCTTGCGCCCGTTCATATCAAGGCCCACGTCCTGGCATTTGACTTGCTGCCACTCCCACAAGTGACGCCGCATGAGTGTAGCCTCGAAACTCCGCAGCGCGAAGCGAAGAAGCGACGCCGACTTCCTTCGATCCGCACTTCCTCTCAGAAGCTGTCGTGCGCGTGACGAGTTGGCGCGAACCTTTCACCATCCTGCTGCTGACGGTGCTCGTAAGCAGCCCCGTGCTATCCGCTTCTAGCGCAAGATGCTTGCCAGAGCGTTGTACCAGTTGCGTCCCATGCGTCGAGCGCCGGCGTCGTTGGGGTGGACGCAATCGTCGGCCTCGTGAGCGTCCGAGTTGGTCCAAAGATCAGCGATGAGCACGGGTGATGCCGGAGTCGTCATCGACTCGCCCCAGTGGGGCATCGCCATGACGAGCTCTTCGGCTTTTGTGGTGCTGGACGCGTTCTGGCAGTTGTCGGTGATAATCCTGTGGATCTGGGCGACCACGACGACGATATCGGGGTTGTGCGCGCGGGCTTGTGCGATCAAGAGCGAGTAGTTCCCCAGGATCGGTGAGATGGGGGTGCTGCCGTCCCAGACGTCGTTCACGCCGAGCTGAATCATGACCATGTCAGGGTTGTGCTTCTGCACCAGCGGAAACATGCCCGGGAAGCTTTCGCTGCCGTGGCAGTTCGGAACCGTGAACTTGTCTAGCGTATAGTCTTCGCTGGTCGTGCAGCTCACGGCGCTGTGCCTGACCCCACCGCCGCAGTCGTCGGTGTACTCGCCCACGAACTCGTAGTTGCTGATCCCGTTCTCAGTGAGGTTTTCGACGAGATACTTCTTGTAGCACCCAGGGCCAGCCGAGATCGAATCACCGACGATCATGATGCGCGGCCTCGTCACGTCCGGCGGAAACACCGCGCCGCCGCTGGTAGACGACACGCTGGCGGCCGTTGCGGTAGTCGTGGTCGCGCTGGTGCTCGTGATCACCGTGAATGGCTCGCGCGGCGGCTTACGGTCGTTTTCGTCGTCTCCGAACAAGCAGCCCCCTACCTTGCCCCCCATGCAAATGTTGCAACCTGTGGCGACGAAGACGCACGCCAGCGCAACGCCGAGGGCGCGGCTGACGGGACCGGGGCTGCGCTGCGACCTGTACATGCGTTTCACCCAGAACCTCGATAGTACCCCAGTTTCGGCGCTGGCAGTTCCGGCCCTCGAAGAAAAAGGGACAAAACCCGTGCCCAGGCGGCATTAGGGGCCAAGGGCTGCTCCGGCCTCTGTCAGTGCTGTCAGCCCAGCCATCACCCCCTATGCCCATTCCTCGACTGCTTTTCGGCGGCGCCCTGCTCGCCACGCTGGCCCTATCGTCCGAGTCCGAAGCCTGCGGCGGGTTGTTTTGTGGACGCACGCCCGTCGACCAAACCGCCGAGCGTATTCTGTTCGAAGTCGCTGACGACTCCGTCCGCATGACGACGCAGATTTCGTTCAATGGCGATGCGGCCGACTTTGCTTGGGTGCTGCCGCTCCCGGAGGTGCCCGATCCAGACAGCCTGGGGGTGTTCTCGCAGCGCGCGCTCGCCGTACTCGATTCGAGGTCGGGTCCGATCTTCTACGATGACTGCTCCCAGGATGTCGCCCAGGGCCAGGGAACGGCTTCCGGTGGCGCCGTGGGCGACGTCACCGTGCACATCCGCGCCGAGGTCGACGCTTACGACGTCTCCGTGGTCGAGTCGAGTGACCCGACAGCGCTCAGCCGCTGGCTCAGGGACAACGGCTACCGGGTTACGCCAGCGATGCAGCCCTACCTCGACCTGTACACCGCCGAGGGCATGAAGTTTCTTGCCCTCAAGTTGCGCGAGGCCGCCGAGGTCAGCGACTTGAAGCCGTTTAGCTTCACGCTGCCAGGCACCGCTCCCTCGATCCCGCTGCGCATGACGTCGCTCGCGGCGGAACCAGAGATGTCGATCGTCGTGTGGGTGCTGGGCGACCAGCGCTACGAAGCCAAGAACTGGATGAACGTCGAGGTCGACCCAAGCGACCTGCGCTTCTTCGCGGGAGCTGGGCCGCCGAAAATCAACTGGGGTCGGTTGGTAGCGCAAGAAGTCGATGAGGCCGGCGGACAAGGCTGGGTGACCGAGTTTGCGGGAAGCACTGACATCTTCGTCGAGCCGCTGGAAAATCAGATCGCGAGCGGCAACTTCACCGACCCGGACGACGAACCAGCGGCTCGCGCCCTGCTCGAAGTCCTGAAACCGCACCCATACATCACCCGCTTCTACTCCCGGGTGTCGGCGGAAGAGATGGCGAGCGATCCCGTTTTCGGGCGAAGCGCTGGCGGGGAAGTGACCGGCGTCTATCGGTTGTCCACCCCGGATCAGTGCTCGGCGCGCGAGTCGACGGATCCGTGTGAGTTCACCACGTGCGGCGCGGGTGGTTTGTGCCGGACTGTCGGGATCGACGACGGCAGCGGTAGCCTCACGAGCGTCGCGGGGTGTGCCTGCGTTCCCGGAGCCACCGCCCGCACCACCGTCGCTCCCGACGGCAGCGCAAGCGTGATTTGTCAGGATCTACGCATGAGTTTCTTGAACCCAGGGGATCAGGAAGCCGGCGGCGAAACGCTGCCCGACCCGTGCGCGACCTTCGACTGCGGCGAGCACGGCAGTTGTCGAGCGGTGAACATGACGCCCACCTGCGTGTGTGACCAAGGCTACGTCGCGATTGGCGCCATCGCCGACACTGGGCGGCGCGACACCACTTGTGTCCTTCCAGACCAAGCGGTCGAGGCTGCTTTCTACGAGCGCACGCTGCCCCCACCGAGCCTGCTGCCCCCACCGAGCCCGCTGCCCCCAGCTTCCGGCGGCGAAGCTGGCGGCGAGGACGCACCTAAGGTAACTGCACCCCACAAGGACCGACCCGCAAGTTGCAGCATGCCTGCGCAGCCCAGCAGTTCGCTGCCGTTCGGGTGGTGCTTGGTTGGCTCCGCCAGCGTGTGGGGAGCGTTGCTTCGTCGTCGGTACTCCCGAAAGCTCAAGGCTGTCGCTTGAGTCGTTCTAACT
>Ga0315910_10001369_pt1 | contig 22536 bp, 20 predicted proteins | sample EdamamesoilMG_FD_204470 | JGI IMG/M metagenome (GOLD analysis project Ga0315910, IMG submission 204470) | Garden soil microbial communities collected in Santa Monica, California, United States - Edamame soil | ecosystem: Environmental > Terrestrial > Soil > Garden | place: USA: California... | reverse complement strand
AACAGGGCCGCACCCAGCAGGGTGGCGACGAAGGAAAACGCTCGGTTCTTGGGACTCATCACCATGATCTCCCGCACGCGGACTCGACGACCTGCCGATAGAACCCGAGCTCGTCACGCCAATACTCGCCGTTGAACGGCCAGATGACGTGCTCCTCGTCGGGTTTGACGACGCCGTAGATCTTGGATTCTGCCTTGCTGACCTGACCGGTCTGGATCTTCGTATCGAGGATGTTGCGCTGCGCCGCGGTGATATCGATCAGGATCTTCTCACCGTTGCGCATGTGCTCGCCGAGCTCGTCCACGTTCCTTCGGTAACGCTGGATGGCGAGCTCTCCCGCCTGGCGCACCGCCAGGTCGCGAGCGAGCTTCAGTGCGTCGCCCACCTGCTGCCCGAGCCCGGAGCTCTGGAAGCTTTCCGGCGACTTGCGGAAGCGCTTTTCCTCTTCTTCGAGCAACCGCACGTAGTCGATGTTGCGGAGCAGCTGGCGATCGCTGAGCGCGATCTCGACGATCGGGCGGATGCGCTCGTCCAGGTCTCCCTTGCCGTCGCGAACCTGGAGCAGGAACTTGAAGAACGGCTCTTCCTGGTTCTGCCCGGCGTACTTCTTGAGCACCTTCTCGAGGTCCTCGCGGATCGGCACGTACTTCTTGTGGAAGCGGGCGACGGTGATGCTGGCGGCGTCGTAGTTGCAGTTCGTGAAGTAGATGACCGCCTTCAAGATCTCCGCTTCCGGGTGGAACGAGTTCGGGAAGTACGGCGCCTGGATGGTGTGGATGTTGCCGAGCGCGTGCGGGTAGTCGCCGGCCATGAAGTAGGCCCACGACTGCTCGAACAGCGCGTCGAGCCAGTACTCGCTCGCCTGGTCCACCGAGTTCCAGTACTTGACGGCGGCCGACAGCTTGGTCGAGTTCACGCTCGGCGCGTTCGTTTCCGCGTCGAGGGTGATCGACGCCGAGTAGTACGTCCGCGCGATCGAGAGGTTCGCGAGGTCGCGCATGCGGTCCTCGTCGTCGACGCCTTCGACGCCCTCGTCGAGTGCTTTCAAGATGCGCTGGAACGCCTTCACGCCCGGCACGGACTTGCGGAGCTGCACGTAGCTGATGCCGGTGAAGAACTGAGACTTCACGTAGTGCGGGCTGTTCCGATCGACGAGACCGAACAGACGGATCGCTTCTTCGTACTGCCGGTTCCGGTACTTGTACCGACCGAGCATGTAGTTGAGCTGCCAGTAGAGGTCGCGCTGCTGCGCGTTGTCGAAGCGGGCGACCTGCTCGTCGGTGTACTTACCGACGCGCTCGATGATGTCGGCGGGCTCGGGCAGCTGCAGCGCGAGCTTCGCGAGCCAGAGCAGCGTCTCTTTGAACTTCAGGTGATTCGGGTTGTCCGCGACGACGCTGAAGATCGCGTAGCTTGCCTGGTAGAATTTCAGCCGGTAGAGGCAGATCGCGAGGTAGTACTCGGCGAGTTGCTTGTTGCCCGCGTCGTCGCCCGTCTCGCCCGAGACGACACGATGCAGCGCCTGAGCGGCCTCGCTCCACTTCTCTTTGTCGAAGAGCTGCTTCGCCGCGGCGGCGGACTCGGTCATCTGCCCCGCAGTGACTGCCGACGGTGCGCCTTCGGCTGGCGCGCCTTCGTCGAGATCGATGTCGACGCCACCCTTCTTGGCGCCGCCTCCACTCGGAGCGGCGGCCTTACCCTTGCCGCCTTTCTTGGGAGCAGGAGCCTCGTCGAGATCGATGACCTCCTGCGCCCGCACCGGGCTCGTGAAAGTCGCGCCGGACAGCGCAACGGACATCATCGTCGACAGAAGGAGCAGCCGCTTTCCAAACATGGATCCTCTCTCTCGTGGCGGGGCCAGCCGGACGTGGCGCCGCGATGCGGGCAGGGGCGAGGCGGGCAAGATCGTCAAAAAACCCAATAACTACAGCTAGATAGATACGACGAACGACGGGATGTTAGATACCGCTTGGAAGCGTTGTCAAGCGTCGTCGCAAGGGAAAGCGGAGGCGCGACGACGAGCGCCGCCACCGCGCTGGAATTTTCAAACGAAGGAAGATCATGTCGGTGGTAGTCCGACACGCCTGGCCTCGCGGACCTTAGGTATGAGGAGAAGGGCGTGAAACGATCATCGAGCTGCGGGTTTCCTCGTGGGGCGTTCGTGACGCGCCGTGACGAGCGTCCCGCTGCCGGTCACACTTTGCATTCGTGGCCTTTCGCGTTGACGGACTTTGGCCGGCTCGATTAGCGTACCGGCGGCTCGGGCGTGCTGTGAGCTATCCAGCCGCCGCCCGCCCACTACGATACGAAGCACGATGACTCGACCTATTCCCAGGCCCGCCATCCCGTTCGTCGCGTTGCTCGGCGCGCTCACTTTCGGCTGCCCAAGCGGCGGCGTCGGTGACCCTTGCACTCCCGAAGACGAGTACCAGCAAGGGTTCAACGGCTTCAACGAGAAGGAAGTGAACGTCGAAAGCAAGTCGTTCCAGTGCGAGACGCGTGTCTGCATCGTGAACCACTTCCGCGGCCGCGTGTCGTGCCCGTACGGTCAAACGCAGGAGGTCGTGGACGCCAACGCTCCGCCGACCGCTCCCGAGCGCTGCCGCGTCCCCGGGACGAACGGCACCCACTGCTTGGACGCGGGGGGGTTCCCGACGCCGTGTCCGGGCGCGATGAACATCGACTCGATCAATGTCGCCGTGCAGCCGCAGCTGATCGCCCGCGCCGCGGAGAACACGGTCTACTGCTCCTGCCGCTGCAAGGGTCCTGACCCGAACGCCAACTACTGCGAATGCCCGAGCGGCTACGAATGCTCGGAGCTCGTGAAGGAGCTCGGGCTCCCCGGGCGCGCTCAGCTCGCCGGTTCCTACTGCATCAAGCAAGGCACCGCTTACGATCCGAAGGGCGCGTTCCCCGATCGATGCAACGCCGAGCTCGCCAGGTTGGAAGACGGCCAGAACCGACAGCTCTGCTCGACGACCGGGTGCAAGGATGTCGGAGCCAACCCGGGCGCCGAGTCCTGCTTCGAGTAACGCTCGCTCGGAGCGAGGCGCACGCGCCGAAGCGTTGGTCGCCGGCTGGTTGATCGCGCAAGGCTACGCCATCGTGGCCAGGAACTTACGTCTCGGCGCGCTCGAGATCGACATCGTCGCGCGCAAGGAGAACGTCGTCGCCGTGGTCGAGGTGCGAGCACGCGGCAGGACGGCTCGCTCGACACCGTTCGGCAGCGTCGGCCGCACGAAACAGCTTCGCCTGCGGCGGGCGGGCGAGCGTCTCTGGCAGCGGCGATACCGGCACGACGCGAGCGTCGACCGGCTGCGCTTCGACGTGGCCGGCGTACGCCTCGACCGCGACCCGCCCGAAATCGAATACGTCGTGGCGGCGTTCTAGCTAGTCGAGGGCGCCCTGCATCTCGCGGCGCAGGGAGTGCAGCGGCTCGAGCTCACCGGGTTCGGCTTTCGGCTCGAGCGTCGCGATCGCACCGTCGAGCTTCGCGATCTCGGCTTCCTGCCGCCCGCGCAGGGCAATCACCATCGAGCGGTAGGCCTCGAAGAACTCGACGAGCTCGTCGCCCTTGCGGAGAGGGGTCGGGACCTTGAGCTGCCCGTGGGCCACCGCCTTCAGGTTCGACTTCATCTTGAAGATCGGCCCGGCCACGCGATGGGTGACGATGATGCCGGCGAAGCCGATCAGCACGACGAGCAACGTGAGGGCACCGCACAGGGTCCACAGCATGGTGGCCTGCTGGCTCGCGATCTCACCGGCTTGGCTCTTGAGCGCGGCAGCCTGACGCACGAGCTGGGCCTGTTGCTCGCGCAGCCGTTCGTCCTGCCGCGCGGCGTCCGCCTTGAAGGCTTCGAGCAGCGCCGGGCTATCGCTGTAGACGGGGTCCTTGATGATGTTCATCTGGACCACGGCGCTCACCTTCTGGCTCTCCGCCACCACCTCTTGGCCACGGGTGACCACCTCTTCGCCCTGCCGCACGGCCTTCCAGCTCTGGTCGATGACCTTGTTGCTGGTGCGCCAGATCATGGCCCCGAGCCCCACGCTCAGGACGACGGCGATCATGACCAGGTACCCCGAGTATTTGAACTGGAAGTGCGCGTCGAGGAGGTAGTTCTTGAAGCGGCGCTGATGACGCCCGCCGCCGCCGGCGGGAAGGGATGGGGAAGCGGCGTCTGCCATGGGGGTTTCGACTCCTCGAGATCGGGCACGCTGGCTCATGCCGAAGCGATCCGAAACGCAAGCGTAGGCCCGGCGGTTCGCTACGAGCAAGAACCTCGCGCCGGCTTACACCGTCAGCGGAGCCCGGGGGCGACCTTGGCGAACTGGGTGATGGCGCTCTCACCCGTGGTTTTGACCAGGTCGTCCTCGGAGCCAGGGTCCCGACCCTCCATGCCCGACATCGACGCGGTTCGCGTGAAGTTCCCGAGCATGTTCTTTTCAGGGTAAGTGAAAAACGCGATCTCGAGCCGCACCTTCAGCGTCTCGCCCGCGTACTCGAACGGGGCAAGCCGGGGAGCCAGGTAGAAGCCCTTGACCCCCTTGTGGGCGGCGAGCCGTTTCTTAGCTTCCTCCGGGGTCTCGTTCTGGGGCGCCAGCGTGATCCCGTGGTCGGCGGCGAGGCTCGCCATCGCCGTGCGCACCATGCGATCGATGCCGTCGCCGGTCCGTCCCGACCTGTCTGCCGTCTTGCCGATCGCGATGTAGTACTTCGTGTCCTTGGTGAAGACGGGCTCCCCACCACCGCGCACCCGCTCGAGCGCCTTCTCGATCGCCGCCTTCACGCTCTGATTCGGTTCGGCGGTCAGGCGCCGCTCGAGACAATCCGCACCGCCGATCTGCAGTTTGCCGAGCGCGGCGGCCGACGCGGCACGCACCGTCGTGTTGGCATCCGAGAGACCCGCGCAGAGGGGCGCCGTCGCGCGCGAGCTCTTCGATGCACCGAGGGCGAGCGCGGCCTGCGTGCGGACGCGGAAGTCGTTCCCCGATCGCAGGTTCGTCACCATGCGATCCACGTCCCCCGTGCCCTGAGCGAAGGCCGGCGCCGAGACGGCGAGCAGCAAGGCTCCGCCGAGGAGCGCGACACCTAGACGACCGAGCATGAATCGCGACTCTAACATCAGTCCTAGGTGCTCTCGGGAGCGGAGTGAGGCTTCGCCGTCCGAGCATGAGGTACTACGGTTAGAGGACCCACGATCTTCACTGACCTTCCCTTCTTTCGGCGATTCGGTGAATCGCCTCCATTTCGGCGATTCGGTGAATCGCCTCTGGCTCGCCTCGCCGCCTCGTTTCTTCGTAACCTGTGCCGGGTAGCCTCGAGCGTCCCGCGCCGGGAAAGTCGCGGGCTTGCAAGGGGGAACGGAACCGTGAAAGCTCCTTCCCGGTGAACGCGCGAGGCATCGCCACCGCGACGCTCGTGACGGCGGCCACGATCGGCATGCCGGCGCTCGCGGGCGAGAGCGTCCGGATCCGGGGGTCGGTCCGTTTCGAGGCCTCCGCCACGCTCGACCAGGAGCGCGTGGTGGTCGCAGGTGCGGTGGTGGACGACATCGGCCGACCCGTGGGGGGCGGCACGGTGACGGTCGACCTCGAGGCGGCCGACGGGCGGGCGATTTCCGGCATCGTCCCGCTGTCGTGCCCCGGCCAGAAGGGCACCCGCGCCGATGCACCGGTGCGACTCCTGCGGATCGAGCCCGATCGAGCCGGCCGCTTCTGCGCGCTCTTCCCGAGCACCGACGTGAAGACGGTAGCGCTCGGCTTCGTCGACGAGCGCGGCCTGTTCGATTCGTCGTCTCGAAAGCTCACGGTCGACACGAGCCGGCAGAGTGTCTCGCTCCGCTTCGTCGAGCCCCCAGCCACGCTCGAGCTCGAGCGCGAGGAGCAACGCATCGCGATCGCGGCTCGGTCGGACGCGGTGCTTTCGGGACCGGTGGCGCCGCTACCCGTCGCGGTCTACGCGCGCGAAGCGACCGGGGCCGGTCCGCCCGAGCTCGTGGCGCAGGGGGTCTGTGAGCTCGGTCAGGGCGCCACCCTCACGTTCCCAACCACGAAGCTGTCGACCCCGGGACCGGTCGACCTGAGTGTGCGATTTTCGGGCAGCGATCGTTTTCTGCCGGCCGAGGCCCGCCTGCGCCTGCACGCGACGACGCGCGTGACCTTGCTGCTCAGCCGCCCGCCCGAGCCCGGCGATCCGGGTCGGGGCATCGAGCTCGACGTGGCGGTCGCTGCGCCGAAGGGCGCGGTCACGTCCGGCGCGGTGGAGGCTTCGCTCGGAGGTCGCACGGTGGGCATCGCTCGGGTCGAGCGCGGGACCGCCCGCGTGGCGGTGCGTTTCCCGCGAACGCCTCGCCCCCCGCGCGTCGAGCTCCGCTACTTACCGAACGAGCCCTGGTGGCGCCCGGGCGCGCCGCTCCTCGTCGATGTCCCGATCGCCCCCCGTGGCCCGTGGGCCACCATCGTCTGGCTCTTCCTGCTCGCCGCCGTGGCGATCTACCTGATGCGGAGCTGGCGCCGTCCCCGGTCGGAGAAGCGTCCGCCTCCGCCGAGGACCGGCCGCGAGCCGCGCCCGGCGGTGGTCGTGGTCGAGAGCGACCAGTCGCAGTCGCTGTGGCGCGGGTTGGTGCGCGACGCGCACGAGGAGACCCCGATCGGCGGCGCCGCCATCGAGCTCATCATGAAAGGGCCCGAACGGCGCGTCCTCGCCCGCGCCGCGGCCGACGCGAACGGTGAATTCGAGCTCGTTTCGCCGACGAGCGAGGGAGAGATGCTCTTTTCGGTGCATGCGCCCCTGCACAGCGAGCTCGTTTCGGAAGCGCCAGGTTTCGGCCGTGTTCGCGTGGACCTCGTCACCCGCCGCCGCCACCTGCTCGGGCGGCTGGCCCGCTGGGCCGGTCGGCGGGCACCGTTCGGGCGCGGGCGGGGCGAGCTGACGCCCGGCGAAGTCGCGCGGCTCGCGAGGAAGGCCGAACAAAGGGACATCGCCGAGTGGGCCGGCAGCGTGGAGAGCACCGCGTACGGCCCGGCGCCGGTCGATGAACGCGCCGAGCGGGAGGTCGTGCGGCGTGAGCCGCCGGACGCTGTCGGGCCGGCCGGCAGCTCGCCCGACGGCGGGCCACCCATTGACGGGCGAAAGCCGGCCTCCCTATAGTCCGCCGCGTCCGCCGATGCTCTACGTCCTCATCGCAGTCGTCGCGGCCGTGGTGCTCTACTTCCTTTTTTTCAGGAAGAACGAAGCCAAGGAGGTCGCACCGCCCGCCGCGCCGCCCAGCAAGGTGAAGGCGAAGCCGGCGAGCCCGGAGCCCGCGGCACCACCACCGGGGCCGAGCCAGGAGATCTCGCCTCCCCCGCCACCCTCGCGAAAGGCTACCCCGTCCGTACGCCCGAGCGGCATGCCGGCGGCCGCGCAGCCTTCGCGTCCACCGCTTGGCGACCGTGATGTCGAGGTTCAGGGCCTGCGCCGGGGCCTGTCGAAGGCGCGCGCCGCCGACGGCCTGTTCGGACGGCTCCGCGCTCTGCTCGGCGGGAAACGCGAGATCGACGCGTCGATCGCCAGCGACATCGAAGAGGTCCTCCTCACCTCCGATGTCGGCGTCGACACCACCTCGCTCTTGATCGGTCGGGTGAAGGAAGGCCTCGAGCGCGGCGAGCTTTCCGACGCCGACAAGGTCTGGGACGCGCTACGCGGTGAAGCACTGAAGGTGCTCGAAAGTGGCGGCTCGGCGCGCGGGCTCGTGCCCAGCGCGAAGCCGACCGTCGTGCTGATGGTCGGCGTCAACGGCGCCGGCAAGACCACCACGATCGGCAAGCTGGCGACGAAGCTCACCGCCTCCGGTTCCAAGGTCGTGCTCGCCGCCGGCGACACCTTCCGCGCCGCCGCCGTGCAGCAGCTGATCGTGTGGGGCGAACGAGTCGGCTGCGAGGTCGTACGGGGTAAGGACGGCGCCGACCCGGGAGCCGTGCTCTTCGAGGCCATCAAGAAGGCGGAGGAGGTGCGCGCCGACGTCGTGCTCGCCGACACCGCTGGGCGTCTTCACACGAAGACGAACCTGATGGCCGAAATGAAGAAGATCGCCAAGACGGCCGACAAGGCGCTCGCCGGGGCGCCGCACGAGATCTTCCTGGTCCTCGACGCGACGAACGGCCAGAACGCGCTCGCTCAGGCGCGCGAGTTCAAGGAGGCACTCGGCCTCACCGGCATCGTGCTCACGAAGCTCGATGGCACCGCGAAGGGCGGTGTGATCCTCGGCATCGCCGACGCGCTGAAGCTGCCGGTTCGTTTCGTCGGTCTCGGCGAGCGAGCCGACGATCTGAAAGAGTTCGAAGCTGACGCGTTCGTCGAAGCGTTGCTCGGCCGAGAGGCCGAAAAGGATGCGAACTGACGTTGCATCGCAAAAGTGACGAGCCAGTCGACTCGTCGGCAGCCACCCAGACGAAGTGCTGCTCCCAGCAGGAGTTATGCGTCAGAGGAATTTTTTGGTTGTTGATCCAGCGAAATTTTGCGTGATATAGTCCCCGGGCCGTTCTGCTAATTGATGTTTTTTTGAATAGTTTCGGGCAGTTGCAGGCATGCACCCGGCGGCTGTGCCAGGGGACAAGCGGTAAGAGGCATCGATGAAGAAATCTCGCGTCGGGCTCCTCGTAGCAGCTGCCCTTTGGCTATTCCCTCTGCACGCTTTTGCGCAAGGCAAGGCTGCGGCCGAGGGTGACGCTGCGGCTGCGGAAGGTGCCGCAGAGGAAGGCGCGGCCGCCGAAGGTGGCGACGCCGCGGGCGAGGAAGGCAAAGCGGAGGGTGAGGGCGACGCCGACGCGACCGCCGACACCGGTGACGGCCTGGCCGACATCTGCAAGATCGATCCGGCCGCCTGCCCGAATCTCGACATGGACAAGGAAGCGGCGCGCCAGTTCAAGGAGCCGCTCTACGCCGTCCAGCAGGTCTACGCGCTGCGCGCGCGGCGCTTCGAGATCAATCCGTACTGGACCGTCACCCTGAACGACCAGTTCGTGAGCCACAACAGCCCCGGCGTCACGCTGAACTACTACATCACGAACGTGCTCTATGCCGGCCTCGACGGCATGTATTACGAGCCGTTCAACTCGATCAACGACTTCAACGCGCAGGTTCGGCGTGCCGCCCGCGTCGCCGTTCCGCTCGTCGAGTACCAGTGGGCCGCTGCTCTGCACCTCGGGTACGTCCCCGCCTACGGCAAATTCGCCGGCTTCGGCGACTTCATCTTCCATTACGACGCGTACGTGATCGGCGGCGTCGGCTTCCTGTCCGCCCGGCCGATCCCGGTGATCGACCCCGACAACCGAACGTTCACCTACGAACCGGAGCTCGCGGTCACGGCCGGCCTCGGCCTCCGCATCTTCATCAACCGCTGGTTCGGGGCCACCCTCGAGTTGCGCGACTACATCTTCCAGGAACGGAGGGAGAACCTGACCATCGCGCCGAACCCGACGGACCAGAGCACGTGGGTCGGTGACAAAACCCTGGTCAACAACGTGCAGTTCCAGCTGGGTGCGTCGATCTTCATACCGTTCTCATTCGACTACCGGTTGCCGAAGTGACGAGCGAAGGGCCACGCATGACGACCAAGCATCGCAACATCCTCACGCGGCTCCTCGCAGCGGCTCTTTTCGGGTCCGCACTCCTCACGCTCGCCCCCCCGGCAGAGGCGCAGGAGATCCAGCTGACGGGCCCGCTCGCCGGCGCCCCCGCCACGCGCAAGCTACGCCTCCACCGCGAAGGCCGCTTCGAGCTCGCGCCGACGGTCACCTTCACCCTGCTCGACGAGTACCAGCGCACGATCATCCTCGGCGCGCGCCTCGGCTACAACTTCACCGACTGGCTCGCGATCGGGGTCTACGCCGGCTACGGGGGTCTGCTCCAGCTCCCGACCAGCTTGAGCGACCAGATCCAGGAGCAGAACGCGATCCGCATCAGGAATGCGACGCCCCCGCCGGCGAGCAACGCTCTCGACACCGAGCGGCGCCTCACGGCGGTCAACCTCGGCCCCGACTTCACCGAGCAGCTCGGCGGTATCGACTGGATCCTGGCCCCGCAGATCACGGCCATCCCGTTCCGCGGCAAGCTCGCGCTCTTTCAGAGCATCTACATGGACACGGATCTCTTCGTGTTCGCCGGTCCGGCGTTCGTCGGCATCACCGAGCGCGCCGACTGCACGGACTGCGTGTCGGACAACGTGACGCCGTTCGAGATGGCGTCGCGCGTCGGCATCACCGGGACGTTCGGCCTCGGGCTCAACTTCTACATCAACCAGTGGGCCGCGGTCAGCTGGGAGTACCGCATCCTCCCGCTCTCGTGGAACCGCGGCGGCTTCGACACGTCGGGCGGCGGCAAGGACGAAGAGTTCCCGGACAACCAGATCAGCAGCGCGGACCGACAGTTCGAGCTCAAGCAGCTGATGAGCCTCAGCTTCGTCGTGAACCTGCCGGCCAAGGTTCGCATCAGCGAGTAGCGCAGGCGGCGTGCCGATGCGGATGGCGCCCGGGCCGTCCGCACCCCGGCCGGTTCGATCAGCCCTGTCCCACGCTCAAGACGGCGTGCGTTGGACCTTGTCGCCGACGAGCGCGTAGCCCGGCGGTAGCCCCGCGCGGCAGGCTTCCGCAAGCTCGGCGGGGATCGCCCACCCGCGTTCGGAGAGCCCGAGGGCGAGGCGGTTCTTCACGCGCAGGGATTCCTCGTTCTCGAGCACGGCGACGAGGGCCGGCACGCTCGCCGGATCGCCCATCGCGAACACGGTGTTCGCCGCCGTGAATCGCACCGTTTCACCGGCATCCTGAAGGAACGGCTCCGTCGCGATCCTGACCTCGTCGGACGGGTGCCCCTCCAGCACCTGGAGCAGCTGGACCTTGGGCTCGACGTTGCGCGTGTACTCGGTATCGAACTGGTCGAGCAGGGAGAGCAGCTCCTCGGCGATGCGATCGGCGGGAACGATGCCCTCGAGAACCTTGATCGGCCAGGTGAGGCTCGCCGCCTTCTTGCAGTACTGGCGGAGCGGCTCGAGCGCCTGCTCGCCCGCCGCCACGATGCCGTTCAGGCAGGACTCCTTTTCCTCCTGGTCCGTGATCGACGGATCGAGCATCCAATCGAAGCGCTTGAGGAGGGCTGCCGAGCTCGCGGCATCCGCCATCTTCGAAAGCTCCGCGATCGCTTCCTGCCGGTCGTAGTTCTGCGACAGCTTGTTCGCGATCATGCGCTCGAGCCGCGCGACGTCGCGTGACGACTTGGATTTGTCGTCCTTGCCCTTACTCAGAAAATCGAAGAGGCCCATGATTTGCTGACGGAGCTGATACTACGTCCCGGGCTCCTGGACGAGCGCGAGCGCACGCCGACCGCACGCGATGGGCGGCGCTCGGTCAGGACTCCTGAAAGCCCTGGGCGCTCGGTGCTTTGGACGGGCGCCCCTGGTCGTCCGTGGTGTCCTCGGGGACGCCGGACATGGCGTTCAGCAGCGAATTGATGCGGAAGACCAGGCCGCCGAGCTCGCTGTGCTCGATCTGGAAGCGCAGGTCCTGCTGCCCGTTGATGATGGCGAGCAGGCCGTCTTCCAGCTCGGACACCGGCTGCGAGATGTAGTTGCCGAGCAACACGCCGCCGAACACGACGAGAACGAGGCAGATGCCGCCGACGGCGAGGACCGGCCAAAGTAGGGTCATCAGATTCGCGACGCGTGAAGCAGGGATCGCCGCGACGATGACGGTGTCCGTCGGGCCGTAGCCGTCTACCGGCAGGGCGCCGAACAGATTTTCTTCGACCACGCCGTCGGCGATGGCGACACCCTTCGAGGAGATGGCCGTGCGCGCCGCTGCGGCGACGGGGGCGGCGGTGATCGCCGACTTTACGGCGCCGCCGGAGCTGCTGACCGCTACCATTTCGAGGCCCTTGTCGGCCGAACGCGCGAACGCCAACTCGCTGCCGCTCGTGAGCTCGCTCGTCCTCGCGAGGCGTTCGTCGTTCAACGGCGTGCCGATCACGACGGCACCGATCACCGCGCCGTTGTCACCACGCGCGATCGCGTAGCTCACCAGGAGCTGCTCTTGCCGCTGTCGGTTGATCCAGACCGCGCTCCCGGGGCGTCCCGTCTTCAGCGCCTCGGTCAGCGCCGGGTACGCTTGCGAGAGCTTCTCGCCGCGCATCAGATTGGAGCCGTCGCGGCTCACGACGACACCCTCGGCATCGACCAGCGCGACCAGCGACGGGGTCATGCGGTTGAACTGGTCGTCGCCGGTGGCCGCATCCCGCAGCCGGTTCGCCTCGTTCAGCGCGGACTGCTGGCGGGATTCCGGCGTCGCCATCGTGAAGGCGCCACGGACGGCTTCCGCGCCCACGTTCTTTTCGAGCCAGCGCTCGAGCCGAAGGGCGTCGAGAGCGAGCTGGGCGGCCGCCGCTCGGAGCGAGCGCTCGACCTCGTGCTTTCGCTCCGCGGGATCGGAGACGACCCCCTTGAGAGAGGTCATGAGCATCACGACGGTGAGGATCGTCGAGAGCACGACGATACCTGCGTTAACGACAATGATCTTGAAGCGCATGAAATGACCCCTTACGAGAAGGCGAAAGGCCGTTCGAAGCGCTCGGCCGACGCTCGACGCCGAGCCTATCACCCCCCACGCCTCGAGCGCGAGGGGCCGAAGCAGCGCCTGGTTTTGGCGGCAATGCGCCCTATAGTGACGCCATCGATATGAGCCTCGCCGTCGTCGACGATCCGAGCTTCGACGAGCATCGTCCGCCGTTTCCCCACCCCGAGCGACCCGAACGGCTCGCGGCCGCCCGACGCGCCGCCGCCCGCGTCGTATCGGGCGACGGTCGCGTGGACATCGCCGTCCGCAGCGCGTCCGACGACGAGCTCGCCCGGGTGCACCATGCGGAGTACGTCGAGCGGCTAGGCCGCTCGGCCGGCCGCTGGCAAAGCTGGGATGAGGATACGTACGCAGCGCCCGGCTCGGTCGACGCGGCACGCCGGGCAGCAGGTGGCGCGATCGAGCTCGTGAACACGCTCGTCAGCGGGCGATCGTCACGCGGCGTCGCGCTGCTCAGGCCGCCGGGACACCACGCGGGCCCCGCGGGCGCGATGGGCTTCTGCCTCCTGAACAACGTCGCCCTCGCCGCGGCCCACGCACGCGCCCAAGGAGTCGGCCGCGTGCTCATCGTCGACTTCGACGTTCACCACGGCAACGGCACGCAGGACGCCTTCTATGCCGATCCGTCCGTGCTCTTCGTCTCCCTGCACCAGTTCCCTTTTTATCCGGGCACCGGCAGCGCGAGCGAGGTCGGCACGGGAGACGGGCGCGGCTTCACGCTGAACGTGCCGCTCGCTGCCGGCGCCGACGACGGCGTGTACGCGGCTGCGTTCGCGCGCCTCGTATTGCCCGTCGCCGAGAGCTTTGCGCCCGAGCTCGTGCTCGTGAGCGCCGGCTTCGACGCGCACCAGAGCGACCCGCTGGGGGGCATGAGGCTCACGGCGGCGGGGTACCGCCGCATGGCGAGCGATCTCGGGCGCGCCTTGCCGAATGTCCCGATCGGGATGCTGCTCGAGGGAGGCTACGATCTCGACGCGCTCGAAGCGTCACTCGCCGCGGCACTCGAGGGCCTGCTGGACCCGGCGGACGACGGGCAACGGTTCGCCGAGCCCGACCCGGCTCGTCTTGCCGAGCTCGAACGGGCGCGGGACGCCGCTCGCCCGTTTTGGCGCCTTCCCTAGAGCAAACCGAGGCGCAGGGCGGGTGACGGGTTGCGGAGGCCGGTAGCCTCGCGCTAAGAGACGGTCGCCCGAAGGAGAAGTTGCCGGAAAAGCCGAATCAACGACGATCAGAACACGGCGCCTTCGGGCCGGTCTGCCGCCCTGGCTTCAGCTTTCGGGGCACAGCCGAGAACGAGCCGCGGTGGGTGTAGCTCAGCGGTAGAGCACTGGACTGTGGCTCCAGTGGTCGCGGGTTCGAACCCCGTCATCCACCCCAAAACGAGAAAAACGAGACTGGTCGGAAGCGCTCGAACAAGCGATACTTCGCGCGGCCTGCGAACCTGGTACGGGCATTCCGCCTGGGCTAACATTGAGTTAACCTTTCAGCGCCTTAGGAGTCCGGATGCTCATTCGACCCTCGACCCCGATCCTTATCGCTCTCGTCGCCGCCACCTTCGGTTGCAGTGATCCTCCACCCACCCCGCCCGGCGGTGCGGCCCAGGTGCAACTCACCCCGGCGAGCTCCACCTTCGCTCCTCGGACCAATTGCACCGCGGGCATGAGCGGCACCTACACCTACTTCTACGGAAACCCCGACAAGAGCGCCCAGTCGGATACCGGCCAGGAGCGCGTGGTCGCCGGGATCGTGCAGAACGGCAAGGGCCTCTCCGTGGCCTGCACGGTGAAGTCACTGGGTGGCGGCAAGTTCAGCGTGAGCGGCACCGTCAAGGGAACGGACTCCAATTTCCAAGGCAATCAAGGGTCCATCGGCGTGAACGGCACCGTCACCGTCGGCGGACCGGCAGCGGGCAACACCGCGAAGGTCAGCGTTTTCTCCGCGGAGACCGGCCGGCTCGACATGGTCGACGGCCAGCCGGGGTGCACCTTCGGCCCGGTGAACAGCAAGGACGACACCGACCCGCTCACCGGCATCGTGAAGGAAGGCGCGTTCCTCGGCGATATCTCGTGCCCCTTGGTCGGCGCGTACGACAGCGCGGGCTCCGGCTGCGACGTGTCGGCCTCGATCGCACTCGAGCACTGCCTGACGGGCAAAGAAGAAGACTGAGCCCGCTCCGCTCGGGCCTCCGTGGCTCGAGGCGGACTGTGGCTCGGGCGTCTCTACGCCTTCGACTCGGGCGGCGGGCTCACCGGCGAAGCGGGCGGCGTGTCGGCCTGCCCGTCCGGGATCGACGGCTCACGGTGGCGCACGGTAGCCGGCGTCGGCAACGTGTCCGAGAGGCTGATCTCGCCCTCGGCCGAGGCCTCGATGCGCACGATCAGCGCGGTGATGTTGTCCTCACCCCCGTGCTCGTTGGCGAGGGCGACCAGGCGGCGACAGGCGCCCTCGACGTCCTCCGAGCCGAGCACCGCGTCGAGGATTTCCGGATCTTCGACCATGCCGCTCAGGCCGTCCGAGCACAGCACGTAGATGTCTCCGAGCTCGGCGTCGTCGCTCTGGATGTCGACCGCGACCTGGTCCTGCATGCCGAGAGCACGGGTGATCACGTTCTTCGGGAGCTCGCTCTTCTGCTCTTCGGTGAGCTCCGGCATCGCGAGCAGGTAGTCGTTCACCAGCGAGTGATCGCGCGTCATCTGCTGGATCTGGTGCGCGCGGACGCGGTACGCGCGGCTATCGCCGACGTGACCGATGAACATCTTCTTCTTCTTCGGGCTGAAGAGCGCACCGACCACCGTCGTGCCCATGCCCTGACATTCGCGCGAACGCGTGCTCCGCTCGATGATCTGCCGGTTCGCCAAACGGATGCCGGTCAGCAGGCGATTTTCCTCGTCCGAGAGCCGGGGGTCGACCTGGAAGGGCCAGGTGAAGTCCTTCGCGACCGAGGCGCGAAAGAAGTCCACGATCGACTCGGTCGCCAGACGGCTCGCCACGTCTCCCGCGCGGTGGCCGCCCATGCCGTCCGCCACGATGTAGAGCGTGTGATCCTTGAGGATCGCAAAGCTGTCCTCGTTGTGGTCGCGCTGTAGCCCCACGTCGCTGATCCCAGCCGCTATCGCGCGCATCACATCCTTCCGAACCAGGAGAGCGAGCGTTTCATCACCCAAGCTCGTCAACTTCCCAAGATTTCACGACGCCCCGGCCCTGTCAAGGAAGGCTAGATCGCCAGGATCTCCTTTTCCTTCTGTTGCACGATCTGATCAACGGCCGCCGATGACTCTGAGACGGTCTCTTCGGCTTTCTTTTTGGCCCGTTCGACCTCGTCTTTACCGGCGCCGCCGTCCTTTTCCAACTCGGCCAGGAGGTCGAGGGCTTCGTGGCGTACCTTCCGAATGCTCACGCGGCACTCCTCCCCGTACTTCTTTCCGACCTTGACCAGCTCCTTACGGCGCTCCTCGCTCAACGCGGGGATCGGGATGCGAATGAGCTCGCCGTCCACCTGAGGGTTCAACCCGAGATCGGACTCGCGGATGGCCTTCTCGACCGCCTGCACCTGGGATTTATCCCAGGGCTTCACGGTCAGCATCCGCGGCTCGGGAACGTTGACGGTGGCCATCTGTGCGATCGGCGACTTCTGCCCGTAGTAGTCGACACGGAGGGTGTCGAGCATGCCGGGGTGCGCACGACCGGTGCGTAGTTTTCCGAGATCGCGCCGGAGGGCTTCCTTCGCCTTCTCGATCCCTTGCCTGAGCTCAGCCAGCACTTCCTCGATCATCGCTCGCGCTTTCCTATATCACAGCGGTATCACCGCGGGCGGCGCCGGTCATTCGCCGGAGCGTGGACGCCGTTTGGGCGACCGGACGCTCGTGGCGGGTGGCGGTTCCGCGCTCTTCAGGGTTGTCGGGCCGGCGTCCGGGTGCGCGGCCCAAAAGCGGGCGTCGGCCTCGCGCAGGCGCCGCTCGTTTTCCGCCTCGATGACGGCGGTCGCCCGGTCGGCCGCCGCACGGGCGGTCGCGTCCGCCGCCCGGGTCTTGTTCACGACGTAGTAGCCGAGCACCCCCAGCGTGAGGGCGACGCCGGCGAGCACCCCGGCCAGGACCAGCCCGCGCCCGGACGGCCGTGGTTCCTCGATATCCACCATCGAGGTCGCCAGCGGGCGGATCTCGTACGCCATCTGCTCGCGCTGAGCTCGGGACCACTCGTCGAGCCTGCGGAGCGCGTCCGCCATCTCCCCTACCCTGCGAAAACGCGAGCTGAGGTCGCGGGCACAGGCATGCGCGAACCACTCGTCGAAGGCGCGGGGAAGGTCCGGCGCGTATTGGCTCGGCACCGGCATCGGGGCGGCGCACACCTTCAGGACCACGTCGCCGATCGCCTCGCCCTCGAACGGCACCTTGCCGCAGGCCGCGGCGAAAGCGCATGCGCCGAGCGACCAGATATCGGACGCCGGGCTCACCGGGGCCGACGCGGTGAGGGCCTCGGGGCTCATGAAGAGCGGCGTCCCGAGCACCATGCCGGTCTTGGTCGTGCCGACGCCGCCGACGTTGTCGTCGTGAACGACCTTGGCGATGCCGAAATCGAGCACCTTCACCGTCCAACCGAACTTGCTCGCCTCGTCGTCCTTGGCCAAGAACACGTTGTCGGGCTTGAGATCGCGGTGGACGATGCCGGCCTCGTGCGCCTGCTCGAGGGCGCGAGCCACCTGGACGACGATCTGCACGACCTCCGGGAACGGGAGCCGGCCGCGACGGCGCATCGCCTGCTCGAGCGATTCCCCCTCGAGGTACTCCATCACGATGTACGGCTGGCCGCTCGGCGTGACCCCGTGGTCGATGACCGAGACGGCGTGGCGGCTCTTGATGTGCGCGGCGGCCTTCGCCTCCGTTTCGAAGCGGCGCCGGACCTCCTCGCTCTGCGCGAGCTCGGGGTGGATGAACTTGATCGCCACCTCCTGGCCGAGGCTCACGTGCTGCCCGTGGTAGACGGATCCCATCCCGCCGGAGCCAAGAAGCCGGCCGACGCGGTAGCGCTCCAGGATCACGCTACCCGAGTTCACACCTTCGGACATGGGAGAGGTCGTTCTGCCGACGGGCCCTCTCGCCCGGCGGTCAGGGAGTTAGGATACTACGGGCCGCCTGGGGCGGCGCCCCTCCGCCCGCCTCGCCTCGAGCCGTCGGTCCATGCGCTTTTCGGTCGTCACCTGGAACATCCATAAGGGCATCGGCGGCGTCGATCGACGCTACCGCATCGACCGGGTCGTGGCGGTGCTCGCGACGCTCGGGGCCGACGTCCTCCTGCTTCAGGAGGTGACCGACGGCCTCCCGCGGGCACGCTTCCACGACCAGGCCGAGCTTCTGGCCGAAGCCCTCGATCTTCACCACGTCGCGTTCGGGCCCCAGCACCGTTTCGCGATCGGCGGCTACGGCAACGCGATCCTCAGCCGCTACCCGCTCCACGACGTCCACCACCTGGACCTCACCATCGGCACGCGCAAGCGCCGGGGAGCCGTTTCCGCGCATGCTCGCGTCCGCGTGGGAAGCCACACGAGGAGCATCGCCCTTTTCAACATGCACCTGGGTCTCGCCGGCTCGGAGCGCGGGCTCCAGCTCGAGCGCTTTCTCGCTTCCGAGGCCCTGACACGCCTACACCGGAGCACGCCCGTGGTGCTCGGGGGCGACCTCAACGACCTCTGGGGCTCACTCGGGCCGCGATTTCTCGCGCCGGCCGGCTTCGCGCGCGCGGGCAAGACAGTCAGTACCTTCCCCGCGGCGCTGCCGGTGCGGCCGCTCGACGGCATCTTCGTACGGGGCGACCTGAAGAGCGAGCACTGCGAGAGGCCCTACGATCCGCTGACGCGCTCGGCCTCCGACCACCTGCCGCTCGTGGCGCGTCTCGTGCTCACCCCGGCCGAGACTTGACGCCCGATCCCGGCGGGTCCGAAAGTCGGCCGAGAACCGCGAACTGGAGCGTACCCGCGATGTCCGTCCCCGCCCCCCTCACGAGCACCCCCGCCTGGCGCACCGTCGCCGAGCACGCCGAACGCCTGCGTTCGTCGTCGATTCGATCGCTGTTCGCTGCCGATCCCGGGCGCGCCGAGCGCTTCTCGGCCGAGGGCGCGTCCGTGTTTCTGGACTACTCGAAGCACAAGCTCGACCAACCGGCGATGGCCGCCCTGATCGCGCTCGGAGAAGCGTGCGGCGTCGCCGAACGGCGTGACCAGATGCTCGCCGGGGAGCGCATCAACGTGACCGAAAACCGCGCGGTCCTGCACACCGCGCTCCGGGCGCCGAAGGGCACGGTGGTGCGCGTCGACGGCGAAGACGTCGTCGCCGGCGTCCACGCGGTGCTCGACCGCATGGCTGCCTTCGCCGAGCGAGTGCGGAGCGGCGCCTTCACCGGGTTCACGGGCAAGCGCATCCGGCGCATCGTGAACATCGGCATCGGCGGTTCGGATCTCGGTCCGGCGATGGCCTATCAGGCGCTCCGATCCCACAGCGATCGCCACCTCGACTTCCGCTTCGTCTCGAACATCGACGCCACGGACCTCGCCGAGGTGCTCCGCGACACCGACGCAGCCGAGACGTTGTTCATCATTTGCTCGAAGACGTTCACGACCCTCGAGACGCTCGAAAACGCGCGGACGGCCCGGGATTTCTGCATCGCCGCGCTCGGCGACGAGCGCGCGATCGCGAGCCACTTCGTCGCCGTTTCCACCGCCGCCGCCGAGGTGCGGAAGTTCGGCATCGATACCGAAAACATGTTCGGATTCTGGGACTGGGTGGGGGGTCGCTACTCGGTCGACTCGGCCGTCGGTCTCTCGTTGATGCTCGCGCTCGGCCCCGAGCACTTTCGGGATTTCCTCGGCGGGTTCCGCGAAATGGACGAGCACTTCGGGACCGCGCCCCTCGCTCGGAATCTGCCCGTGATCCTCGCGCTGCTCGGGGTCTGGTACCAGAATTTTTTCGGCGCCGACACGCACGCGGTCCTCGCCTACGACCAGTACCTTTCGCGCTTCACCGCCTACCTGCAGCAGCTCGATATGGAGAGCAACGGCAAGCGCGTCGACCTCGCTGGGCGCGCCGTCGACTACCAAACGGGCCCCGTCGTCTGGGGCGAGCCGGGCACGAACGGCCAGCACGCGTTTTATCAGCTCATCCACCAGGGCACGAAGCTCATCCCCTCGGATTTCATCGGCTTCGTTCACAGCCTGAATCCGATCAGAAATCACCACGATCTCTTGATGGCGAACTTCTTCGCCCAGACGGAGGCGCTCGCCTTCGGCAAGACGGCGGAGGAGGTTCGGGCAACGGGGGAGAAACCCGAGCTCGTGCCGCACCGCACCTTCCCGGGGGATCGCCCCTCGAGCACGCTGCTCCTCGAGCGCCTGACGCCGGCTGCCCTCGGACGGCTGATCGCGCTCTACGAGCACAAGGTCTTCGTGCAGGGCGTGATCTGGCGGGTCAACTCGTTCGATCAGTGGGGCGTCGAGCTCGGCAAGGTGCTCGCCAAGCGCATCGCCTCCGAGCTCGAGAGCGACGCGGCGCCCAAGCTCGCGCACGACGAGTCGACGAACCGCTTGATCAGCCGCTACCGGGCGATGAGCGGTCGCCCGACGTAGCCCGGCGCGCGACGCTCAGCCGATCGCACCGCGGAGTGCTGCCGCGAGCTCCTTGCCGTCGTTCGCTTCGAGCTTGCCGGCGGGCCAGCGCACGCCGAGCCCCTGAACGTCGTCCGGCTTCGGGATGATGTGGAAGTGCACGTGAAAGACGGCCTGGTGCGCGAGCGCGCCGTTGTTCTGAAGCACGTTGTAGGCCTCGATCCCGGTCACGGCGCGGAGCGCCCGGCACAGGCGCGGCAGCACCCGTCCGATGGCGGCCGATGAGTCGTCGGAAAGCTCGGCCAGGGTCGTGGCGGGCTCTTTCGGGATCACGAGCAGGTGGCCGCGGGAGAGCGGCCCCATGTCGAGGAAAGCGAGCACGAGGTCGTCTTCGTACACGCGGTGCGCCGGGATCTCGCCCGCCAGGATTTTGGAAAAGACCGTGTCTTTCATGGACGAGGGTTTACCAGAGGGCCGGCATCGCGCATCCTTCGACGGGTGATCCTCGCGAGCTCGCTGCTCGGCAACTCCCAGCGCCTCGACGGCGGCGCCATGTTCGGCAACGCCCCCCGCGCGCTCTGGAGCCGGTGGCTCGCACCGGACGAGCTCGGGCGTGTACCGCTTGCCTGCCGCGTGCTGCTCGTCGAAGCGGAGGGCACGCGCACGCTGTTCGAGACCGGGATCGGGACCTTCTTCGACCCCGAGCTCAAGGACCGCTACGGCGTCGTCGAATCCGAGCACGTCCTCTTGAGCTCGCTCGGTCGGCTGGGCCTCACCGACGCGGACATCGATCGCGTGGTCCTGAGCCACCTCCACTTCGACCACGCGGGCGGCCTGCTCGCCCCGTTCGAGCGCGGCCAGGGCCCCCGCCTGCTCTTTCCTCGCGCCGAGCTCATCGTCGGGCGGAGCGCGTTCGAGCGCGCCCTCAAACCCCATCCTCGTGACCGCGCCTCGTTCATCCCCGAGCTGCCGGCGTTACTCGAAGCGACCGGGCGACTTCGGATCGTGGAGAACGAAGCCGCGGCGAGTGCGCTACTCGGCGATTCGTTTTCGTTCGTCGAGACGTACGGCCACACGCCGGGCATGCTTCACGGAGTGATCAGCGGGAAAAGCGCACGCTTGCTCTTTTGCGCGGACTTGATCCCCGGGACCGCGTGGGTGCACGTGCCGATCACGATGGGCTACGACCGCTATCCGGAAAAACTCGTCGACGAGAAAACCGAGCTGCTCGCCGACGCCGAGCGCCAGCAGACGCTCCTCGTGTACACGCACGATCCGGTCGTCGCCGGTTCACGCGTGCTCCGCGGCAAGACGGGACGCTACGAAGCCGTCGAGCCCGTTCCCGACTTCACGCGCTGGGACATCGATCTCGATCGCACGCCTGCCCCAGGAATGTAGCCTTCGGTTACCAATAGAGCGTGCAGGGCTCCGCCCGAGCACTAATGCCCGCAATCCGCGATCGGTTTCTCTCATCGCGGCGGGCGAGAATTTTGCAACCAGGCGGCTCGAATACCAACGAAAGTCGCTTTGCCAGCGCTGCGGCGCGGTGGGAGCATCCAGCACATGTCGCGCTCAACTTGGGTTTTCACTTCTGCTTTCCTGGCCGGGTCCCTGATCGCTCCGGGGCTCCTGGCGCACGTGAATTTCGTCTCTCCGCAGCCGCGCCATCCCGGCAACATGAACATCAAGTCGGGCCCCTGCGGCGTCGAGAACGACATGCGCGACGAGTCTCGCGTGACGGTGTTCGAGCCCGGTGAGACGATCATGGTCACGTTCAACGAGTCGATTCAGCATCCGGGCTTCTTCCGGATCAGCTTCGACGACGACGGCCAGGACGCGTTCGTAGCACCGACGTCGCGCGCCATGATCCAAATGGGCACCCCGACGCTTCCGGTGCTCGTGGACAACATCACCGACACGACGAACACGATGTACACGCAAGCGGTCACGCTGCCGAACATCACGTGCGAGAACTGCACGCTGCAGCTGATCCAGGTGATGACCACCGCGATGACCTGGGAAGCCGACGGGCCCGACAGTGAAATTTACTACACGTGCGCGGACATCGCGCTCCGCGGCGGCGCGGCCGGTGCCGGAGGAGCTGCGGGCTCGGGCGGCATGGGTGGCGCGAGCTCGGGCATGGGCGGCATGCCCGCGGGCGGTGGCGGCGGTCAGGGCGGCATCGGCGGGTTAGCCGGCGCGAGTGGCTCGGGCGTCGCGGGCTCGTCCGCTGGCGCTCCCACGGCCGGCGTCGGTGGCGGCGCGGGTGCGGGGGGCAGCGCTGGTGCCGGCGCGAGCGTCGGAGGTTCGGGCGGCGTCCCGGCGGGCGGGGCCCCGCC
>Ga0315910_10001367_pt1 | contig 22542 bp, 17 predicted proteins | sample EdamamesoilMG_FD_204470 | JGI IMG/M metagenome (GOLD analysis project Ga0315910, IMG submission 204470) | Garden soil microbial communities collected in Santa Monica, California, United States - Edamame soil | ecosystem: Environmental > Terrestrial > Soil > Garden | place: USA: California... | reverse complement strand
GCGGGCGCGGGCGTGGCGAGTTTCGATCTCAACCCAGGGGCGGGGACGCCGTTTCAGTTTGCGCTCGGTGTCACAAACGTGGATCTGAGATCGCTGATGGCCGATGTCCTCACGCGAACGAATCAACTGGATGGCCGTTTGGATGGTACGCTTGTGGTGGCGGATGCATATGCTACGAACGTCTTCAGTTGGAACGGTCACGGTCGCGCCGAACTCCATGACGGTTTGATCTGGGCAATTCCCATCTTCGGTGTGTTGACCAAGCCTCTCGATGCCATCATGCCCGGCTTGGGGAGCGCGCGCATTTCCGAAGGCAAGGCCGCGTACAGCATCACCAATGGCGTGGTATTTTCCAACAACCTCGAAATGCGCGCCCCCACCATGCGCCTGCAGTACGTGGGCACGGCGGATTTCGCCGGCCAGGTCAACGCCCGGGTGCGCGCCGAGCCATTGCGGGACACCTGGGTGATCGGGCCGCTCCTGAGGCTGGCGCTCTGGCCGGTGAGCAAGGTGCTCGAGTACAAAATGACCGGTACGCTTGCCGAGCCGCAGCCCGAGCCGCTTTACATTCCCAGGCTCATTTACAAGCCGTTGTTGCATCCGTTTCAGACCCTTGAGGATTTCTTCACACCGGGCGCCGGCGCCACGAATGCGGCACCGCAATTCAGTCCGCCGCCGTGAATCGCCGCGCGGCTGACGTCCAAAGCGGGTGGGTGACGAGCCGGCGAAGCGGTCGTCAGACTATGGCTGCTTCACTCCCATGCCGTTCACAACTGATTGATAATCTTCTCACCCCAGGACTCATGACCTCCCCAAGGGAGGAGCGGTAGAAAAACTATGGCGGTGGCGAGGCGCAGTCAAAGGGTTGAACGGAAAGTTGACAAGACCCTTGACGGTATGACGCAAGAGCGGTCGAATATGTGCAGCTCGGTTGAGCGTTTCATAACTTCTATCAAAAGGCATTGAGATTATGGGTAAAGTTGGCATTGGTCTGAATCTGGAAGCCGTCCGAACGTCGCACAAATCGTTCGAGTGGGGCGCGGAGTTCGCCGCCAAACTCGGCTATGAATACATCGAACCGATGGTGCATTGGGGGCGCGAGTTATTGAGCGAAGCCCGGTACTTTCACAGCGTTTCGATGCTGGATGACCCGCTTCGCATCCGCCGCGTGTGTGAGAAAAACGGATTGAAGTTATCCGGACTTTCTTCGCACAGCCAGCTCTCGAAACCGGAAATCGCCGTCGAGTATCTCAAGCAAGCCGCCCGCTACGCTGCCGAATGCGGCGCACCGGTCATCAATACGCACGAAGGACACAAACAACCGTGGACCACTGAGGAGGAGGACTTCGTCCTGATTCGTTACTCGATCATGGAAGCGTCGAAAGTCTGTGAACCACGCGGCATCAAGCTCGGATTGGAAATGCACCAGACCTACTCGCTGATTCCCGAGAAGTACGACCGTATCCTGAGCCTTGTGAATTCACCAAACGTTGGCGCCAATTTCGACACCGGCAACGCCTATCTCGGCGGGATTGATCCGTTGGTCTGGCTGGACCGGATCAAACATCGCCTGGTTCACATTCACGCCAAGGACATCTCCATCGAACAATCTGACAAGGAGCGCGGCAAGGTGATGGGCACGCCGGTGGGCTGTGCGTGCGGCGATGGTGTGATTGATTGGGAGAAAGTCATCGCCATCCTCCGGCCCCTGCCGCAGGACATTGTGTTGAGCGTTGAGTGCGGGACGTTAGACCAAGCGGCGCGGAGTGTTGAGCATTTGCGGAAGCTCGTTTAACACCGCGCAAAAACTGGGATCACGGGTTGGGGTGTCAATCTTCCGGCAGCGGCTGGCCTTTGGTTTCTGGCGCCCAGATCAAGGCGATGATGCCGATGATGTAAACCGAGCACATGATCACCGCCGCCACCCGGAACGGTTCGACCACGCCGTATTGCGTCAGCGCGATGCTCAGTTGTCCGAGCACTATCGGGGCGGGCGCCGCGAGATAGCGAACGGTGTTGTAGCAGAAACCCACGCCCGTCCCGCGCAACCGCGTGGGAAAAATCTCCGGGAAGTAAATCGAATACCCGGCGAACACTGCGAGCTGGGCAAAACCCATCATCGGCAGCATCCAATAGGCATCTGTGGCCGTGCGTAAATTGTAAAACACATACGCCGTGGTGAACAGACAGAGCACAAACGCACAGAGGAAGGCCAGCCGCCGGCTTAACCATGACGCGACAAAGGTAAAGACGACCATCCCGACAAACGCTCCCATGTCCTGAAACGCCGTGCCCCACGCGCGCACCGTGTCCACTGTTTCCTGAGGCGCGCCCTTCAGCGCCGTGGAGATCAATTCCGGTGAAAAGAAGCCGATGCCCCAAAGCCCGATCATGCCGGAGACTCCCAGCAGCAAACCGACGATGCTGTTGCGCCGCCAGCGCGGGTTGGTGAACAACTCCTTGACCGAACCCACCTGTTTGTGGGCGGCTCCGCTCCGGGCGGCTGCTTTGGCCTGCTTCCACGGCTCCGGTTCGCGCAAGATGAACATGATCGGTACCACCAGCAGTGACGGCAGAATCCCGACAAAGAACAACACCCGCCAGCCTGCAAATTCGCCCCAGAAATCAGCCGCGCCCGGCTGGATCTTCAAGCTGATCAACGAACCAAATATGTTGCCCACTGCCGACAGCGCCTGCAACGACCCGAGCGCCACCGCGCGCATCCGGCTCGGCACGCTCTCGGCCACCAGCGTCGTCGCTGCGCCGAACATGCCGCCTACTCCGAGGCCGACCAGGAAACGGAAGATGGTGAAGTCCACCCAGCCTTGAGCAAACCCGCACAAGCCGGTGAAGCCGGAATAAACCAGCAACGTGGCGATCATGGTTTTTACCCGGCCCCACTTGTCGCTCATCATTCCGAAAAAGATTCCGCCGGTTGCCCAGCCCAGAATCATGGAAGTCGTTGCGTAGCCGATGTAGGTCTTCAGCGCGGCCTGAGCCGCCGCGTCGCTGCCCAACAATTCCCGCAACGCCGATTCCCGTGCGAGCACGAACAACCGCTGGTCCATGCAGTCAAACAACCAGCCTAACGAAGCGATAATGACGACGAGCCAATGGTAGGGGGTGATTTTTTCCGGGGTTGCGGTGGCTGCCACCGGACTGGGAGTTATGGATGCACTCACGAAATGCATTGTCAAAGTGCGGCTGCGCGCCTGTCAAGTTGCGCTTTCGATTTCGACAAAATAGAATCCGCCTGCACCGACCGTGAAGATTCAAAGCATCGAAACATTTCCACTCGTTTATCCGACGGTGGGCCGGTTCAAGTTTTTTGAAGGACCAAAAGGCCGCGCCACCGGTCGGCCTTCGGTGCTTGTGAAGATTACGGCGGACAACGGCGTGGTCGGGTGGGGACAAAGCGTGCCCAGCCCGAAGTGGAGCTACGAAACGCTCGAAACCGTTTACACCACCATCAACCGCTACCTCGCGCCGGACCTGATTGGATTGGACCCCGCGGACGGCGCCGCGATTGAAGCGGCCCTGCGCACTTACATTGCGCCGTCGTTCTCGACCGGCCAACCGATCTGCAAGGCCGGCATTGATCTCGCCTTGGCGGACCTGAACGGTCGTTTGCGGAATGAAGACGCTGCGCAACCGTGGCAGCGCAAGGGCCGTGAGAAGATAACGCTCAGTTGGACGTTGAATCCGCGCACGCTCGATGAGATCGAGGGACTGATTGAGCAGGGCCGGGCGCGCGGCTACCAGCATTTCAACGTCAAGGTCGCGCCCGATCCAAAGTTCGATCTGGAAATGTGCCGCATCGTGAAGCAGTTGGCGCCGGACGGATTTCTCTGGGCCGACGCGAATGGCGGTTACGACGAGGCCACGGCACTGGAAATCATTCCCAAGTTCGCGGACTTGGGCGTGCCGTTGATCGAACAGCCGTTGCCCGCCAATCGGATCACCGGATACCAGCGACTGAAGAAACAGGGCGCGTTGCCCATCATCATGGATGAGGGCATCGTGTCTTCGGTCGAGTTGGAGGAATTCATCCAGCTTGGCTGCCTCGACGGCGTGGCGATAAAACCGGCGCGTTGCGGCGGTCTCACCGAGGCGCGGCGGCAGATTGAAGTTTTGCAGAATGCTGGCCTGATGTTTCTGGGCAGCGGCCTGAGCGATCCGGATGTTTCGCTGGCCGCATCGCTGGTGCTTTACGGCGCGTACGATCTGGCATATCCTGCTGCCATGAACGGCCCCCAGTTCATTGACGGCTCGGTGCTCAAACAACCTTTCAATGTCGAGAATGGCGAACTGGCCGTGCCCACCGGGCCGGGCTTGGCCGTCGAGGTGGACGAAAGTAAAATCGAGAATTACCTCGTGAAAATGTGAAGCACGTCATGAAATCTCAAACACCTAAATATCCAGGCACCCAATTACCCAAATCGCGACGCACTGCTGCCCGGCTGCTTGGGTATTCGAGTGCTTTGGTGTTTGGGTATCTCAGTCTCTCCGCCGCTCCGTTTCGTTTCGCCGAGGTGAGCGACAAATCGCTCGGTCTATGGGAAGGCGAACGCCCGGTGCTCGTTTACAACCACGGCGTCATCGGTTCGAGCAACGCGCCCGCCGACCGCGCTCGGGGCAGTTACGTGCATCCGATCTACGGACTGGATGGCGAGGTGCTCACGGATGATTTCCCCAAGGACCATTATCATCATCGCGGGTTTTTCTGGTCCTGGCCGCATGTGAAGATTGGCGAACAGGAGGTGGACTTGTGGATGCTCAAAGGCATTCGCCACCAGTTTGATCGTTGGCTCAAGCGTGAAGTTGGGAAGACCGACGCCGTGCTAGGCGTGCAGAATGGCTGGTTCGTGGGCGACCGCCGGGTTGTGGACGAACAAGCCTGGCTGCGCGTGCTGCCGGCCACGGCGGAAGGTCAGGCCATTGATGTGGAACTGATCTGGACGCCGATAAAAGAGCCGATCACGTTGCGAGGTGCCGAGGGCAAAAGCTACGGCGGACTGACGTTGCGCTTTGCGCCGCACGAGGGCAAACCAGTCATCACCGTGCCGGACGGCAAGACCAAGGAGGATTTGCACATTACGCGGCTTCCTTGGGCGGATTTGTCGGCGCAATTTTCCGGCGCCAAAGCTCCCAGCGGTGCGGCAATTTTTATCGCGCCGACTCATCCAAATTATCCGCCTGAATGGCTGACCCGGCATTACGGTGTGCTCTGTGTTGGTTGGCCGGGAGTGGTGGCGCAAACGTTCCCACCCGGTAAATCTTTTCAGGTCCGTTATCGCGTCTGGATTCATCGTGGAATTCCCGAAGCGGAAAAGTTGAAGCAGGTTTATGATGATTACGTCCGCGGAAGTTCCAATGCGCCGCCCATTTCCGCAGCGCGATAGCCTCGAACCGCTGGGGCGAATGGCTGGTGTTGAATGCGGCAGGGCGAATTAGCGTCAGGGCTACGGGGCAACAAACCAAAGAAATCAATATGGCTACCAAGCATAAACCTGTTTCAACGTCCGCCGCTCTTTCCCGCCGGACGTTTCTCCAACGCAGCAGCTTCCTGATGGCCGGTGCGGCCCTGCCGCAGATTCTTCCCAGCGGCGTGCTGGCTGCCGAGGGCCGACCCGGTGCAAATGACCGCATCGGCGTTGGCTTCATCGGCATTGGCCGGCAGGCGGGGGGATTGCTGCAAGGTTTGTTGCGCCTGCCCGAAATGCGCTACGTGGCTGTGGCCGACGTGAATCTGAAACGCGCCCGCGAGTCGGCGGCCAAATTCAAGGCCGTGCCGTTTCAGGATTTTCGTCAGTTGCTTGAACGCAAGGACGTGGACGCCATCGTCACCGCCACTCCGGAGCATTGGCGGTTGCACATCTGTGTCATGGCCTGTCAGGCCGGGAAGGATGTTTATGCGGAGAAGCCGATGACCCTCACGATTCGCGAGGGGCGTTTAATGGTACAGGCGGCGCGTAAGTACAATCGCGTTTTCCAGGTCGGCAGCCAGCAGCGCTCGCAGTGGCAGAATTATACCGGCTGTGAGCTTATCCGCAACGGCGGGCTCGGCAAAGTCTCGAAAGTGATCGCTTATAATTATCCCAGCCCGTGGGAAGGCAATCTGCCTGCCCAAACCGTGCCGGACGAACTGGATTGGGAAATGTGGTGCGGACCGAATCCCAAAGTGCCGTTTAACCAGGACCTCTATCTGCCGCGCGCAAATCCGGGCTGGCTTTCGTTCCGTCCGTATTCGGGCGGCGAGGTGACGGGTTGGGGCGCCCATGGTTATGATCAAATCCAATGCGCTCTCGGCATGGACGAGACCGGACCGGTGGAGATCTGGCCCGAGGGTGGCAAGTTTGATCCGCCGACTTACACCAAGTCCGAATCCAAGGAACGCGGCGATAAAATCTGTATCGAGCCAAAGGTGTTCTTCCGCTATGCGAACGGTGTGTTGGTGGAACCGGGCGATGAAGCGACCATGGGCGGGGCGGTCTTCTACGGCGAGAAAGGGCGTGTGGCGATTGCCCGCGGCAAGTGCGAATCCGATCCTGATGAACTGGCCATTGATGCGTTGCGCAAGCGACCGGCCAACTTCAATGACAATCATCAAAAGAACTGGCTCGATTGCATCAAATCCCGCGCCAAGCCGATTGCGGATGTCGAAACAGGGCATCGTTCTTCGACCGTTTGTCACTTGGTCAATATTGCCCGTTGGACGGGCCGCAAGTTGAAGTGGGATCCGGTGAAGGAGGAATTCATCGGCGACAAAGATGCTAACAAATATCTCGACCGCGAGCGCCGCAAGCCGTGGGGACCGATCGAGAAGGTTTAAGCATCACTGCCAGCGCAACCCATTGCGCCAGCACCTAAAGCGGAACGGGTAAACTGCGGGAGTGCCGCGCGCTTTACTGGATTCCGCGGCGCTGTTAGTTTCCGCCCGATGATCGAAGTCGAGGGGCTGACCAAACTTTACGGCGAATTCATCGCTGTGAGTGATTTATCCTTTGCCGTGCGGCCCGGTGAGGTCATGGGTTTGGTCGGGCCGAACGGCGCGGGCAAGACTTCCACGCTGCGCTGTCTGGCCGGGATCATCCCGCCTACGCGCGGCACGATTCGCGTTTGCGGTCATGACCTCGCGCGCGAGCCGATTCCCGCCAAGCAACAACTCGCCTTCTTCACGGATGAACCGCGGCTGTTCGATTACCTCACGGTTTGGCAGCACTTGAATTTCGTCGCGCGCATCTATGGCGTGGCCGACTTCGAGCCCCTGGGGCACACTCTTCTGGAGGAACTTGAGATTGCGGACAAGCGGGATAATCTGCCGGGCGAACTCTCTCGTGGCATGAAGCAAAAGCTCGCCATCGCCTGCGGTTTGTTACATTCGCCCAAGGTGATTTATTTCGACGAACCGCTGACTGGCTTGGATCCCATCGGTATCCGGCGGATGAAGGATTCCATTCTCAAGCGCGCTCGCGACGGCGCGGCGATCATCTTGAGTTCACACTTGCTGAATCTGGTTCAAGAAATCTGTTCGCACATCCTGATCTTGAAGAACGGTCGCAAGATTGCCGATGGTACGATGGCTGAGATCATGCAAAGATTCTCCGGCCAGTCCGGCGATTCGAGTCTTGAGGAGATTTTCATTCGCGCGACGATTGAACCGCCGAAAGTCTGAAATGCATTACCTGGGTCTTCCCCTCACCCCAGCCCTCTCCCCTTCGGAAGGGGAGAGGGAGGCTTCTCCTCCGGTCACAGGCGAACTTGCGTCACAGATTTCCTGAACGTCAATGATCGCCGCCCTCGCCTATCTCCAGTTTCACTCCGTAAAGAATCAGCTTGTCCGTCGGGTCAAGCGGCTCAAGCAGCCGAAGTATCTCGTGGGTGCAATCGTGGGCGGGCTCTATTTCTACTTTTACTTCTTCCGTTTCTTATTCGCGCCGCGTGGGCGGGGCGGGAATTTCGCCGCAGCGCCTGGGATGACGGTTGATCCTCTGTTCTTCGAGTCCATTGGAGCACTCCTCTTGTTTGGCATCGTGCTGCTGGCCTGGGTGATTCCGCACAAGCGAGCGGCGCTGATGTTTACCGAGGCGGAAGTGGCCTTTCTCTTTCCGGCACCGATCAGCCGGCGCGGTTTGATTCATTTCAAGCTGTTGCGTTCGCAACTGGCCATCCTGTTCACGGTGGTTTTCTTCACCTTGCTCTCTTCGATGGGCGGGAGCGATCGGCCGTGGCTGATCCGGGCGGCGGGTTGGTGGGTGATTCTGTTCACCTTGAATCTGCATTTCCTCGCGGCCTCATTCGCGCTGACGAAGCTGATGGATCGCGGCATCTCGAATTGGAAACGGCGGCTGACTATTCTCGGCCTGGTGCTGGCGGCGGCAGGTGGAGTCGGTATCTGGGCGGCGCGCACGATGCCGGAGCTGACGGAAGCGAGTCTTTCCAGCGTCCGGTCGGCGATGGAATACGGCGAGCTACTTCTGGTAAGCGGACCGTTGCCCTATTTGTTGTTTCCGTTCCGGCTGGTAGTGCAGCCGTATCTCGCGGCGGACTGGGGAACATTTCTGTTCGCGCTCGGGCCCGCGTTGGGAATGATGCTGCTCCATTACGTCTGGGTGGTGCGGGCGGACGTGGCATTCGAGGAGGCATCCGTCGAGGCATCGCGGAAATTCGCGGACAAACTGACTGCCGCCCGCGCCGGCAATTTGCGTGGGGCCGGCGGTAAATTGAAACCCAAACGCGCGCCGTTCGTTTTGCGTCCGGGCGGCTCGCCGGTGGTGGCGTTGTTGTGGAAGAACCTCATCAATGCGGGCGGCGCGTTCACGTTGCGAACCGGGATTGTGGTGCTGATTTCAGTGTTGGTGCTGGCGATTGCGTTGCGCGGGGCGATGGGTACCTCAAACTGGCCAACGTTGGTGGGAATGTTTACGGCGATGCTCGGCCTGTGGGCACTGCTTATTGGTCCGCAGATTGTTCGTCAGGACTTGCGGCAGGACCTGCCGAATGCGGACTGGCTCAAGCTGTTTCCGCTCCGTGGCTGGCAGGTGGCACTGGGCGAAATCCTCGCGCCCGCCGTCATCCTCACGACGATTCACTGGCTGTTGCTGCTGGTTACGATGATCTGCGCGGGGCAACTCGCGCCCGAGCAATTATCCGTGCCCTTGATGCTGGCGCTGGGCTGCGGGATCGCGATGATGCTGCCGGCACTCAATTTGATTTCGTTGCTGATCCCCAACGCCGCCGTGTTGCTTTTTCCGGCTTGGTTTCAGTCGGGCAAGGACGCGCCGCAGGGGATTGAAGCGACGGGGCAGCGGTTGATCTTCGCGCTGGGACAATTCCTGGCTTTCGCCCTGGCGCTCATTCCGGCGGGCGTGGCGTTCGCTGGAGTTTTCTTTCTAATTGCCAAGCTGCTCGGTGCTCCGGTCGTAACAGTGCCGGTGGCGTCACTGTTGGCGACGGTCGTGCTGTTCTTGGAGGCAGCGCTGGGACTTTGGTTGCTGGGGAAACTGTTCGAGCGGTTTGACCTTTCGGCGGAACCCACAACCTGAATGGCCCTGGGCTGTTGCCATTGCAGGACGAGGTCGTTCACTTCTGCCCAATCACCATGATGTCGGAGCGCAGCTTCGGAAACGATTTGGCGAGGAGGAGCAGAACGAGCCGCGCGTATTCGTAGGGATGCCAGGGATTGAAGCCCGTGCCGAAGGTCGAGCGTTCGCCCGGCTTGGCGCCCATTGCCTGGAGGGTCTTGAATTTCCTCAAAGACGAGTACAGGAACATTTCCATCGCAATCCGCTCCAGGTTCTGAAATCCCGATAGTTCAAACAACCGGGCAAGTTCGGCGAGCGTATACTCCTTGTGGTGGTGCGGGTTGATGTCGAAATCGTAGTACGAACTCAGCGGCGCCCAGTTGGAAACACCGGCCAGGACTTTCAGGCGCGTTTTCACATCCACCGCATTTTTGGTGTCCATGATCAGGTGGCCGCCTGGCTTGAGGACGCGCTTAAGGTCCGTCATGAATGGTCTTGGCGAATTGGGCAGATGCTCAATGACGTTACCGACGAACACGACATCGATGGAATTGTCCGGCAAGGGCAGGGGTTCGACACCGACTTGCAAGTAGTGCCCCTCGATTCCCAGGTCCATCAGCCACTTTAGGGCATCCAGTCCCCCGGTGCCGGGAAAATCCACTGAGATGACTTTGAACCCGAGTTTGTGAAAATAGCGCGGCACAAAGCCGTAACCGCTGCCGACGTCCAACAGCGAACCACCGGCTGGCAGTTTACTGGCTACACGTTCAATCTCGAAGCGCCGGAGCCTTGATGCCGAATCTGATGAGGTCAAACCCGGCAACCGGCTGAAATCATCGCAAACCTCTTGGAACGCGGCCTCATTGATGAGTTTGGAATACATTGTTGAAATGGCGCGGCACGTTACCAACCGAGCACGGCCTCGCAAGTTCAAAACTCGGAGTTCAAGGCAGGCGATCCTAAACGGTGCTGGGTTCCGGGTTGAAGTCGCCAGTGGCGTCCGCTACCTTGCGACTGCTTATGACGTTGACCGAAAAACTCCTCGCCCGCGCCGCCGGCAAACCCAGCGCGCAGGCTGGCGATAATGTATGGGTAAAAGCTGACGTGCTGATGACGCACGATGTCTGCGGCCCGGGCACGATTGGCGTGTTCAAACGCGAGTTCGGCAAGACCGCCAAGGTTTGGGACCAGAACCGCGTGGTCATCATCCCGGACCACTACATTTTCACCGCCGACTCCAAGTCGAATCGCAACGTGGACATCCTGCGCGAGTTCGTGAAGGAACAGGGCCTGCCCTATTTCTACGACGTGATTGATGACCCGGATGGCTCGTGGCATTTCGATTCGAGCAAGGGCATGTTAAAACGTCAGTATGGATCACAATACGCCGGCGTTTGTCACACCGCGCTTCCGGCGAAGGGGCACACGCGGCCGGGTGAAGTTTTGTTCGGGACGGATTCACACACTTGCATGGCGGGGGCCTTCAATCAATTCGCCACCGGCATCGGCAACACCGACGCTGGTTTCGTGATGGGCACGGGCAAGCTGCTCATCAAGGTTCCCGAGACGATGCATTTCCACCTCGAAGGCAAAATGCAGCCCGGTGTGATGGCGAAGGACATCATTCTCCATTGCATTGGCGAGATCGGTTTCGACGGCGCAACGTATCGTGCGATGCAGTTCGATGGTCCGGGTGCGTCAAACCTTTCCATGGACGACAGGATGACCATCGCGAACATGGCGATCGAAGCGGGCGGCAAGAATGCCATCTTTGAATTCGATGCGCGCACCGCCGAATACGTGGACGCTCGCACGCGCTTGAACGGCACTAAGACCCAATACGAACCGGTCACGCTCGATAAGGATCAGAAGTTCGTTTACGAACACACGGTTGATTTGTCGCTGCTCGAACCGACGGTTGCCTGCCATCCTGATCCCGGCCAGCGCAAGAAGGCCAAGGAAATGACCAACGTGAAGTTGGACCGCGCTTACGTCGGCTCCTGTACGGGTGGCAAGACCAGCGACTTCGTCGAATTCGCGCGCGTGCTGCGCGGCAGGAAGGTGACGATTGATACCTTCGGCGTGCCCGCGACGCCGGACATCGTTCACGATTTGCAATCCACGCGCTGGGGCAATCAGACCATCTGGCAGATCCTCGTGGACGCAGGCGTGCAGATGACCGAGAACGCTGGCTGTGCTGCGTGCCTGGGTGGGCCGGTGGATACGTTTGGCCGCATCAACAAATCCGGCATCAAGTGCATCAGCGCCACGAACCGCAATTTCCCCGGCCGCATGGGTGACAAGGAATCGCAGGTGTTCCTCGCCTCGCCGATGACGGTCGCAGCCAGCGCCATCACGGGCCGGGTCACGGATCCTCGCGAGTACTTGAGCTAGGTTTCACCGCGCGTGAACATCCTCGGCCTCTCCGCCTTCTATCACGACAGCGCGGCGTGCCTCGTGCGTGATGGTCAGATCATCGCCGCCGCACAGGAGGAGCGATTCACACGCAAGAAGCACGACGCAGCGTTTCCTGGAAACGCGGTCAATTACTGCCTGCGTGAGGGGGGAATCGCGCTCGCGCAAGTGGACTGCGTGGCGTTTTACGAAAAACCGTTCCTCAAGTTCGACCGCATCCTGCACAGTTATCTCGCCTATGCGCCGTCAGGATTGCGGAGCTTTCTGATGGCGATTCCGCTCTGGATTCGCGAACGCATCTGGATGAAAACGCTCATCCACGAACAACTGCCAGAGTTTACCGGCAAGTTGCTATTTCCCGAACATCATGAATCTCACGCTGCCTCCGCCTTTTTCCCGTCACCGTATCCCGAGGCGGCGTTTCTCACCGTGGACGGTGTGGGCGAATGGACGACGACGAGTTTCGGTGCTGGGCGCGGCAACAAGATCGAGATGCTCGGTGAGTTGCATTTTCCGCATTCGCTTGGGCTGCTGTATTCGGCGTTCACCTACTTCACGGGTTTTCGCGTCAACTCCGGCGAGTACAAGCTCATGGGCCTCGCGCCCTACGGCGAGCCGAAATACGTGGACGTGATCCTGCGCGAGTTGATGGATCTCAAGGAGGACGGCTCGTTCCGCCTCAACATGAAGTATTTCGATTATGGCGTCGGGTTGACGATGACGAATGCGAGGTTTGACGCGCTGTTCGGTCGTGGCCCAAGGAAGCCCGAATCCAAGCTCACGCAAAGCGACATGGACCTGGCGCGCTCAGTCCAGGACGTGACGGAGGAAATCATGTTCCGCATGGCGAAGCATGTGCGGAAGGAAACCGGTTTGAAGCATCTCTGCCTCGCGGGCGGGGTGGCCTTGAACTGCGTCGCGAACGGAAAAATCCTCCGCGAGGGAATCTTCGAGAACATTTGGATTCAGCCGGCCGCGGGTGATGCGGGTGGTGCGCTCGGCGCGGCGTTGTTCGCATGGCATCAAGTGCTGGGGAACAACCGGGAGGCGGACGGAATTCACGATTCGCAGCGCGGTTCTTATCTCGGGCCGGAGTACTTGCGCGACGAGATCCAGGGCTATCTGACGAAGAACAAGATCCCGTTCACCGAGTTAAGTGACGCGGAGTTGCCGGAGAAAATCGCCGACCTCGTCAAAGCGGAAAAAGTCATCGGCTGGTTTTATGGGCGGATGGAGTTTGGTCCGCGCGCGTTGGGCGGGCGTTCGATCATTGGTGATGCGCAATCGCCGAAGATGCAGGAGGTGATGAATCTAAAGATCAAGTTTCGCGAGAGCTTCCGGCCGTTCGCGCCGAGCGTGCTGCGCGAAAAGGCCGCCGAGTGGTTCGAGTTGAAGGACGAAAGTCCCTACATGCTGCTCGTTGCGCCAGTGGCGAAGTCGCGTCAACGCGCGATGACACCTGAGGAACAGAAGCGTTTCGGCTTGGAGAAGTTGCTCGCTATCCGCTCGACGATTCCGGCCGTGACGCACGTGGATTATTCCGCCCGGGTGCAAACGGTAACGGAGGATCATTCACCGATGTATTACCGGACGATTAGGAAATTCGACGAGAAGTACGGCTGCCCGGTAATCATCAACACTTCATTCAACGTGCGGGGCGAACCCATCGTAGGGACGCCCGAGCACGCCTATGTTTGTTTCATGCGGACGAACATGGATTATCTGCTCGTGGGCAATTTTCTTCTGGAGAAGAAAGACCAGAAGCCGCTCGACAAGGACATCAACTGGTTGAAGGAATTTGAACTGGACTAGAACCATGAACCGATGCGTCACAAATCGGAGGGACGAGTTTCACGAGTCCCTTTACCGCTGACACCTTTGGGACTCGTGTAACTCGTCCCTCCCGACCAAGACATGAACATTCGCGAGGACATTAAGCAACTGAAGACCAGCGACCGAGACCTGCGGAGATTCGGGTTGATGGTTGGGGGCGTGTTTGCTGCCTTGGGATTGTTCTTCTGGTGGCAGAGCAAGGCGGCTTATCCCTTCTTCCTGTGGCCGGGTGCGGGTTTGGTGGTAGCGGGAATGATTTTTCCCCGGGCCTTGCGATCCGTCTATATCGCCTGGATGAGTGTGGCGTTCGTGCTCGGTTTCGTGATGGCGCACGTCATTCTCACGTTGTTTTTCTTCCTGGTGGTCACGCCCATCGGCTTGTTCGCGCGGCTGGCTGGGAAGGACTTCCTGAGTTTGAAACTGGACTACCGCGTGAACAGTTATTGGATTCCGCGCGAGCAGAAGCCAAAATCGCCAGCGGATTATGAACGCCAGTTCTAGCCCCGCACCCGCCCTGCCGAAACCGCGCGGGAAGCGGTTGCTTCAGAATCTGACTCTTGCTTGCGGCGTGTTTCTGCTCTGTTTCGCCGCGTGTGAAGTAGCGTTGCGCTTTGCGGGCTACGGCAATCTGGAAATCTACGAACCACACCCTCAGCTCTACTGGCGGCTCAAGCCAAACCAGGATTGTTTCACGAAGGTGGATCGCCAGCCGGTTCACATCAATTCCCAGGGAACGCGCGGACCGGAATTCTCGATCGAAAAACCGCCGGCGACGTTTCGCATTCTTTCGTTGGGGGACTCGCGCACGTTTGGATGGGGTGTGGCGGATGCGGACACGTATTCCCGGAAGTTGGAGCAGTTGTTGAAAGGATTTCAGGACGCGAACATCGAACATCCAACATCGAACAACCAACTACCAACAACGCAAAAGCCCCTCACCCCGGCCCTCTCCCCATCCGATGGGGAGAGGGAGAAACTCCGTCAGGCTTTTGGCGAAGTGAAGCGTATGGAGGTCATCAACGCTGGAGTGAATGCCTGGTCCTATTCGCAGATGGCGGTTTATTTTCACGAGTTCGGCCTGCGGTATCAGCCAGACTTGGTCGTGTTGGGCGAGGCGAATTTGTGGACGCAATTTTCGGAGAAGAACGATCCGGAGTTCGTGAAGAAATTTCTGTGGCGCGTGCGGCTCAAGAATTTTTTGCGCCGGTTCGCGATTTACCATTACGTGGTGGAAGTGAAGTTGCGCGATTTTTACGAACGCCACCGGACAAAGTTCATCCCGGTGGATCCGCAACAGGACGCGCTGTTCCAGGCGCAGCAACAAAGTGATCCCGACGCCGTCTTCCGTGACGCCATCGCGGATCTATGCCGCACCGCCCGCAGCAATGGCGTGCAGCCGGTGCTGTTGTTTCTGCCGCGGCTGGACGAACTGGCAGGCACAAATCAAAGCGCCGGCTGGCGTGCGAAAACGGCGGTGAGCACGGCTCTGGGCGTGTCGATGTGCGATGTAACGCCGGATCTGCGCGATGGGGGAAATGCGCTTTACTTGGACGCCGACCCTGTTCACTTTAACCAGCGCGGCAACGAGATTGTTGCGCAGAAACTTTTTGAATCCGTGACCAACCTGTTTGCGCCATGAGCAAGTTTTCGATCCTCAAGGAATTCTGGACCTTCCTTTGTGAGCGCAAAAAATGGTGGCTCGCACCGATTGTGATTTTTCTGGTGTTATTCGGCGCCCTGCTGGTTTTTGCCAAGGGATCGGCGCTGGCGCCTTTCATTTACAGTCTGTTCTAAACGGGATGGCAGAAGTGGTGGGGGTGATTGCGGGCGGAACATTCTCCGGGGCCATTCGTCTTAAGGCATTAATTCATGAATCGTGAGCAGATTGATCGTTACAGCGAACGCGGCATCCTCGCGTTGGTGCTGGCGATCCTCGTCGCCGGTCCGCTTTCAGCGGGCGCGGTTAAAACGCATGAACTAATGGTCCTTGCGATGTTGACCGCGGCGGTGCTCGGCCTTTGGCTGGTGCGGCTCTGGATCAATGAACGACCGAAGGTGCTCTGGCCACCCGTTTGTTGGGCGGTGCTGACGTTTGTAGTTTACGCCGTCTGGCGCTACGCGACAGGCGACATCGAATATCTGGGCCGGTTGGAATTGCTGCGCGTGCTCGTGTATGCCGCGTTGTTTTTTGCCATCATCAACAACCTGCATCGGCAGGAGACCACACAGATCATCGGTTTCACCTTGATCTTCCTGGCCATGGCCATCGCGGCGTGCGCCATCTGGCAGTTCATGACCCGCTCCGGCAAAGTCCCCGCGTTGAGCGCACTGGTCGAGTCATTTTTCTTCGAACACAAGACCTGGTACTTCGCGCGGGTCTATTTGGAACGGGCCAGCGGGACTTACATCAACCCCAATCATCTGGCCGGCCTGCTGGAAATGCTCCTGCCGCTGGCGCTGGCCTATGTGCTGGCTGGCCGTGCCCGGCCCGTGACGAAGGTGTTCCTCGGTTACGCAGCGTTGGTGATCTTGACTGGTATTGGGTTGACCGGATCGCGCGGAAGTTGGGTGGCCGCGGGTCTGTCGCTGTTTTTTCTTCTTTCGGTGCTGGCGTCGCACCGTAGCTACCGCCTGCCAGCCTTTGCAATGCTGGTGTTACTTGTCGGCGGGGGAATTTATTTCGTGACTCAGAACAACCCGTTCCGGGAACGGCTACAGCGGACCATCGTTGGTGGCGGAGTGGATTTGGACATGCGCGGCGATATCTGGAACGCCACCGCCGCCATGTGGCGCGACCATGTATGGCTTGGCGTCGGCCCCGGCCATTACAATGCCCGGTGGCCCGAGTACCGGCCACCGAGTGTGCAATTACAGCCTGACCGTGCGCACAACGATTATCTCAATGTCCTCGTGGACTGGGGTGTGACGGGCGGCGTGATCGTGGTCGGATTGCTGGTGGTGCTGGTGTTGGGCGTGTGGAAAACCTGGAGCTACGTGCGGCGTTCCGAGCGCGAGTTCAAGAGCAACCGCAGCGATAAATTCGCCTTCGTTGCGGGTGCGACGTTCGGCCTGGTGGCACTGGCCGTTCATTCCGTGGTGGACTTCAATCTGCACATTCCGGCCAACGCAATTATTGCGGTGACGCTGGCCGCATTGTTGTGCAGTCACGTGCGGTTTGCCACCGAACAACACTGGGCCGGCGCGGGTTTGGCGCTCAAGTCGGCGCTCAGTTTGTTCCTTCTCGCGTGCCTGATCGGCCTGGCCCAACAAAGCGTCCGGCTTGGACGCGAATATGTCTGGCTCACCTACGCCTCGGGCAAGGGCAATTACTCCGACGAAAAAATCCGCGACCTGGAAAAAGCGCACGCCATCGAACCGTCAAATTTTAAAACCACCTATGCCTTGGGCGAGTGTTACCGGATCCAAAGCTCCGAAGGTGGCCTCGGCCTGGCGGGCGGCGATGATGCCGATGCGCTGGCGCAGAAGGCGATGCTCTGGTATGGCCGTGGCACCAACATCAACCCGCACGACGTCGACAATTACCTCGGGTTTGGCCAATGTCTGGATTATCTTGGCAAGACCAATGAGGCGTTGGCATATTTCTCCCGCGCCGATGAACTGGACCCGAACGGTTACTTCACCTCCGCGCTCGTGGGCTGGCATCACGTCCAAGCGGGCGACTACGCAGCCGCCCGGCCCTGGCTGGAGCGTTCACTGCTCCTGCAAAGGACCAACAATCTCATTGCTGTATCCTATCTCGGCATTGTCAACGATCGCCTCTTGGAAAAAGCCATGCGCCCCGATCCGGTGAAGCGGTGATGCAGATTTATTTCCGCCAACAAGGAATTTAACTTGGCAATCCGGGTGCGCGGGCGTAGAACGATCTCGCTCTTTGAAACCGCGGGTGAATTACCCGCCACCTAGTTGCAGTCAAACGCAGGGAACGCCGTGAGAATCGGCGACGGTTGCGCCACTGTATCGGATTACAAGCTCCCAACAGCCACTGTTCGGTCTGCCCTCAGAGCGAACGGGAAGGCGGGAGTAAGGTTTGAAATCCGGAGTCAGGATATCCGTTTGACTGCGCTCGTCGGTCTGCTTCGCAAGAAGCGGGCACTTCTCCGCAAAGAGAAGGATGAGGCCAGCCTGCCGAACTGTTTTCGGCAGGATTCGCTGAATGCCTTCATTCCCCGTTTTGCGCGAGTGAAGGCTTTTTTATTACTCTCACTCCGCGCTGGTCTCTCTGAAATCAAAACCCGTTCCGCCTTCACCGGCGGAACCAGCAGAAAGATCAGCAGATGCAAAAGCAGTCATTCGTGGCGCTGGCGTTGGCCGGTGCTTTGTTAGTTCCCACCCTCACGTCCGCGCAATTCGCGGATGCCGTTGTCTCCTACAGTTCCGGCACGGGCTTCCAGCCCGGCTTCGACACACCCGCGTCCGCGCTGGGCGAACCATCGCGCGTCACGCCTGGCCAGTTTGGCGGGCCGGTGGATCCATTCAATCCGCCCTATCTAAACAGCCAGCTTGTTTCGTTGGGCGCAGGTGGCTCGCTGACCGTGCAATTCAACTCGCCGGTTCTCAACAACCCCAGCCATCCCTTCGGGCGGGATTTCAGTATCTTTGGCAATGCCGGTTTCATCATCACCAACGCGTTTGATCCAGAAACCTTCGAGTGGGTCGGCACGCCGGCTACCGACGGTTCACTGTTCGGCGCGGACGCCACGGCCACGCGTGTTTCCGTTAGCGCAGACGGCATCAACTTCTTCACCCTTAATCCTGTGCTTGCACCGCTGGTGGATGGTTATTCTCCTCCGGACGGGAGCGGGGATTTTGCGCTTCCGATGAATCCGTCGCTCACGGCCACGAGCTTTGCTGGTCTGGATCTTTCGGAAATTCGTTCGCTCTACAATGGTTCCGGCGGTGGTGTGGGTTTCGACATCTCTTGGGCGCAGGATGGAAACGGCGACAGTGTGTTGTTGCCGGGCATCAATTACGTGCGCGTGGACGTTTTGAGCGGCAATGCGGAGATTGATGGTTTCGCTGTCGTGCCTGAACCAGCCACTATGTCTCTGCTTACCTGCGGCGTGCTGGCGTTTTGGGCAGTTCGTCGTCGGCAAAGCTGCGCTTGAAATGAAAAGCGTATCCCAAACGTCGCCACAGCAGTTGGACAGCGATCCTACGCGTTGTCCGCTGTGCGGCAGGCCAAACGACTGCCAGCTATGCACCACGGCGGCTTACAAGGGTCCGTGCTGGTGCGAGTCGGCGAGAATTCCGGATGAACTGCTCGCTCGCGTGCCAGCCGAAGCCCGCAATTCCGCCTGCATCTGCCGCGCCTGCGTGGCGGCGTTTCATCGTGAGCAATCCGGCGCGCAACGGCTCCCGGTTGTCTCCGGCGATTTCTACTTCGGCCCCGACGGGTTGATGGTGTTCACGGCAGCCTACCATTTGCGCCGCGGCTCCTGTTGCGGCAATGACTGCCGGCATTGCCCGTATCAGACGACCTGCGTATGAAGCCCTGGCGAAACATCTCCGCGCTCGTCGGCTGCCTGGCATTGTCCGTGGCAAATGCAGCGACGTTCACCGAAGACTTTTCCTCCAATCCGGCTGGGAACGGCTGGCAGATTTTCGGAAACACGAATCTGTTTCAATGGGACCGCACAAATCAGAATCTCCGTGTCACCTGGGATTCTTCGCAACCAAACAGTTATTTCCATCGCCCCCTCGGCACGATCCTGGCGCGCGACGATGATTTGCAACTGAGTTTTGTCCTTACGTTCGAGGATTACGCCGGCGGTGTTAGACCGGGCAAGCCTTACGCATTTCCCGCAGCGATTGGATTCCTCAACCTGGACAACGCCACGCACACGAATTTTTCGCGCGGCGCGGGTATCAATGCCACCTACGGTCCGCGCAACCTCGTTGAATTTACTTTCTTTCCGGCATTCGACGTGTTCCTCCCAACCATCGCGCAGATTGTCATCTCGACGAACAACACCTGGCTCTACAACCACGACAACCTGCGGGAGATGACGCCGGGCGAAACGTTTCGCGTGACAATGGACTACGCTGCCGCCACACAAACGCTCACTACCACCGTAAGCAATAACACGGCGCAGTACGGCCAGCCTCAGAACATCGTCGTGACCGCGGCGAACTTTGATTTCCGCGTGGCGACCCTTTCCCTCAGCAGCTACAGCGACGTGCGCTCGCAGGATTCCATTCTCGCCCATGGCTTCGTGGACAATGTGGCGGTGGTTGTCCCGCCGCCGCCGGTGGTGAATCTCTCTGTCGAGTTCGTTGGCGCAAGCTGGCAGGCGTGGTTCACCAGCCGTACCAACTGGCTTTACATTCTGGAACGCTCGACAGACCTGGCAACGTGGACCGTGGCCTCAACAATCGAATCCGGAAACGGGGCGATAGTGACGCTGGCGGACACGAATCCGCCGGTGAGCGATGCTCATTACCGTGTGAGGGCAAACCGGCCATGAACGCATTAAGCACCAAGCACCAAGCTCCAAGCTCCAGAGAAGCTTCAAATTTCAAGCTTCAAGCTGGCGCGCTGCGACGATGTTTTAGGTTTGGGGTCTGGGATTTCTCTGGAGCTTCCCTTCGCCGCGCCTTCACCTTGGTCGAACTGCTGGTCGTCATCGCCGTCATCGCGATACTTGCGGCACTGCTGTTGCCAACGTTGTCGCGCAGCAAGGCGACGGCGCAACGAATCAAGTGCGTGAGCAACCTCCACCAGCTTGGCCTCGCCACACAAATGTATTGGGAGGACAACGGAGGAAGCTGTTTTCGTTTCACCAGCGCAACGAATTACGGCCGGCTTTTCTGGTTCGGCTGGATTGAGGGCGACAATGTGCTGGAAGGGCAGCGACAGTTTGATGCGACGGCTGGCGCACTTTGGCCGTATCTTCAAGGGCGCGGCGTGGAACTGTGCCCATCGCTGAACTACTCGCTTGCCCAGTTCAAGCTCAAGGCGCGTGGCGCAGCGTTCGGGTACGGCTATAACCTGCACCTCTCCGTTCCGCCCAGTCAGCCCCCAATTCGCACCAGCAAGATTTCCAGGCCCACGGACATCGCGCTACTGGCCGACGCGGCGCAGGTGAACACGTTTCAAGCCCCCGCGTCACCGGAGAATCCGATGCTGGAGGAATTTTATTACGTGAGCACCAACCGCAACGAAGCCACTGCCCACTTCCGCCACGCGCAACGAGCGAGCGCGGTGTTCTGCGACGGCCATGTGGCGATGGAGAAAATGGAACCTGGTTCACGGGATCCAAATCTGCCGGGGCAGTTTGTGGGACGATTGCGACCGGAGTTTCTGATCCCGTAGCCGATGACATGAGTCTTCTCTGAAGCGGCCACAGAACGGCACAGAGCCCAAAGCACTTTCGTGCAAGAAATCATCGTGCCCCCTCACTTGGGCGGCAACGAGCCCTGAGCTACGCCCCCACCTGCCGCCTAATGGCTTCGCAAATTTGTTTGCTCCACTTGTCCAGAATGGCCTGGTCGCGGCCTTCGATCAGGAGGCGGGCTTTTGGTTCGGTGCCGGAATAACGCAGCAACACGCGGCCACCATCCGCCTTTACCGCTGCTTCAGCGTCGGCAACGAGTTTGGAAACACCGTCGAGTTGGGCGAATGGCTTCTTTTCGCGCACGACGACGTTCGTGACGAGTTGCGGGTAGCGCGTCCAGCATTTGGCGAGTTGGCTCATCGGTTTACCGGTCGAGCGCATGATGCGGAGCATTTGCAGTGCGGCCACGAGGCCGTCGCCCGTGGTGCTGTGGTCGCGGAAGATGAGATGGCCGCTCTGCTCGCCGCCAAAGTTGAAGCCTCCGCGCAACATTTCGTCAATCACCAGTCTGTCGCCCACGCCGGTGCGCAGGACCTTGCCGTCCGCAGCATTGACAGCCGCATCGAGACCGGCATTGCTCATGACGGTGGAAACCAGCGTTTTCTCGGCCAGGGTGCCGTGCTGCAACATTTCGAGCGCGGCGATGGCCATTATGTCGTCGCCGTCAATCAACGCGCCGGTTTCGTCGCACATCAGCACGCGGTCGGCGTCGCCGTCGTGCGCGATGCCCACGTCGGCGCGGAACTCGCGGACTTTGGCGCAGAAATGCTGCGGGTGCATCGAGCCGCATTCCTTGTTGATGTTTTTGCCGTCGGGCTGGTTGCCGAGCACGATGACGTCCGCGCCGAGTTCGCTCAGGACGCAGGGCGCGGCTTTGTAGGCGGCGCCGTGCGCGCAGTCCACCACGACCCGCATTCCTTCGAGTGTCATGCCGCGCGGGAAACTGGCTTTCGCAAACTCGATGTAACGGCCCAGTGCATCGGCGATGCGGACGGCCTTGCCGACGTGTTCGGCGGTGGGGCGGATGTCTTCGATGCGTCCGCTGAAAACGAGGTCTTCGATCTCGGCTTCGATCTTGTCGTCGAGTTTGTAGCCGTCCGCACGAAAGAATTTGATGCCGTTGTCAGCGTAAGGATTGTGGGAAGCGGTGATGACGATGCCGGCATCCGCGCGCAAGCTCCGGGTGACGTAAGCCACGCCTGGTGTGGGGAGCGGGCCGATGAACAACACGTCCACGCCCATCGAAAGGATGCCGGAGGAGAGGGCGTTCTCGATCATGTAGCCGGAGAGGCGCGTGTCCTTGCCGATGACGATTTTGTGCCGGCCCTGGCCGCGCGGCTGGGCTTCAAGATTCATGAAGACGTGGGCGGCGGCGCGGCCGAGTTTCAAGGCGGTCTCGGCGGTCACCGGCTCGA